>Ga0123353_10012677_pt1 | contig 12013 bp, 6 predicted proteins | sample TergutLab28metaG_3_FD_92763 | JGI IMG/M metagenome (GOLD analysis project Ga0123353, IMG submission 92763) | Labiotermes labralis P3 segment gut microbial communities from Petit-Saut dam, French Guiana - Lab288 P3 | ecosystem: Host-associated > Arthropoda: Insects > Digestive system > Gut ... | reverse complement strand
TGGGGGGAAAAGCGAGGCAAAAGGACACTTTGGTTTGGCAAACCCGACTTTGCCCCCTCCGCAGTCTTTTGTTTTAGGCCAACCCCCTCATTTTCCCCCCCCCCCCCGGTTGAAATGAAGTGACCTATACTGAACTATCAGAGTGTACGTGTTTTACAAATTGCATTCACAACCGGCGCGTCAGCAATCTAATAATTTCGTGCGGAGGTTAGAAGTCTCAGATCGTCTGATAGGACAGACACTTGTCTATTACACCTGCTTTCTTCTTTGCTTCATACAATAAACTTGCCGGACTGTCCATCGGTGTTGGTAGTCTTGACACGGCAGACGGGCGAAAGCGTTTGTCAGTCAGTCAGACGATGGCAAGTGGATTCATTTGTTTAGTCATTCTACCTGACATAAAAACCTTCTTGCATCTGACAGGCTTCATACACACTTGTTCTGGGAACTAGAACTCATGTCGCTGAAATCTAATGACGTCGATGGCTGTGTTCTTCGTTTCAGTCTTTTCTTTTCTTTATTTTTTTTCTTCCTTCCTTCCTTTCTTTTTATTCCGCATATACGGATTAGGCTTTCTGGCCTTTTCCGGTTCACAGTGGACTTTTGAAATGTTTCAGTAGGACTGCTACAGTTGATTCGCTTGTCGCGAAGTAGGAAAGTGCATTAAACGGACGGAACGCGGTTGTGATTCGTACCACGATTGGATTCAGACCTACGACCCTAGCGTTCTGAGCCACCGAAGACGATGTGTCACGAGCACGGCCACTGACATCGACATGCTTTTAAACAATAATCACAGAACAAAATCTGTAGCTAACAGAGTCACTTGGCAGTACAGTCGGAATGTCTCGACACTGCTGATAACGAAAGCTGCCACTGCTCGCCGTCTGAGATAGTGTCGCGGCTTACAAGGGTTAGATCTTATCCCTATTTTTGCCGGAAGCCTGTGTGACCTGCCTGTCGGTGTGTTGTATGCGTAACGGCATTACGTTTCCAGACAATCTTTACATGTGTACCAGACGCTTATTCGTTTAATGCTGTCTCCGTCTCTTTTCATCGTGTCAGTGCTGATAGACCTGTTTAATTATTCTTGCATCTGTCATGTCGTCCAAGTTTCCACTTCACTATTTGCTTCACAACCAAAATTACCAAATTCCCGCCTTGTAAGATGTACTTTTTTTTTTCTCCTGAGAATTCCCCCAGAAATTACCCTGCGTTTTAACGCCGGGAGGTCAAATTTTGGAGAAGATTTTTACAGCCACCTTCGAATTGTAGGTTTCTTATCGCGTATTCATTCTCAAGAGTCATGTGTAAATTTTGTATTTTCGCCGTGTGACCTGTATGTTCCTTCTGATTGTGGGTAACACTAAAAAAAAAGGTAATGACATTTAAGTTGATGGAAGTTTTCAACAATTCGTTCTAAAATTAACATGAGTCTTTTAACAGTCATGTCTTAAATTTAACCTAGGTTCTGGGTAGAAATGTAGCATAAAGTGCAAACAGTGTGTGTGTGTGTGCGTGCGCGTCTCTCTTCGGTGCTCCTGTGCCATTCAGCATCTTGCTGCAGCGTGCGCCCTTATTTGGTGGTTCTCTTCAGCTGTTAAGTTCTTTAGACTGTTAGAGCTTCGTTATTGTATTGCTTACGGCCAAGCGGTTCTGTACAGTGCCAGCAGCACCAGTGGTTCACAGAGAGCAACACGACACGAATGGGTAGGTTATACAGTACCGTTAGTCATTAACGTGACATTTGCTTCAGATATTTGCTGCACGTACTAATTAGCTGTTTATTGTATGGAGATATTGTCGTGCTTAGGAAAACACCTGACTTCATTATTACAGTACGGCGGTAATTCCTAGATGGAAATAGGAAAGAATGAGATGCACTTGTATATGCCGTCTTTTTCCTTGTACAGTAACCATGGCGATAACCAGATTCGTACATAATTAGCGCCTTATTACAGAGAAAGTTTCGGTGCTGGTGCTTGTTAACGTGCTGAATTCAGTCTGGCGAATTAAAGTTTTCACGATTCACAGCATTTGGTATTGGAAGAACTTTTCGCAACGCAAGACCTAAAGGTAATGTTTGAATCGCTTGCCTCTTTGTATGCTGTACTGGCATAGAGACTGCTGGGGTTTGAAAGCTAAATTTGATAATTCCTATTTCTAGCTGCCATTTCCATGGATGACCTTCCTATTGATCTATTCATATCAAACATGGTTCTACAGGGACCCCAGGTACACACTTTCTCTCAATATGCGTGTCATAGACTTGACAAGGTGTTGAACGCAGCTTTACAGTGTAGCCTAAACGTTATTACGGACCTAGAGGTACATTTTTATCGGAACACCTGCCGGATCGTTAGTATCCTTCAGTTACTTCATAACGACACAATCACGGCTTACGTGATATACAGACTTGTTAATCAGAAGCATAAAGTGTAATGACAAGAAGTCCTCACCGTTAGTGGTCCTAAATTGTGTCCGTTATGCCGGTTCAAATCTCGGCTGGGACAGTGCAATAAAAAGATCAAATAGCATCTATGAAGTGGTCATGGCCACATCGTCCTTCCCAAATAGGGATAGTATTATATAGGCACTATGAAATTCGTAGACAGTGCACTGTTACAAGAAATAGATATTGGTCGATCGTTTTCTCCTCTGAAGCCGTGTTTATCAGCTATTCTTTTGGGAATTAGACGTTCAGGTGTCCGTGCATCGTGATAAATTCTTATAATAAAACCAACTGGATGCACTAATTTCTCAAATTAATTTTTGAAATAAAACACTACACGTTTCGGACGGTTCCTCTGTACATCATCAGGAGTTACAGGTACGAACCTGCAGCACATCGCATACACGTTCACCGTTACACAGTCCTGCTGTGTGCAGTGAAGAGTATCTGAGAGACTCCTTGATCGAACAACAGACAGGAAACAACTACTTCGTACTTAGTGGTTCGCAAAGTGATGGCAATCCGTAGTTCGGGGGTGCCAAAATCCCTGTCGCCAGGTCGCCGTGACGACTAAATTTTTGTACGGTCGCACTTAGTATTTGTGGATCGTCAGTATAGAACTTGCTTCATAACACCTTTCTGGCGCCTGGAATTTGGAGTGGCTTCTAGATTTTGGAAAATTTGTGCACCCCTGACACGGTTATATTAACCATATAAAACCCAGTGGTTGCTTTAGCACTAATAGCCTACAGTCCGTAATGACGTATTACAGGGATCTATCCCCGGCATGTAGCGGAAGGGATTGTGGCAAGACGCGAGAACATGTGAAGACATTTGTATAGGAAGAGGATCGAACATATTACCTCACGAATAAGGGTATGGTGTAATAAACTTGATTTACAACTTACTGAATGCTAGGCTTAATTAATATTCTGTCACTTTTGGTGCAGTCTTACAAGAGATGCACATTGACCCTTATTTCCTACCGTATCAGTCCTACAATCAGGCACAAAGTTTTACAGTTACCTGTAACATAAAATTGTGCTATGTATGTGGCAAACGATCCACACAATCTGAGTATTTAAAGCTGGGATGCATACTTAAGTAGGTTTTAAAACGGAACTTAACAAAGCATTCATGATAACGTGTGAAAACGTCATTAACTCCCGCGACTTTTCTGCACCCCTGACTTAGTTCATTAATTTCAGTTACACAACTTCGTGCCGACCTATCGTCCTTCTTGTCACAAGAAGTACTTAAAAGAGGTATGCAGTTCAGTGGACAGCCGCCAGCCGCGCTGTAACATCTGTTAGACGAGACTGCAGTCAGCTTTCCCAGTTGCTGGCAAATACTTGACAATCTTTTACATTTTCTAAACTTCTTTCCATTTCTTTCGGAGTTCGAATAAGAACAAGGGATTCCAGCCGTTTCCTTCAACCATACCAATGAATTAGGAATCTTAATTGGCATGCTTTAAAACATTACAACACTGCAGCAGACCGTCGCAGGTAACCCACAGGTGTTGTACTTTACGTCAGACGTATGTAGCGCCGTAACAAAACAAATGTCTCGTAAAACAAAAAGCAGAAACATTACATTTTTCAGAAACGCCCGACATCGTCATCAATTGTGCGCTTTTCAATTTTACGTACCTGTTTACAACGAAATTTTTTTTTTGCAGCGTGCATTTTAATACAATTTTACGATATAAACCACCGAAATGCATATTTCCTATAGTAATATTTTAATCTTTAATTTTTTGATGCATTCTACTGTTTCAAACCCGAGGGTTCATCTTCAGGGAGACGGTTGTATATGTAGTTATGGTATGGTATGTTTTACGTGCACAGGAACCTACCAGTTACTGCACACTATCTGCTGCCGCAGGAAACATGAAATAAGCTCTGCTATCACACGGAATATAAAATAAGCTACGCCAGAACTGAGTGGGCAACAGGGTCTTAATAACGTGATCGCGGAATACCTGTAAAGCGAAAAGGATCAAGAACCCAAAAGAATATTCTTATACTAAAACCAACTAAATGCACTAATTTCTGAAATTTATTTTTGGAATAAAACTCTGCATATTTCGCACAGTTCCTCTGTCCATCATCACGAGTTTTTCACTGTACACACAGCAATGGTATATATCATACAGGTTTACCGACAGCTGCTCTTATAATAAAACCAAGTAGTGCATCTAGTTGGTTTTATTATAAGAACTTATCACGATGCACGGTCAACTGAACGTCAAATTTTGAAATACTGTAGGCGAATAAGATTTCATTATGAGCAGGGTTAAAGTGGAGCAGCTTTGGTATGAAGCTACTCTTCCTTTCGCACAGTGTTACTGAGTTGTGCGGTTTCTCGCTAGCCTACACAAGTGTACGCTCGAATGGTGTCTTCTGACAACAAACAAGGGCAAGGAGTCTGTCCTCATTTACTTTAAGGCACTGAATAATAAAATTACAGCGACAACCTGTATAATTTCCATCGCATCCCTGTCATATTCCCCCTTCATTTAAAACGAATCTCATTAGTGTTTTGATCCTAGGTTGAGGGTGACGTAGTTTGACACTGTTGTCACATTTTAGGCTGTAACAATCGGACTTGCTACAGTATTAGAATATTTTCAGTGTCAATAAATTCTTGTTTCGAGGATTATAGTGAAGTGTGTCAAGTATATGAATCTGGAAACTTTTCTGTTAAATAAAATCACATTCTTTGTCTAGAAGTTTGCGCAGTTCGTTCACATTCCGAACGTCTGTGTTTCTTAACTTCTCGTAGTACACCGGCTTATTTTTCGTGATTTTCTTATCTCCTTACAGAAAAGAATGCGCTGATTTGCAGCTTAAAATGCACCACGATTAGTTTTTCTCCAGTGCGTCGTTCCGAGTCGCTAATCATTTGATGCCTTGTAAGTCAACGAACATCAAAACTACAGTTGACGTTATTATTGTAGGACCGGAAAGATAAACACGTAAACAATCATATACACGCTGGCGGCACTGTAAGTCTAAGGAAACGCGGAAAGATACTAAAGAGTTTCCCAACAAAGTAATTTAAATACATATAACATTTGTAATAAAGCGTCAGGGAAGCGAGCTATGAATATATAATTCACTTAACTGCAATTGCTTTTCCTTACCGATATTCTTTCCTATCGCAGTGCGGAGGGCGTTATAATTTCCGCGTAGCTACTAACAATGCTACCCGTTCAGGGACGACATTGTCGTGATAAAATGAACGCTGTTTGTAAGAAATAACTTGTAAGTTGAAGCATTCCCATAAGAGAGAGAGAGAGAGAGAGAGACGTGTTATAGTCGCCATTGCCACAGAAACACCTGTCTGGCATAACAGAAGGTGCGGGTAGCTCAAGAAAGCAAGCATTCGGAGGTTCATAAACAGAAAGAATGACGAACACTGAGAATAGGGGGACTTTCTGTGAGCCATAACTCCGTTTGGAACGCGTAGTCAGTCAGGGGGCATACCAATAAGGAACAAGCTCAGTATGTTCACAAGTGCACTGTTTTCAAATTCTCTTCTTCTTGGACGTTATTATTCGTGTATTGCAAATACAAATTAAATTATCCATTCCCTTTGTTGTAGCCGCCATGTGCTAAGGTCTTGTGCTCTAAATGAGCACAAGTATTCGTATTCTTGACGAAACAGTCTGTTGTTGGCACAGGCTTAGCTAATTAAAGAGCAGATGATTTTGTCTTCACCCTCTTGAGCAAACTACATAGAACGTACTCTTCTTGAGAAGTCAGTAGACCCCACCCGATCAAGAAATTCGCAGCATAACGTATGGTACAGCTCACATGTTACACGTTTCCTTTACATTCGTTGAGTATGTATCGATATGACGCCTGCGCACGGATGGACAGAACGGTAAAGGACGGATAAAATATAAAATAATAATACATTTTCATTACCTTCACCCCCATTTTCGCAAAACCATTTAAATTACATATACGTGCATTTATATCCCCCGTACACCGATATGGGAACTTGGTTTTCTGTATATTGCTTCTGTTACATAAATATCCTATATTTCTATTTCCCCTCCAGATTCACAATTGTAAGTAATGAGTTTAGTGTATTTCCTGATACCTCGCGTAATGGTCGTGTGTAATGTGGGGGGAAACATAGGATAACAATATATAATAAGTTTCCGAAGGCCATTAACTGAGGCCGAAATACCAGGCCCGGAAGGATCATACATTTTAGTATATTCTACTAATAAGTCAACATTATCGCTAGCAAAATACAGCTGGTGTATTAGTAACTATTAGCGAACTTGGTGGAAGCAGGGGCAGTACAAAATGTTTCTTGCAGGATTGGAGCAGTGTCGAACGTTTGTCTGTGGCTGTATATTTTGTGTACAATCTAACACATCAAATACTCGTATCTCAGGAGGCGTGCCATGCAGGCACTGACGAGAACCAGGATGTAGGTTTACTCATTCTGAACTTCAGCGCTAGATGGGGGTGGGTGGTCAGCGCTGTGCTGCGACCGATTTACCCCCATGAAAGAACCCGGCGCACGTTTTGTAGAAGAGGCTGGGTGTTCCCTAGGGCCAGTGTATACGGGTGTGGAGGAAATAAAAATCTCTTATTCCTACTGGAATTCGAGACCCGAACCGTCTAGCCCTAGCGAGTCGCTGTACCCCCTTCCGCTCCCCCCCCCCACCGCTCCATAGGCGATCCAGAATCTTTATGAATTGTTTTGGGACTTCTGTCAAAATGGCCGCCATGTAGGAATGCGAAAGACTGTCGAGAAAACAGCGCGTGATGTGGATTGTCAGGAAGCATTTGGACGGTGGACCACTGATTTTCCTTTGTAATTTATTTACTTTTTTGTTCTTCTTCGTTGCATTCTGTGAAATGAACTTCTGTAATTATGATGATGGTTGACTTAAGTTACTACCCAGGAAACTTTCTCTGAATGAAGTACACCTTTCTTGTGCTCTGGCTGGGCAAGGTACATGACAGTTTACCAGAACATGAAATGTTCACAAACCTGACCTTGAAGTCACAACTAAATGTCCTCTGGAATTTATATAGGAAGCGGTAGAGCTTAGTTGAACGTTGACTGGACTGCGGTCCGAACGTCTTAGACCGCACGCCACCAGACATGCATTTCCCCTTTCGATATACTCACCCAATCCTCTGTAGGGATAAGCAGACACATTTACTGCAAAATTTCTATAAACAGCTTGAAATTTTCACAATCCGATATTGCCGTTTTAAACCTTATTGACGCCAATATAGGCTTACTACATTTACTGAGCATTAAATGCTGTAGCCGTTTTTCTGCACTTATTCTAACGTTAGACATTGTAATTAATGTATACCTCATTCACACACCGAGGTAAAAATGTGATAAAAATCTTTAAGTTCGAATGAACCAGCCACACAACTATAAGTAACGTGCCGCAGTTTTTAAAACCGGAAACCTAAAAAGTTATTATGCCAGTTCTTATGAAGACGCTGGGAAGATACACGGTTGAGCTATTTCAAGCCTTGTATCGCGTGCTGAAATGCGTATGTAGTACTGATGTCGTTTGGCCACCCACTTACTGTCTGTATGCGCTTTCTCTTAACGCGCTGCCGTGCAGATGTTATGTCAAGCAGACGACCACACGACTTAGCCGTAGTCATTTTCCCGGTAATTCTCTACGGTGGCGCTTAATATTTTCAGCTTGCTGACTGCAGGTATTACTATTATTACTCTTTCACATAAAAGTGCTTATCAGCGTGCTTATCAGGTAGCAGTGAGGTTCTGAGGTCAGAGCAGCAGTGTGGGTCCTCAGTGTGGGGCTGGTCGCATGTCACACTTCCGGCGCCTTGAATTTAGAGGTGATTTCCATTTTTTTAAAACCTTATGGACAGACGGTCTTCAGGATACGTCGTGTAGTGTTGATGAGATTAGCCTAGCTGAGAATCCTATCCAACGTTGTGGTTTTGTGTGATATGGCATGGTACTGAAACCAGCGTAGTCCGAGAACTTGAGTTACATGAGCAAATCCTACGCATATAATTGAAAATCTTGTGCTTTAAAAGAAACCCTTTTCATCCAGTCTCCAGTAGGATGGGAATGCTCGGGTACATAATGCAGCAGGCTGCGATAACAAAAGCACCAATGAGCATTTTCATGAGCTGAGAACAAGCCGCCTGTAGCTGCTTTGTTCGGAAAAGATTAATTATCACCGGTGCGATAGCAGTCGTAGACATAAGGCTTCTTCGCATAGTAGAACAAGTCTTGTTTCATAAAAACACAAAATACCCGCGAGGAAGATGGAAGCGTCTAGCGTGGTAATTTATAATTGGAGAGATTTTACGGATTACTCTTTCACGAATATGGTGAATTCTCTGGAAAGATCTGTCTATTCTTGTGCATTGTCTATACGAGCGATCTGATAATATTTTGTTTCAAGAGAAATTTTAAAAAGGAAGCTTCATTATTTCGTGAAAACATAAACACTTTTGGTGACGGTTTTTATTTCAAGAAATCCTCTATTAGTTGTTTTTCTTTCTAAGAAGTACAACCCGTTCTGTATCGCGATGATGGGAGGGAGTTGTCTCACTGGTCCATCTAGATCACGAGCGGTGCTTGTTAAGCAACATGTCTCTGCCATAAGATAGAAAGTTCCATTTCCCATCCGCTGACGCTGTATAGAATCCGGTAGATCAGTAACTTGACCAGACACGGAGAAATTTCGGAACGAAATTGAGGGGTTAAAGGATTTTATATTGTAGTCGTAGGGTGTTACTTCAGCACAAGCTTTTGCTTTACGGATCCCTATAATACCTTCATCATTACAGACGTTACGACATTCAGAAGTAGGAAAGTACGACTATCCTTTTCAGGACATGGATCAAAACCGCATTTTCTCCTCCACGTAACTAGTGAGCCAGCATGGTCGACAACTGCTTAATCTTTTGCTGCGTGTTTTCACGTAGGGTCTTTAAGCAACCAATTTCTGCATTCTGACGTCACTGATAATTTATAAGCAGGTTTCCAGTTCTGGGTATTAGTACTTCCTTTTGCGAAATGAAGGTTATGTGGTAATAATGTCTTCTGCACCCTGCTAGGGCGATTTCTCGTCGCGACGTTTGAGAGGCAGTACGTGCCGAATGTCACATTATCTGTCCTGTGTTTCTAATCAGAGGCGGAAAATCTTCTGTGGCCTTCAGCATTTCCTTGCCTTCTTATTCTCACGGATGAATTCGATTTCCATATAAATCGCACGTCGCACTACCTACCAGTAGAACCTAAAGTTTCGAAGCCGTCAGTTCGAACAGACCTATTTTTATCCATAATTTGTACGTCTCTTACCAGCATTCCAACTAGCAGCTTCCCAAGAATTTTTTTTGCTTAAATCTGTACCCATTTGTTGTCTGTCCCATCCAGGCTGCATGTCCAGCCTATTGTATCGGCTTGACTGCATTACCGTAACAATGTTTGGTGTTTTGCGTGAGTCATGTAGTTTGTCATTAAACATTACTTTAGTATCCCACTTATTCCATCCCTCTCACATCCGTGTATTTAGCTCGTATCTTTCTTTATAAGATTAGGAAACTGAGCTAAAAGTGAAGTGAATAATTTCTTATAATAAAACCAACTAGATGCAGTAATTTCTCAAATTTATTTTTGGAATAAAACTCTACATGTTTCGGACAGTTCCTCTGTCCATCATCAGGTGTTTTTCACTGTACACAGCAATGGTATATGTCATATAGGTATATGTCATACAGCTTGCGAGCAGGATCAAGACGGAACTGGTTCCTTCCTGATCCTGCTCGCAAGCTGTCAGCTCTCAGCTGTCACCATTGCTGTGTGTACAGTGAAAAACTCCTGATGATGTACAGAGGAACTGTCCGAAACATGTAGAGTTTTATTCCAAAAATAAATTTGAATTAGTGCATCTTGTTGGTTTTATTATAAGAATTTATCACGATGCACGGTCACTAGAACGTCAAATTCGTGAAGTGAATAAATAAAACGTACTTCTTCATTGTGTTGTGTAGCCGCTTGAGTACGACCGTATGAGACGTGTCTAAAGGAACCGTTATACGGCTTCGTGTATCATATCGATGTTCTGTCAGGTCTGGTATAAAGTGCAGGTGAAACCAGTGAGTGACCTCACAACTGTTCTGTAATGACAAGAGAACAATGGCTTCACAGTGTCACGGTCAGAATAGCATGCAAAGGTTTACACACACACACACACACACATATGAGTAGTAATTAAGCTAGGCAGCGGATGATGTTAAAACGATAAGTAATTGTCGTGTCCACGGGTTACATACGTGACTACCATAATTAAGAAAATTAACGGCATATTTAAAGAACCTGTTGCTAGGTTACTCGCTGAGGTGTGCATATTAAAGAGGTCGATTAGATCAGCAAGTTAATTTGAAAGATTCGTTTGTAATGCAAGACAATGGTACATATTATTCCTGTCGGAAGGAACCAAGCATATTGCCTCTCGGCGCTATAATTTTCATGTACGTACCGGTTTGGTAGGATTTGCTATAGTACTGGGTGTATATGAGAAGCTTTCTGCAGGGTCGGAAGTCGCGAAGGAAAGGGACCGCTTGGAAAATTGTAGTCGTAGATGGGAGGATAATATTAATATGTATGCATGTCCTGATGGCAAAGAGTGTGGAATTTTGGACTGGAGTAACCTGGCTCAGAATTTGATTCAGCGGCGATTTTTGGTGAGCACGGTTAAAAGTTGTTTTGACGTATTCCATTCCGCGCATTTGCATATATTAGACATCTCTTCAACATCACCAAGTGCATACCAGCCACGACTCAGGAACACTACCGAAATAGGACACGGGGCTTTCCTCAGGACTGTACACCCTATGTACCTAAGTATAATATGCAGCATGTTGAGCACGTATTGTCACAACATTGTATAATCCACGTTAGCAACAGACGATAGGAACCAGACATATATATACGCAGTTTATATAGGAGATTTTAATCATAGACTTCCTTTTAGTTTTTAAGGTTGGTAACATAGAGCAGGGTAATGCAGCTCATATGATTTTAACTATTGTAAAAATATTGTAAACTAGACAAAGCTGTATCTGTTATATTTCATGACGCAACCACTGTCATGAATAACAGCTGCGTAAAAGCAGGTTGTTATGAGTAAGGAACACGTAATTTGTCCCTGGAAAATGGTGTGAGATACACCGACACAGGTAGGGAAAACATGGTGCAGGTGTGTAATACGTAGTAAATGAAAAGTGTGCTTTTATTTGGTGTAATTAAAGAGATATCTAATATGGTGACAAGCTTTCGAGTTCCATAGAACGAAATATGAGCGACTAGACGCTTTTCAGGAGCCTCTGATTTTTGGAATTAATACGATACAAGGAGAACGAAAGTTTATTTCTGTAATTCGCACTTTGAAAATCCCTTTAATTTCATTATTGTATTTGGTTTATAAAAAGCGTGGGAAATGGCGGTACATTGCGTATTTTTCTCCGTATATTTGTTCTGGAAAGAGTCAAAAGGTTTCAGCGAAATTTCGTACTTGGA
>Ga0123353_10012676_pt1 | contig 12013 bp, 7 predicted proteins | sample TergutLab28metaG_3_FD_92763 | JGI IMG/M metagenome (GOLD analysis project Ga0123353, IMG submission 92763) | Labiotermes labralis P3 segment gut microbial communities from Petit-Saut dam, French Guiana - Lab288 P3 | ecosystem: Host-associated > Arthropoda: Insects > Digestive system > Gut ... | reverse complement strand
TTCTTAAAGTTTATTCCTTGCACAACATAAACTGTGGGAAAACGTGGTATTTACGAGTTGGTTGTTACAAATAGAGGGATTTTAAAACTGCGGTAAGCAAGTTTTTTTTGCAAATAAGTGCATTTCAGAGTCCAAAGAAATGGTTCATATACATTAATTCAGTCGCAGTCATAGAGTTTATAGAACAGTACTGAAGAAATTTGAAAGACTGTGCTGACAGGACAAGATTTTACAAGATTCCAAAAGGATCTAATATCAACCAAAAGAAACAAAGTTTTGGAAGACCTTTTAAAATGGCGGAATATAATACCTGCAATAGGTGCCAGTAGACCTAATTGTGGAAAGAATGGTAATAGTGGGGTGAATTTAATTCAAAACACAGACGAAAATGTGCGAATTCTTATCGCTTAGTTTTACGCTGTTGTAGGTAGCCATTATATTTTAAGATACGAAGCTCCTTCCCCCGATATGTTGGATGCCTGGGGGAATTTATAGAAAATTAATGGGACAACAGTACATCTAGTCTGAACTATTCTTTTTAGACTCTGAAACAAGGAACCCGGAATATATAAACTGCAACCTTATTTTCTGACCGATCCAAGTAATTTAATAGTTTAAGCCCGTTTCGGGCTTAAACTATGCTAATGCCGAACCATGAAGGCGCAAGAGAGAGTGAAGGTAAATCTCCATAAGATTACCTTTGGAACTAGATGGTGGTAAGCTTCATGCTCCGGCCACTTTATGTCTTGAGGAGACCCTTGTACCGTTCTAGACATGTTGGTGAAAAATATCCTTCCTTTACCAGGAATCGATTCTTGATCGTCAACTCTGCAGTCAGTCACATCGCTTAATGAATTATTTCAGGGCCCTAGAAAAGAAAGCGTAAATTATTGAACACAAGATTGTGTCCAGTACGTACCACGTAGGCCCACATAATTGTTTATATAGGGTCCAGCTGAAAAAAAAACTGACGATTTTTAAGTTACAATAAAATGAAAAGTATACTGTCTTTTAACGTGAATTTATTACTAAAATTATCTATATCTGAGAGAATTTTAATTACAATATTCACTTCCTGAATATAGTGTGTGTGAGGTGGCGTCCCTTGTTGTCAGCACATTCTCGCAAGCGGAGGACTTCTGACAAAAGCCTGACGCAATCGTTCGATGTTCTCAGGAGTTCTAAGTGAAGGCTCTCTTCCTGGACGTTTTCTTTTTGCGGCAGACGCTGTTTCTCTGAAGTTTCTCACCCACAGCAGTACAGTATTGCGACCAGGGACACTGTCGTTCCGATGAATATTGAAGTTCCAACGAAATATCCGCTGAGTCACAACGCCAGAACCGTTGTTTTAGAAATACGTCTCCACAACCAAAGCCCGATGATCTACAGACCAGCGTTCCATGGCAACTGAAATGCTTTGAGTCTCGCTAGAAGGGCGCTCAAGGACAAATTCCCCACGCCAACGATTCCACTCACAGCTGTGATGCAAAATCATCAGGTATTTCTGCTGGACCCTGTATATAAAGTGAACGAAGAATTAAAGATTCAAAATTGGACGCTGCGCGTCTGAAAAGTGACTGCCCGATTCTCTGGAAAATTCCAGGTTTAGCGCGAATTAATTATCTCATATCCCTTCTGTACTCGCTGTTGCAAGTCCTGGACGTCAGTGACTTCTGTATCATAAACAGTAGACTTCAGATGTCCTCAGGTATAAATGTCGACGGGATTTAAAACAGATAAGTGAACAGGCCACGTTGTTGGTCCATCTCGTCCTATTCATTGACGCAGAAACACGTTATTCAAGAATTCTCACACGGAAAACAGAAAGTGTAGTGGAGCATAATCGTGCATGAACCATAAATGAATCCTACTCTGCATATCCACAACTTGCAACAACGAATATAGAATGGATTTGAGTTGAATCGCACGACACCCGGAATTTTCCAGCCAGTCAGGCACTCACTGTTCAGACGTTCAACTTCCTGCTTTGAAGCTCAAGGTGGACACTTCAGGCATTTCCTATATTATTCTAGATGCAGAAACTCGGAAACCACGCTTAAGGTCTACGTTCATACAACATTTGTTCTTGTACAGTGATGTAGATCCACCTTCTGCAGTTTTGGCCGCGCAATTTTCGTTCATCTTGTGTATATCATATCAGTGTGTGTGCGTTTGTAACTTTTATGTTTCCTGATTCCTACTGCGGACACAGAAGAGACCAAATATGTTGCAAAACATGCTGCCTACTCTCACCAGTATGTATGGTATCTACGGCTGTTATAAAGCAGTCCCGTTACAGGCCTGGAGTGGCCCAGAGGGTTCCAGGAAGTTAAGGGTCCCAGATTACATGACAACGGCACAGGATGGTGGTAAGGTTGTCAGCCCTACGCACCAGCCGCCTTTACCCCCAGGAAATGCTCCTGGTACTCATTTCTGTTAGAGGCTGAGTCGACCCCAGGGCCACAGTGCGATCGAAAGGATTATCTCAATGAAAAATTCCATTGACACCATCTGGAATCAAACCAGCGACCTTCCGATTTGTAGCACAGCACCTTAACCACTGTGCCACCGCGGTCCCTACGGCTGTTATAGCGACATGCAATATTGCGGGCAAATTCTGCATGCGATTTGATTCTTCTTTCGTCCTCTGTTGTTAAGTAGCCTGCGTGAGTAACTTCTCATAGTAGTTCTTGCTGCTACGTGCTGCGAAAATGATATTGCGCAACCACCTCCCCGACCGGGAACGAGTACTGCGGGTATTTAAAGTACTGAGGTAAACCCTTTACAAGTAGCAATAGATTTTCGGGATAGACGCACAGAGCCACGTGGAAATGTGAACAGCTACCGTGAAATGTAATAAGAGACCTGGTGTCACGTGGGCACATCGCAGCAGCTGCACTCGAATCACTGTGGAGGAACGTCACAAGTCTGGAACAACAGCCAATACTCGCTGTTATGCTTTCGAATTGACCGTTCCAAGCATGCCTAATGTAGCCTGGACCAAGTAATCTGCTCCAGTACGTACTAACCTAATCCCGGGTTCAAATCTCGGACAGTAGGGCGGGTAACCTGACGGGTTTCGTGGTATTCTTCAGTGCACATAGGCAAATTGTCCCGATATGAATCCTTCGTCACTAATTATCTTGCCATTCAACGTTATAGGCCTGTATTCTGACTACTGGCCGCTTCTTTAAACAAACCATAAATGAATGAATAAATAAAAAAATAAAGTAATTCTTGGGCACACTGGGACCTGCAAACCATACCTCTCGACTTCAAGACAAGCAGTAACCTGCTGCTTAACGCTCGAATGGTTCTTGCTGCTGTGTATGAAGCAATCAATGCCCGCGGATTCTGATTGGTTTTGAGTGGGGGAGGAGGGAGCTGCATCTGTTGGGATTTCTCCCTCGCATCACCAAACTACCCTTATTTGCCTTGCTTACTTCACCCTACCAAGCTATTGAGATGAACTGCTGGGAAAAGAGGTTGGCAAAAACATTGCTGTTTTCAGACATTCAAATTGATGAGACTGTGACGTAATAGATTAAATTAAATTGGATATAAACCTATATTTTGTTTATTTACAACAACTTTAAATCCTTTTATTTAAGATTCACATGAAACCTCAACATCGAATTCAATCAAAATATTTGGCAAATTTGCATTGAATGCAGTAGTTCCCGCATGTGTATGATATTCCGGGAGAAATATTATTCGGTTCTGCACAGATCCTCGAAGTGCATGCCTGGATAGTACAGCGTTAATACAGGCCACTAACCTTCACATCCATTTACGTTTGTCATTCACATATCAATGCGCCCTGCTGCAGGTAATATTTTAAATTGGTAATTTTGTAGAATAAGTTAAATTCTATATTCAGTGGTCCGTGCATCGCGTAATATGTGTCAATAATTATCCAACAAGATGCAACAATATACAGTTTATTTATATCTGCAAACTGTTCTGTATGTTTCGGGTGGTATCTCCACCCATCATCAGGAGCTCATATCACGGTATCTACAGTATCAGGCATTATTGAGACTGATTCTACTACCTGTCGTGAACGTGGCTGAATGGGAACTGCAGTTCGTGAAATTTTATTTTGGATTTTTACTAAAATTTACAGACAAAATTAGTTAAGTTAAGATCGGGCAAAAGTAGCGGGAACTTTACATGAAACCCACATACATTTGTGTTATATACTTTTATAATGAAGAGTGACAGACAGACTTTTGTGAGGTATGAACTGAAACTGAAGAAAGCTAATGATTTAAATATAACAATCGAATGTGATGTACTCTACAATTATTTAGTAGAACATACTTTTGCTGAGATAATCAGAAAATTTGTCGGGACAATATCAGAGTGAAAGCGTATGAAGTGTTATACCTTGCATATATTTCCTGACAGAATACTATCCTCCTATGTCTACCTAGGTCTCCGAAGTGGCCCCTTTACCTCAGGTTTTCCTACTACAATTCAATGTGCATTTCTTTTCTTTCCCATACGTTGCACTTGCCCCGCCTACCTCATCCGTCTGGATTTAATCACCGTGATAATATCTGGCGAGGAGTAAAAATTATGAAGCTCCTCATTAATGCAGTTTTATCCCCTATCCCACTGCGTTCTCCGTGTTACGTCTGAATATCTTCCTCACGGACCTAATCTCTAAAACCCACAGCCTATTCTTCTCTTACTGTGACAGACCACATTTCACATGCATACCAACAAGGGGCAAGATTATAGTTCTCTATATTTTAATCTTCAGGCTTTTAGATTGGAAAGGCAGAAAAAAAATATCTGACGGAATGGTAGCAGGCATTCCCTGAATTTAATCTGGTGTTAATTTCCTTGCGCATATTTGGTTCTCTAGCTTCGTTCCAAATATTGACCAATATCTTCCCAATATCCTGTTCCCTGCCACGGACCTAATGCAGAACACCCACGTATTAAGGACGCACTCAGTATTCTTGCCAGTACGTTCATCGCAGGCGGTTATCAAAATGATAAGCAAATCTGCGGTACAATTGTTGGATGTCCTTTTAACTAAATTTTATTATTTGTTGCTTAAATACATGACTAAATTTTGACTCCTTAGCTCAAGTGTTTTTTATTTTCTAAGTTTTGGCTGCTGTACTGTGATGTTGACGAGGACAGCAACCGATTCCCTGGCGAAGAACAAATTCATCTGCTCGAACAATAAATAAATAAATAAATAGAATGAAGAACTTTTGGAAAATGCCGAATGTATGATTTAAGGTTATATTTGATTTATCTGTGTATTGCTAACAGTTGCGTTTCAGGATACTCCAGATCTTACTCTGCTGGTGCAGGAAGAGTAAACAAAGTGCTCCTGTGTCTACTGCAGTCTTTAGTATTCGCCTCAGACTGCATCAGCAAGCGGCGAAGAAAGGAGGATGAAGTAAATTGCATTTGGTGCTGGTTTAAAAATCACCGAAATTTCACCCCCACCTTTCTCCAATAACGTGGCATTGATTTTGCGGAGGAAGACAGAAATCTTCGTCCTTGTCGTCTCGACGCCTGGCGTCGTCAAGTGGAAATACATAGCCGTTCCTTCCTCACTTGCGATTTTGTTTTCCTTTGTGTCAGCGTTGTTGATTTTTATTTTACTTTCTCTTTTGTGTCTCGGTGTATGTGGGTTCGTTATGTAGGAGTCTGCGCGTTTCGTATCTGTGCAGACTCTGTACCAGATTTGATTCGCTTTGTGGTAGACAAGGGGGGGAACGTGGTGGCGTAGTTGGTTGAGAAACTGCGCTACAATTCGGAAGGTTGAATATTCGATTCCCGGTTGCGTCATAATCTTTCTGAACGCGCTGTGGCCCTCGGGTTGACTCAGTCTCTAACAGATATGAGTACCAGGAATATTTCCTGCTAGGTAAAGACGGTCGGTGTGTAGGACTGACAACTCTACCACCTTCATGTCCCGATTTTCTTCAAATCTCGTATACTCAAAACTCCTGGCACCCTCAGAGCCTGTACAGAGAATTTCTTTAGTTTTTTCGGTACTAGACAAGAAGAAGTACTCGTTCTTCACTCGAGGTATGGCTGCTTTCGTTTGTCAGCATCGCAGTGTATGGGTAAACGTACTAAAAATATAAAGAAGGACTGACCCTCCAATTGAAAATTAAATTTACGTACATAATTAGAATATGAATGCCGAATGAACATTAGAATCACATCCAAGTACTCTAGAGCAATAATTGCACATCACTTTAACAGTCGTTACTGCCGTACATAATGGCGAGAATGCGGAGAAAATTTCGAAAAAAAAAACCTTTGTGTTTTGTTTTAGGATCGCTTTTGGAAACAAGAAAAAGGAAAATTACTTATAGGCCAACGTATACATACTCGTGCACATATATAGCTCTGTACGTTATATATGTATATACAAGACGCTTAAAATACTGGATTTTGTAAATTATAAAATAAGGCATGTTTGGTCATCTTGACTAAGAGTGATTTTGATGATCAACTGCATATCGGGTTAACATCAATATCGAACTATTGTATTTTATCTCCTTGAAGCCTAAAGTTCTGTTATATAATATAAAATATCAGTCCCTACCTAATAGAGAACAATCCGTTTAATATTGTTCAGTGAAATACATGACTGGTTATCGTGCCTATTCTATGAAACACGTAAATGAACTGTGTGCAAAACGCGAGTCCTTAGTTGTGACACAGGCGGTATATATATTTAGTTTTGTGCTTTAATGTGATAATTGTTAGGTCTGTACCAACAAACTGCTGTTTACTATCGTCTCTGATACCAAAAATGAAAAGCAGGGCCATTGAATATCCCGGGGTGCTGCTAAGTCCTTAGCCCGACCAGGGAGGAAACAAGCTCGGAAGCATGTCAAGGACACGCGCGATTTCAACAACATCGAGATGCAAGCTGTCATCAAGTTGTTTTTCCTGTAAGGCAAGGCGCCGAGGGAAATTCACACCATTCTGACAGAAACATTAGCTTGTTGCCTTCCTAGTCGGGCTAAGGACTTATCAGCACCTCTGTAGCTTCATAATTCAGACATAAACGAATCGAAACTTCACTGCTCAGTGTAAATGTAATCCGGAATTCAAACACGGAAAGGAAGGGTGTGAGAAGATGCAACATGGCTAATAGGGTGTGTTTAGAAAACCGTGCATTTTCGATTTTCAATTACAAGAGTAGCAAGTAAATTAGAGCGACAGGTTATAAAACATCTGTAGTGTAATGATGCCATCATGTCTTAACGTAGCCTGTTTGCGATAAGTGTCGGAACTGGAAGAAAATTACTTCGTAACTAGCAGTAGTAATTTGTTTCACATCATTTGCTGATCGAATGGGTCGGTTGTGAGACCACTTCGTTGTAAAAGCACGTAAGCATAGAGGGTCTCATGGAAACTTCATCGTAATCAGAAGGTCTCGGTTCAATACTTTCTTCCATTAGTATCAGTAAAGGTATGGTAAAGGTAAAGTTCACCCAAGAACAGAACACGAAGGCCCAGAGAAGGAGTAGAATATAGCTCTACTCTTTCTTTAACCTCAGCGCTAGATGGGATGGGTGGTCAACGTCATACCGAGGCCGCTTTACCCCCGGGAAAGACCCGGTACCCAATATACAGGAGGCTGGGTGGGCCTCGTAGCCAGTCTGGACAGGTGCGGAAAACCTCGCCCCCAACGGAATTCGATCCTCGGACCGTTTAGCCAGTAACGAGTCGCTATATCGACTGCGCTATCCCGGCTCCAGTATCAGTATAGCAGAATCATATGTTATATTACGATAATTACTCAGTTGATCAAGAGTTTCCTTGCTTGTGAAAGACCATTGGCGTTTACTCCATCCTGAAAAACCATACAGTGGAGTCCATCCTGAGCCAGGTTAATTCAGTCCATATCCTCCTATTCTACTTCTGTCAGATCCATTTTAGAAATATTATTCCATCTATACCAGTGTTTTAAAGGTTGCCAATTTCCTTTCCGGTTTCGACTAACACGTTTCCCAGATATTCTCGGAGAGCTTCAAATTATGGTTCTTCCGGAGGATGATACGATCAAGATAATAATCAAAACTATAATTTTTTTTACACATTTCAAGCTTCAGATTTCATATACCTGTAGGAAAAAAACCGAGAAATATTAATTAAGAAAATCCGGCTTGAGGAAGGCAATTATTGCTTTCCCCATAATAGTGTTAGTTTTTCCTTGAGTACCCCTGCCTTGGCCAACCACAGTCTGTTTTTACCGTAAGAATGACAGACGAAGTTTTATACCAACACAGAACAACGCAGTAGATGCAACAGGGATCATTTGAAACTCCAGGCCTAACCGAAAAATGCAAATTTGAGGTTTTCTTTCTTTTACTGACTGCAGCCACATCCTTCCAACAGAACTGTCAGTGCTTTCCGTACCTGTTACCTTTCCTGCATGAACGATTGAAAGAAACACACAAATGTCAGGCCGCGATTTAGTAAGTCCCGGCTTTACTCCACGGGCAGACGATGGACTATCATCGTTCAGATCCGTCGTGGCATACCTGTTTGCTTAAAGGCAAATACCGGAATAACAATGTTAATAAAAATCCGACAAGATGCAACAGCATGCAGATATGTATTTACTGCAAAGTTACTCTACATGTTTCGGGTGTCACAGCACCCATCATCAGGAGTACTAAAAATTGTAACCGCAGCCTCCCTCTACTTCCCTCCAAGTGGTCCGATCAGGCCACGTTGGAGGAAAGTAGCTATACCATTATTATGACCTGTACCGGAGGCTGCGGTTACAGTTTTCAGTACTCCTGATGATGGGTGCTGTGACACCCGAAACATGTAGAGTGACTTTGCAGTAAATAAATATCTGCATACTGGTGCATCTGGTTGGATTTTTATTAACATTGAATTACGATGCACGGAACCATGAGCTTAAAAAACCCGGAATAATAGTTAAATTCATTACCGGTCGATACGGCGTAACATCCCAGAAAAATTGGCCTCTTTATCAACACCGCTGTGAGATACTTTGGGTTCATTAAAACTTGAATTGGAATATTGCCTTAAATTAGGCCACGACGGCTTCCATCCACATCCTGCCCGATTCATGCTCCACTATTCATACTACCATTCGAAGCTATACAAACTTGGTAATTTAAAGCTCCTTTAAATGATCTAAGAATAGACAAATAAGAATAATTCAAGAAATCACTGTGCAAATACATGTCGCTGTATATGTGAATTTATTAGTACATTTGATGTAAAAGGCGCTGACATATGAATACACAATACCAGCGTTACATAGTGTCCATCTGCAACGTTCTGAAGAAACAGCAGCAAGCTGATTCTTTACCATGTCCATAAGTTTTCAGTATGAATGGCAACTTACAGGCCTATTGGACGTTTCTGTTACAAAAAGTCTTTCATCTGTATCCTATAATAGGTAGGAATGTCGACCACGTATTTTTATGTCGATTGACCCTCTGTCGGTAAAGAAAGAAAGCAGCAAAACATAAAAGGGCATTATTAGCAGGCTCTTGGAGCAAGTGTACGACTTTGTGAATGAGCCAAGCACAATAAACTAGAAGTCTAAGGGCCGGGGACATTGTCAGTTTTGTATACTGTTCCATGAATGAGGCGAACTGAAGTACTGCACGAAGTAGAAGTCTGTCTCTCTTTCTCTTTCTCTTTTTTTTTTTTGAGCGTATCGAAATAATGCATGTTGTAACATCGCCCCAGCTGGGCGGAACCAATGCTCGCACCCCCAACCTCCAGCTCTCATAGACGAACAAGTGTGAAAATCACTCTGGAACATTCGGCAAGTGTGACTTCTGCAACAGACTATAGCCTACTTTCCCAGGGATGAATGAAAGCACATAAAGCACCCTTGAGAATAACCATGTGTATATACGTAACTTAAAAGTTACCCCTAGCGTACAACCACAGCACTTACCCTTCAGACATCTCTCGTACACATTTAATCAATACCGATATTTAGAACACGTGTTTTAAGTGGAAATTAATACAAGACAAAGGAAAAGGGCCCGTGCCACAGGTCAGGCTATTACTTGTCGCTTTCTGATCGCGGAGGCCTGTGTTTAATTCTAGGAGGGGTCATTTGTGGTGTATGGTACAAAATAAAGGGGCACGTGGACAGGTTCATCTCTGAGTACTTTGGCTTCCCATGTCACTATCATTTCACCAGTGCTCCATATTCTTATTCAGCCGTTTAATATCGACGTTGTATGGCCTCAACAATGCACAGCGTCGTTAAAGAGAAAATGAAAACTACACGAGAATGTAAAATTTTCATTTTGTTTCAGAGAAATGCCATGAAAATGTGTGGGAGAATGGTGGCAAAACTTCACGCATTATTAGATTTGGCACTATGTAAAAGTGCTTAGTTAGTTTCACAGTCCAGCCGCCTTACCGACTGAGATCCACAATACTGATTGATTAGCGGAACGGGTAGAACCCGGACGCTGTGTCTCTAAAAGAAGTGGTCCGGCTCATAGCGAGCTCTTGCGGTGAGTGAATATTCCGGCTCATTTAAGTAAGTTGTAAAAAGAGAGTAACGAAATACGAATGTAAACTCTTAAAGACTAACATTAGTAAACAATTAATACCATGGAGAAGACTCCTTCTTGAGAAGTTAACAGGTCGTCAAATAGTCAAGAATTTCCCCGCATTTTATGGAAGCCGGATGTTCATTACCTCAACCATAAGAGCCCGCCACCTGTCCTTATCCTTAGCCAGATCCATCCAGTCCATACCCCCATGTCCCAGTTCTGGGAAGTTAATTTTTATATTACACTCCCATCTACGCCAGGTCTTCCAAGTGGTCTCTTTCCCTCAGGTTTCCCCACCAAGAACCTGTATGCACCTCTCCTCTCTGCCATATGTGTTACATGCCCCGCCCATCTCTTTCTTCTTTATTTGGTCACCCAAAATTATTTGTTGAGGAGTACTGAACATAAAACTCTTCGTTATGTAGTCTTCTCCACTCCTTTTTACCTCATCCCTCTTAGGTCCAGATATCTTCCTCAGCACCCTATTCTCGACAAATTTTGGCCTCTGTTGCTCCCGCAATGTGACAGACCTAATTTTACAACCACACAAAACAACAGGAAAATTTTTAGTTCTGTTTATTTAATCTTTATATTTTTTGGATAGCAAACTGGAAAACAAAATATTCTGCACTGAATGATAGAAAGAATTCCCTGACTTCAATCTGCTCTTAATTTCTTCATGAATACAATTTTGAGTCGTTATTTTTGTTCCCAAATTTTTGAACTGTTTCACTTTTCAAAATATTCGTAACTATATTTACGTTGTGATTTTGTCGTGAATTCCGTTCATGAAACAAGAACATGTGATTAGTTTTACAGCATTTACTTCTAGATCATTCTCCTTACTAATGACTAAAAAGAGTCTATGTTTTCCTTTGCAGTATGTATACTATCACCGAACATATTAATAAAAAAATAAAAAGCTGATGGAAACCACTTAATTTCAAGTCATCTGGTTTTTCTGAACCCAACTATCATACACTACAGCAAAATTGAAAAACAATGGCAATAAATTATCTACTTTTTCCAAAGCATTCCTAATAGGAAACATGTCAGACAAATGTTTGCCTACCCGGACCGTACCATAGGTTTCATTTAAACGCTTGCTTACTAGCCTTACTAGTTTCATAGGGATACCAAACTCAATGAGAATTTTATACAATCATAAGCTTTCTTTAAGTCCATAAATAGCTGATTCACTTCCTCGTAGTATTTCCATTTCTTCTCATGTATTTCATAAATACAAAATACACGTATGATCAGTAGTTGAACTGTTACGTCGAAACCCATACTTACGAATCCCAATAATTCCGTCTGCTTATGAAGTTAGCCTTGATAGCAGGATGTTTGATAAAATTTTGTATGTAGTTGATAAGAGTGATATGCCTCGATGATTACTGCAGTCTGTTTTATCACCCTTCTTACAAATAGGTACAGTGATCGACTCCTTCCAC
>Ga0123353_10012673_pt1 | contig 12015 bp, 5 predicted proteins | sample TergutLab28metaG_3_FD_92763 | JGI IMG/M metagenome (GOLD analysis project Ga0123353, IMG submission 92763) | Labiotermes labralis P3 segment gut microbial communities from Petit-Saut dam, French Guiana - Lab288 P3 | ecosystem: Host-associated > Arthropoda: Insects > Digestive system > Gut ... | reverse complement strand
GCGCGCTATGGCGTCGTCTATTAATGTATAGTAATACTCGATCCCAAGATTATCAAAGCATTCCTTATAGTCCTTGAACTCATCTTCAAAGACAGTTTTGAAGTAACCGTCATATATCTTTGAGATCGTATCCTTCGCGGAAAACCACAGGTCCTGGCGCGTATCAAGGGCATACCGGAAGCATGTCCGCGCAAAGCTGCGGATGCTCGAATCCTTATTGTGCTGCCCGAGCCACACGGCGCCGCCTTCTACTGTCTGCACAGTAATTGACCGTTCCTCGCCGCTCTCCCCTTTGAAAGTCATGGTGCACTCGCCGGGTTCGTCCGTTATGAAGTCGACGCTGCCATAAACATCGCCGTACGCGTGGCGGGCGATCGTGATGGGTTTCTCCCAGGTCCTGACGGTCGGCTTGATGCATTCGATGGCGATCGGTGTGCGGAAAACGGTACCGTCCAGGATGGAACGGATGGTCGCGTTCGGCGATTTCCACATAGCAGTAAGCTCAGGGTATTCCTCCATGCGCTGCCGGTTCGGGGTTATTGTCGCGCACTTGACTGCGACGCCGTACTTCCTTGTCGCGTTTGCGGAGTCTATGGTTACTTTATCCTGCGTTTTATTGCGGTTAAGCAGCCCGAGGTCGTAATACTCGGTTTTTAGATCGATGTTCGGCTTAATGAGCTTTTCCTTGATAAGCTGCCAGAGAACGCGGGTCATCTCATCCCCATCCATCTCAACAAGCGGTGTCGTCATCTTAATCTTTGACATATGCCATCTCCTAGAATCATTGTTTGGAAGCATTATACCTCACTAATCTCCGGCTTTCAACACTTCCGCCGTTAAATAAAAGTATTGTGTTTCCCGTGTAAATAGTGTACAATGACCCTGCCACTAAAATATATATTGGGGAGTTGATCATATGAAAGGTGTTAAGCTGTTGCTCTGTATCATTTGCGTGTTCCTCACTATCGTCGCAGCGGCGGCGGCAATTGTCATTTTCAAAAAAGAAATTGCTTGCTTTTTAGCGGATATGAAGGAAAAATTTCTGAAAAAAGACTCATGTTGCAGCGGGGATTACGCTGACTACGCAGACTAAAGATTGTCCTAAGGGCTGTCCGGCTGTCCTGGAATGAACTGAACAAGATCACCGGAAAGCCTTAGTAACATGAGTGCATAACTTCTTCCTTATTGACGTTGTTGGTCAGTCAGTTACTAAGGCGACGATGCTCGTCTAAAACCCGGCAGCGCCGGGTTTTTACTGTTAAAAACCGCAACACCGCAGAGATATCGGCCGCGTCGCCTGATATCTGCGTTCATTTTTCGACTGATAAAAGGAGCAAATAGGATATGAGCTGTGAACATGGATGCGCGGGGGAAGCGCAATTCGACTTCAGTGAACTGGATGAGGAGCTCCGGAAATACGCAAATGTCGAAGGCAGCCTCATCACCATCCTGCAAAAAGCGCAGGATATATACGGATACCTGCCGAGGGAGGTCATCGAACACATCGCCGGCACAATGAAACTCAAAACCGCGAAGGTGTACGGGGTCGCCACATTTTACACTCAGTTCAGGTTCGAACCTGTCGGCAAATACCTGATAATGCTCTGCAAGGGCACGGCATGTCACGTCAACGGCGCAAAAGCGATCGAGGAAGCAGTGTGCGACGAGCTCGGCATATCGGACGGAGGAACGACGCGCGACGGGCTCTTCACGCTCAATAACGTCGCGTGCGTCGGCTGTTGCAGCCTATCGCCGGTAATGATGATCAACGGCGAAACTTATGGGCGCCTGACAGGGGAAAAAGCGAGGGCTGTGATCGTTGAGTTGAGAAAAACGCAGGAGGCAAAAGTTTGAATTCTTCAAACTTTGGAATGTGCAAGCGGCTCTCGCTTGCGCGAAACCGCCGCTTATGCACACATTTTTATGACCTTTCATGGTTTGTGTATGCATGAGCGGAGCGAAAGGACAGGTCAAAAAATGAGGATACTCGTTGGGCAAGGAAGCTGCGGCATCGCGGCTGGCGCAAAAAAAGTATATGAGGCGCTTACGGCGGCGATCGGCGAAAACGGAATCGACGCCCGCCTGATAAGCACGGGATGCATCGGCGTGTGCTATCTCGAACCGATCGTCGAGATCATAGGCGACGGAGGGGAAAAACATACATATGTGAAAGTAAACGCCGATACCGCATATGAGATCGTCAAAAAACACTTGATTGACGGTGAACCGGTCGAAGAGTTGCTTATCCCGGATGAAGATAAAAAGATGTTGGAGCGCCAGACTAAAATCGCGCTGCGCAACTGCGGCGTTATCGACCCGGAGGATATCGGTGAGTACACAGCCGGAGGCGGATACGAGGCCGCTCGGAAATGCATCACGGAACTGAGCCCCAATGATATAATCGATATTATCAAAGAATCCGGCCTGCGCGGGCGCGGCGGCGCGGGATTTCCCGCGTGGTTTAAGTGGAATGCCGCGAGAAACTCGCAAGATGAGCCGAAATATATAGTTTGCAACGCGGACGAGGGAGACCCCGGCGCATTTATGGATCGCTCCGTACTGGAAGGCGACCCGCACTCCGTCCTCGAAGGGATATTGATCGGAGGGGCGGCCATGGGCGCCGCCGAAGGGATCATTTACGTGCGAGCCGAGTACCCGCTCGCGATCAAGCGGTTGAATATCGCGATAGAGCAGGCGAGGGAAGCGGGCTTTCTTGGGAAAAACCTGTTCGGGACTTGGTTCAGCTTCGATATCCGTATCAAAGCCGGCGCGGGCGCGTTTGTCTGCGGCGAGGAAACGGCGCTTATAGCTTCCCTTGAAGGCGAGCGCGGGATGCCGCGACTGAAACCACCGTTCCCCGCGCAGCGCGGTTATTGGGGGAAGCCTACCAATATAAATAATGTCGAAACATTTGCGAATGTGGCTTGGATCGTTGCCAATGGCGGGGCGGCATTTGCGGATATGGGCACCGGAAAATCCAGCGGTACCAAGGTATTTGCGTTGACAGGTAAAATCAACAAGGGCGGACTTGTCGAGATACCGATGGGATTGACGCTCCGCGAGATCATTTACGAAATCGGCGGGGGCATTAGGGACGGTCGCGATTTCAAGGCGGTCCAAATAGGGGGGCCGTCCGGCGGATGTATCCCGGCGTCGCTTGTGGACACGCCGGTCACATATGAGGATATCCCGGCTACCGGCGCCATCGTGGGTTCGGGAGGCATGGTCGTCATGGACGACACCACATGTATGGTGGACATGGCGCGCTTCTTCCTCGACTTCACCGAGAAAGAATCATGCGGTAAGTGCAATTACTGCCGTATCGGCACGAAGCGGATGCTTGAGATCCTGGAAAGAATCGTATCCGGAAACGGGCGCGAGGGCGATATCGAACTGCTTGAAGAGCTGTCGGAGAGGATCAAGGATGGTTCTATGTGCGCGCTCGGGCAGACTGCGCCGAATCCGGTTTTGACGACGTTGAGATATTTCAGAAACGAATACGAGGATCATATTATCAAAAAGAAGTGTACGGCAAAAAGCTGTCGCGCTTTGCTTACATTTTCGATCATAGCGGATAAATGCATAGGCTGCACTTTGTGTGCGAGGAACTGCCCGACAGGCGCTATAGAAGGCGAACTCAAAAAGCTGCATCAGATCCATAGCGATGAGTGTGTCGGTTGCGGGAAGTGCAAGTCGGTATGTAAGTTTGACGCGGTCACAGTGGAGTAGGACTGTATCGGAACAAAGCGAACAACGCTGCCGCAGGGGGCGTGGGTTATTTCCGAACAGCTCGAAAGAGAGGATAACGTAAATGCATATAGTGAACTTGATTATAGACGGACGCGAAGTCGCCGGACGCAAGGGACAGACGATTCTCGACGCGGCTCTCGAAAATGATATTCAAATCCCCACATTCTGCCATGATAAACGGTTGGCGATATATGGCGCGTGCGGTATTTGCGTCGTCGAGGCGGAGGGCGTGCCCAAGCTGTTGCGCGCCTGCGCCACAGAGATCGCGGAAGGTATGTCGATAAAGACCGATACGCCGCGGGTCCGCGAGTCCCGTAAGGTGAATCTTGAACTGTTGCTTTCGCAACATACCGGGGACTGCCGCGCCCCGTGCGGGCTTGCTTGCCCGGCCCAGACCGACTGCCAGGGATATGTCGGGCTTATCGCCAACGGCGAGATGGAAGAAGCGCTCAAGCTGATCAAGACAAAGATACCGCTTGCCGCCTCGATAGGCCGCGTCTGCCCGCATCCATGTGAGGAGGAATGCAGGCGAAAACTGGTCGAGGAACCGATCTCGATTTTGAACTTAAAAAGATATGCAGCCGACATCGACCTTGGCAAGCCGGAACCTTATCTGCCTGAAATCGCGCCGCCGACCGGCAAACGCGTCGCAATAGTCGGCGGGGGGCCGGGGGGATTATCGTGCGCATATTATCTTGCGGAACAGGGGCACAGTGTCACAGTGTTTGAGGCAATGCCCAAAATGGGCGGGATGCTGCGCTACGGGATACCCGAGTACAGGCTGCCAAAGGAGATCGTAGACAAAGAAACCGCCCTGATCGAAAAAATGGGCGTGGTCTTTAAAAATAACGTTCGAATCGGGCAAGATATGACATTTGGAGCCCTGAAGGAAAGCTATGATGCGACAGTTATCGCGATAGGCGCCTGGGTAAGCATGCCGCTGCCATGTCCCGGAGCAGGGCTCAACGGAGTTTACGGCGGTATAGATTTTCTGCGAAAAGCCTATTTAGGCGAGCCGATATCCATGGGGAAGAATGTCGCCATAGTCGGCGGCGGCAACACAGCGATGGACGCGTGCCGGACTGCGGTGCGCCTCGGCGCGGAAAATGTCTATATAATTTACAGGCGAACAAGGGCGGAAATGCCGGCCGAAGATATTGAGATCACAGAGGCCGAAGAAGAAGGGGTAATTTTCAAATACCTCGTAAACCCGCTGGAAATAATTGGTAATAACAACAGCGCCGCAAAGATGCGTCTGCAAAAAATGAAACTCGGCGAACCGGACGCTTCCGGAAGACGCAGGCCTGAGCCGATAAAGGGAGAAGAGGAGATCCTCAGAGTTGACACGGTGATCGCCGCGCTGGGGCAGGGGATAGTCCCCGAGGGCTTCGCGGGGATCAAGCTCACGAGAGGGAATACGATCGTAGCCGACGAACAGTCGTTTACGACGAGCGAAAAAGGCGTTTTCGCGATCGGCGACTGTATCAACGAGGGCGCTTCGATCGCGATAAAATCAATTGCCGACGCAAAGAAAGCCGCAATCTCAGTCCACGGTTTCCTCGCCGGAATCGAAACAAGCCACAAAGCGCCGTACCGGGTCGCTCGCGACGATCTCACTGAGGCGGATTTTGCCGACCGCAAAAAGGAACCGCGCTCACAGGCCCCCAACTTGGGTCCGGACGACAGAAGAAACAACTTTTTGGAAGTTTTAGAGACATATGACACGGAAATGGCAGTCAAGGAAGCGTCAAGATGCCTGGAATGCGGCTGCCATGATTATTTTGAATGCAAACTTATAGCATTTGCGGATCTTCACGATGTAGAGCCCGACCGATTCAGGGAGAGCGTGCCGAAAGTGGAGTTTAAGGACGACCATCCGTTCATCCTGCGCGACCCGAATAAGTGTATCCTGTGCGGGCTTTGCGTGCGTATCTGTGACGAACTCGTCGGCTCGGCTGCGTTGGGGTTTGTCGAACGCGGGTTTGATACGGTCGTGAAACCGGCTTTCGAAGACCCCCTGAAAGACACAACATGTATTTCCTGCGGGCAATGCATTACCGTATGCCCGACGGGGGCGCTGCAGGAAAGGATAAGTATAAAGAAACCTGTGCCGCTGGATACGACGAAGACAGATTCGATCTGTGGCATATGCGCCGTTGGATGCAGTATGCGTGTGGAATCCTACGGGAATCTGCTGGTCAAAACGACTCCCGCTGCCGAGCGCGGGATGATAGGACGCTTAGACAGCCGCTGTGGAATTGCGGTTCATGGGATAAACAATGGCATGATGTGCGGTCGCGGGCGCTTTGGGATCAACTATGTACAGAAGGACGGACGCCTGACCGCTCCGCTCCTTCGTAGAAACGGCGAACTATTACCGGTGAGCTGGGACGAAGCGATCGGATTCACGGCAAAGGAGATCGAGCGCCTCAGGTTGGGTGGTAAGAAGATCGCAGTGTCGATCGGCCATACCTATTGCGTCGAGGATGCGGGCGCGATCATAAGCCTTGCAAAACTGCTGGATGCAGACGCTTTCAGCTTTATGAACCGCGAAAACGGACTTATGAAGGTCCTGGGCTGTGATGGGTCGCCGAATACTCTCGATGAAGTACACGGCTGCGATGAGATCCTCGTATTTGGTTCATCCTTGCTGCAAAACCCTGTGATACTGGCAAAACTGAGGCTGGCTGCGAAAAACGGCGCGGCAGTAACCGTCGTTGCTGCGGGCGGCGGGGAGTTCAATCTACCATGCGCGGTCCTCAATACGCCGGACTCGACAGTGTTCATTAAGCAGGTGAACAAAGCCCTGACCGACGCCGGGTGCAATCCGAAAAATGCTGAAGGCTTCTCTGCGTTGAAAGCGTCCCTATCAGCGACACAGGTGAGCGGCGACGCGAAAAAACTTGCGGACAGATATAGGGCGGCGTCAAGCGCGATGATACTATTCGCGCTCGATGAGCTCAGCGAAGCCGCAGTGACCGAACTGGCAAACATGGCTGTTATAGCAGGCCACATCGGAAGCCCGGGGAAGGGGATATTCATGTTGCGCCAGATGTCCGGTTCGCAGGTGTTGGCTGATTATGCTGTAACCGCAACGGTTGAGACAGCTAAAGGTTCAAAGGGACTTATGATATTTGGAGAAGACCCTGAGATATGGTCTGGCGATAACTGCCACGATTTTCTGATGGTACAGGACATGTTTTTGACCGACACAGCGAAGAAAGCCGACGTCGTATTCCCGATGGCGGCATATCCTGAGATCGATGGCACATATGTAAATACTGAGCGGAGAGTACAGCAATGCAATAAAGCAATCACAGCGCCGATGGAATACAGAACGTATGAAATCGTGCAAAAGATCGCCCAAGCGCTGGGCGGGTCGGATGGGTCGGTTGCGCTGGGCGGGTTTGCTGCGCAGGGTGAGTCGGTTGCGCTGGGTGAGTCGGTTGCGCTGGGTGAGTCGGTTGCGCTGGGTGAGTCGGTTGCGCATGTCGAGTTTGCTGCACCGTGCGGGTCGGTTGTGCCGAATGTGCCAGCTGCGTCGGGCGAGCCGGTTGCGCCAGGGGTTCCGAGCGAGCTTTACCCGGACACGAAGCCGGGAGATTGCTATCCGGCGCCTGTGCTCTGCGCCGACGGATTCGGGTTCCCCGACAAGAAAGCAAAGCTGCAGACAGTGGCAGAATCGCCGATGTTTGCGGAAGCAATGCGAACATCCAGCCTACTTAAGGCGATCGATGCAGATCTGCCCAGGCCGAAGATATGATCCTCACATATGAAGCTAAGGAAAAAGACCGGAACAGGAAGGTATACTCGATCGTACGGCGGGAGCTAAAAGCTTCCGCCGCGATGGTGCGTCGGTTGAAGGCATCCGGAGCGATAACCGTGTCGGGAGCGCCGGTTTTTGCCAACTACAGACTGTCGCCCGGCGAAACGGTCAGTATCGATATTGCCGCAGTAGAACCCCCGTGCGACAACATCCCAGAGCAGGGGATGCTCGATATCCTGTTCGAGAACGAAGGGTTGATCGCGGTCAACAAACCGGTTGGGATGTTGGTCCACCCATCAGGCTCAAGAAACACCGGTACGCTTGCAAACTATGTCGCAGGGTACCTAACATATTCCTGCCATGTGGTGAACAGGCTGGACAGAGATACCAGCGGCGTAGTACTCTTTGCCAAAAATAGCTATATGAAAGCGCTTGCATCCGCCGCGCTGTCGGAAGAATCGGCAGTAAAGGAGTACCTTGCACTTGTGTACGGCGCCATGCCGGAACACGGCGTCATCGACGCGCCCATCAGGCGGCTGGAAGAGAGAAACATGCTCCGCATACCATCGCCGGACGGGCAGAAAGCAGTCACTAATTATAAAACGCTCGGTGTTGCGCAGGAGGAGGAAGCAAGTTACTCGCTTGTGCGGTTGCGCCTCGAAACAGGGCGAACGCATCAGATCCGCGTTCATTGCCTGCATGTCGGGCATCCTGTGCTGGGCGACAAACTCTACAACACAGAGGACTCGCGCAACCTCTCACAGCAACTCGGAATAAAAACGCAACTCCTGCACGCCTGCAAACTGGGGTTTAAAGAACCACTTTCCGGACAATACATTGAAATCCTGGCTTGACACTCCCCATGCCTTAAGGCAGGGCTTTACGCTACGCTTGGTAACTATCAGAGGACCAAATCCCAAACATCCCAAAAATCCCAGAACATCCCAGAAATTACAAAAAAAGTTTCCCTTGCATTTTTACACAGGATATGCTACCATACTAAAGCGCTTGCCCCGCCCCAGTAACCCCCCGTCCAAGTAGTTAACTACTAAGCGTAAACTGTTCACTGAAGCACGCAGCGCCGCAAACATGGCCCAGTAGTTCAGTTGGTTAGAACGCCAGCCTGTCACGCTGGAGGTCGACGGTTCGAGCCCGTTCTGGGTCGCCAAATAACGGCTCTGCGGAGCCTCAAATAACGGCTCTGCGGAGCCTCAGTGAATAGTGAATATTTAGTATTGATTAATAGGACGAGAGTTTTGATGCCGTTATTTGTATTATTCACTATTCACTAATCACCATTCACTATTCACTGTATTTGCTCTTATAGCTCAGGAGGCAGAGCGCGTCCTTGGTAAGGACGAGGTCACCAGTTCGAATCTGGTTAAGAGCTCCATAGTTAGAACCCTCAACCCATTGTGGATGCAGGGTTCTTTCATATTTCCGCGTTGGAAAATTGGAGCAGACGATGTGCCATACGCTAATCTCTGCTCCAATTTCTGCGCCAAAATGAAGTTTTGTTCAATACTGCTGCAAGACTTGCCGAGAAGTACAATGTTTCAAGAAGCACAATAGAGCGAGACTCCAGGTTGGCCGACGCTCTTACCCCTTGTCTTACTGATTTTTCTTCCGGCGCCTGTTAAATGAACTGCTTATCACAAATCCAAAGGAGAATATGATTGCCAACGCCATTATTGGAAGTAGTGCTCCGATATCGGCGATATCTATATTAGTGGGTACTATTGTACTTGTTGCGTTGGTGATTTGGAAGGCTCGGTCGCCTGAGATTTCCCGTAGATAACCGGTACTCCAGTTTATGTTTCCGTTGTCATCGGTTTTGAACATCCCTTCTGGTGATCCATTTTTTATGCAATCAACAAAAGTGGCACTGTATTTATCAGGGACGTTAACCTCCTCTACGAGTACCCAGCATCCATATGGTATTTCGGATATTTTAATTGTCTGCTCATGCTTCAGCGTGAAATTGCCCACTCCATTTCCCACCGTCAGGCTGTATTGTTGTACGTTTCCGCCGTCGCCGGTTATGGTTGCGCTAAAAACGCCGCTTACCGGTTCGCTGCCGTCAGGTTTATTATAGATGTATACTCTGAAGGCAAACTCAGCCGATGTGTCGCCATCGCTGTCTGATACCATTTTGGAGATTGTCAGGCTGGGGTTCTTAGCCCCTGTCCATTGGGCATAGAGTATAATGCTTTTATTGTCGTTGATGGTGATGGTCTCGCCGATTTCGTAAGTTCTTCCGGAACCTCCCACCGCTGTGTTCCAACCATGGAACTTCGTAGCTACTGCCGGGTCTATGATGCCTGTGTCAGACTGCGATAAAACTGTAAACTTGTTGCTAGTGCCATTATCTGGGGTCTGGTAGTAGACGCCTTCCGCGCTGTTATTGGATTTATATACTACCAGCGCTCTCTCTTCGTTCTTCACGGGCAGCCAGAATTTACCTTCTATACTATTATGAGCGTTATATCCATACGTTTTATTCGTCGAAAATATCTCACTCTTACCATCGGAATCTCGCAAGAGTATTCCGGCGCCTCCAGGGTAACTATAATATATGTTATCTATCCGTGACTCGTTGGGCGCCGAGCTATAGGCGAAAAACCTATATTCGCCGGGCAGCGTCAGTGCTTTGATTACATTCGAGGTCTGTGAATTCTGACCGTTCGCGAATACGTGAAGATCCATTCCTGAAGTATTTTTTTTGGCAAATGTCTCGACGAGGCCTACGTTGACTATATAGCCGTCCCCGGTGATGTCATTTACGTAGATCGCCGGAGTCGGGGGTGTTCCAGCCGAATATGGTGTTCCGCTGGAATACGCCCTTACATCGGCTGCGGCGCCGAGTTCAAGAGGCGGCCCAGTATTGTCTGCCGAAGGCTTAGTATCCCTGTATGCCGAAGTACCAATGCCTGCGTTGTGATAGCTTACCGCAGTCACCTTGCCGCCTGTAATCTTGATGGTTCCTTTGTGATAGCCAGGAGTATAGGTTAGAAATCCAATACCAGGGCCTACGGTGCCCTGTGCGTACACTTCTCCGCCTGTGATGTCGATGTCGATGTCGTCATTGCTGTTGACGATACCGATACCTGTGAATTCGGAAACCGCCTTCACCTTGCCGCCGGTTATTGTAATCGTACCTGATGCTGTGGAACTGGCGGATCCACAGCTGCCGATTCCCGCACCGGCATCGGCACATTGCACATCTACATCGACATCTCCGCCGTTGATTGTGATAGACCCAGCCGTGCCGAACGTGCCGCCGCCAATCCCGGCTGCCCGGGTCTTCTGCCGTATTGTCACCTTCCCACCGTTGATCGCAACCATTCCGCCATTGCCCCCGTTACTTATGCTGCCGCCGCCGCCAATACCGGCGCCGCTTACCCTTAACCTACCCTTTGCGGGGTCGATAGCGTTTGCGAAATAGCTGCTGCCGTTTTGTATTATGGTTATATTCCCGCCGTTTATCGTAATGCCGCCGCCGTTACCGCCATTACTACCGTTTCCGCCTACACCATTATTTAGACCATCACTGTTGAATCCGCCGCCGCCGCCGATCCCTGCGCCGGTGGATTTCATGATTATGTCTATCTTGCCTCCGTTAATTGTAATATTGCCTCCGGGGTTGCCGTTTATATCCGAATACGCGCCGCCATTGCCGCCAATGCCGGCATTTGTATTTTTTTCCTCCGTCGATTCGATAGCGAGGCTGTCGGTAACATTGTTTTTAGTTAGGCTGTCAATGATGATCGTCGCCCTTTCAGGCACTCTGATACCCTCGGTGACATAGTTCGCGCTGTCCAGCATCAAAGTCAAAGTGGAGTTTGTATCAACACTTATGCCTCCGAGCATGTAGATGTTGCTTATGATCAACTTGATACTTATATTTTTAGGTATAGTAATTCTGTTATAAATGGAAGTACCTTTCTTGTACGAGCCGGCGCCGGAAGTATTTAAGCCGCTCTGCATGATTTCATAAGTTTTGCCGTTGGCGTTCGCGTTAAAAGTTAATACGCCGTCGGGCTTGTCGATATTAGCGCCATTGTAAGGGCCCGGGGCATTGGTCACCATGTAGCCGTTATAATCAACGCCATTAGTTGTTTTGGACAGGTCGATGGTAGCTGTGACATACTCCTGGGCATATCTGACTGTGTAATACTTGCGCGTCGTGCTGTTGTCCATGTTATTGTCCGTGCTGACGTCAATCTGGGTACCCAGGGTTATCAGAAAGGAGCTCGAAGTTACCGTTTGCTTTGGGAAAGGCAAACCCGGTATAAGCAGTGCCCAGCTGGACGCGGGGAAATCCGGGTTGCGTAAATAAGTCACAGTATCGTAGCCCAGTGCGGGCGACTTCAGTATGGTGCTGCCGTCTGAATCGAACGCGACGCCATAGGACGCGCCTCCCGCGCCTTGAAGCAGCGTATACGGTTTTGCCTCCTCGCTTTCGGCAACATTCCAGTCCCGGACATACACTTCTATAG
>Ga0123353_10012671_pt1 | contig 12015 bp, 10 predicted proteins | sample TergutLab28metaG_3_FD_92763 | JGI IMG/M metagenome (GOLD analysis project Ga0123353, IMG submission 92763) | Labiotermes labralis P3 segment gut microbial communities from Petit-Saut dam, French Guiana - Lab288 P3 | ecosystem: Host-associated > Arthropoda: Insects > Digestive system > Gut ... | reverse complement strand
TTCTGCACTTGCCCAGTGATGCGGTACATGCGGGCGACGCCGGCCAGAGGCGGCTCGGGCGGCTCGTAAAAGCCCTTTTCGAAGGGCCGGTTCACGTGCGGGTTGGCGTAGGGGTTGCCCATGGTGGCGTTGAGCATGGGCATGCCAAGCCGATCGTGCAGGATGCCGATGAGGCGCAGCGGCTCTTCCAGGTTTTCGCCCAGCCCGCCGGATTCCTCCATGCCGAAGCCGTGTGGCCAGGCGAAGCCGTCGTAGAGGTTCAGGCGGGTGGTGACGAGGAAGCCGGGCGCCGCTTCCGCCCGGGCCGCTTTCACGCCATTGATCAAAAATCTTGTCCGGTTTTCGAACGGGCCGCCGTAATCCCCCGGGCGGGTATAGGCCGAAAGCAGCTCGCAGTTTAAGTACCCATGGCAGGCCTTGATGTCGATGCCGTCGAAGCCAGCGGCGGCCGCAAGCCGCGCGGCCCGGCCATTTTTCTCCTCCAGAGCTTTGAGCTCGTCATCCGTAATGACCTTGGCGCTTTGATTGGTCAATCGAAACTGGGGGTTGGGATTCCGATATGCCGCGATGGGCGCGGGCGCGCCCTCCGGCCTGGAATACCTGCCGGAATGGGTGGCCTGGAGGATAACCGGCGGCGCGAATCCATGGGCCTTCAGCGCCGTTTCTTTGATCATCGCGACGATTTGCTTGAGGCTGTCCAGGTTCTCTTCGTTGACCAGCAGCTGGCGCGGGTTCGCGCGGCCCCCGGGTACGATGGCCGTGGCCTCGAACCAGATGAGCCCCGCGCCGCTGTTCGCGAAGCGTTCGTACCGGCGGACGGTAAGCTCGCCCGGCTTGCCGCGGCGCGTACCGTCGCAGCCCTCCATGGGCTGGATGGCAAGCCGGTTGCGCAGCGTGAGGGAACCCACGCGCAGCGGCGCGCGGAGGCTCCGCATAACCGCTCCGAGGGGAATATCCAGCCGCGCTTCCTCTATATGCTGCTTTAGCTCTTCCAGTGACTGAAAATGAAACATGACATAACTCCTTGTAATTGGAAGTATATCATATGGAGGAGGGGGAGTCAACTATTAATCTTTCACCCTCTGTCACTTCGTGACAACTCCCCGGTTCGCTCAACCGCTCTGCGGTTTTACGGGGGCGAATTTCTGTTGCGGATAATCGTGTTACCGCCATCATTTTGTTCGGGAATTGGACAAGGCGTGACATCACGCTTTCGCTGGAGCCGTAAGCACTCCTGCATATGGCAAACGGTAGATTAGAAATAGATTAGCGGAAGATTAAGATTCATGCGGCGGGTATTTTTTTTGCTTGCGTTTTTCCGCGGCATGTGGTATACTATATTCCTGTGGTCCCTTAGCTCAGTTGGTCAGAGTCCCCGACTCATAATCGGGTAGTCCTGGGTTCGAGTCCCAGAGGGACCACCATCCGGCGCAGCCAGCATTGTGCTGATTTGATTGTGGGAGGTTGTTCACATTAAAGTAGCAAAACAAATTCCTAACGCGCTTTCGATCATGCGCGTCATTCTTTCGGTCGCTTTTCTGTTTTTCACTGGAAAACCCTGGTTGTTTGTTGCTCTCTATCTGGCCAGCGGCCTAACAGACCTGCTCGACGGAAAAATTGCCCGGCGTTTTCATTTTGAAAGCGATTTCGGCTCGAAGCTGGATACCTGGGCCGATATGGCGCTATTCATTGCGGCAATTGCCAGCGTATTTATAGCGAAGCTGGAGATTGATGTTTTAAAGTGTTTGATTCCCTTCAGCATTGCCATTTATCACAAGTGCCTCAATGTGATGATTGGGCGGGTGCGCTTTGGAACATGGAACATGCTGCACACACTTCTGAGCAAAAACATCGGCGCGGCGGTATATTTTTGCGTTCCGGCATTCATTTTACTGGGCGAAATCAATTTTTTTGTCATTCTCGTGATTTCTCTGTTTGGCATCGTTGTCTATATTGAGGAAACCGTTACCCTGCTGAAGCTCGACGAGTTTAACGTGAACCACAAGGGATATCTGACGTTAAAGGTGATGAATAAGCTCAAGCGCGCGAAGGCGTCGTAAGGCGCAATCAATAACATCAGAGGGGAGATCGGGCATGAAAACCAGAAGACTGTTGACATGGGCGGTGCTGCTGGCCGTTCTGTGCTCCGCGTGGCTGTTCGCGCCGGCGGCGCACGCGGCCGGAACCTCCGCCGCAACAAAGTATCCCATCGTGCTGGTGCACGGCGCGGGCTTTAAGGACAAAAACCTTGGCATCAATTACTGGGGCAGGATCCCCCGGACATTGCAGGCGCAGGGCGCGAAGGTGTTCTACGGCAACATGGACGGCTGGGGCGCCATCGAATCCAACGCCGCCATGCTCAAAAAAACGGTTGAGAAGGTTCTGGAAAAAACCGGAAGCGAAAAGGTGAATATCATCGCGCATTCCAAGGGCGGCCTGGAAGCGCGCTACATGATTTCCAGCCTGGGCATGGCCGGCAAGGTCGCCAGCGTCACAACGATCGCGACGCCCCACCACGGCTCCACGATGGTTAACAAATACAGCGGCGGCCTGCTTCGTTTTTCCGCTATATTCGTGAACGTCATCCGCTGGATATGGGGCGACAAGCATCCGGATTTCTATCAGGCCAGCAAGCAAATGACCCCGGCCTACATGAAAGACTTCAACGCCAAGAACCCCGACATGGCGGGTATTTATTACCAGAGCTTCGCGGGCGCGGTTTCCGCCCCGGCAAGCGACCTCATTATGGTTTGGCCCTCATACACCATTCGGGGCGAGGGCGAAAACGACGGCATCGTCTCCGTGGCTTCGGCTAAGTGGACCAATTTCCGCGGCGTGCTGCGCGGCGCGGGCTACCGCGGCGTTTCCCACCTGGACGAGGTGGATTTCCGCAGGAGCGACCTGAAGATCCAGCCGCTTCTCGGCGCGACTACCGTCCGCGGGTTTTATGCCGCGGTGGCGGCGGACCTAAAGGCGAAAGGATATTAGACGCTAGAGTTCAGATATTAGATTTTAGATGCGCTAAAAAACGGCGGTATCTAAATTTCTAACGTCTAACGAAGGGGGAGTCCGCAATGAATAAAAGGCGACTGGCGTTTGCGCTGCTATTGGCTGTTTTATATTCAGCCGGGATATTTGCGGTGCCCGCGTCCGCCGGCGGGGAAGATCATATTGCCGGAACAGGCTCCGCCGCGACGAAATACCCCATTGTGCTGGTGCATGGCGCTGGATTCCGCGACGCTACGTTTCGCATCGGCTATTGGGGCAGAATCCCCGCAACCCTGGAAGCGCGGGGAGCAAGAATATTTTTCGGCGGCACGGATGGCTGGGGCAGCATTGAATCAAACGCCGCCATGCTCAAGGAAACAATTGAATGCGTCCTTGCCGAAACAGGCAGCGAAAAAGTCAATATCATCGCGCACTCCAAGGGCGGCGTGGATGCGCGTTATATGATTTCCGCCATGGGTATGGCTGATCAAGTCGCGAGCCTTACCACAATTTCCACACCCCACCACGGCTCGGAAACGCTTGACAAGATCATAGGCGTTCCGGATTGTTTATACAAAGGCGCTTCGTGGGTCATGGATGGGATATTCCGCGTTTTCATTGGCGATGAAGCCCCCGATTTCTACAATGGAAGCAAGAGCCTGGCGACAGAATATATGAAAGATTTCAATATCATGCATCCCGACGATCCAGGCGTGTATTACCAAAGCTTTGGCGCTGCGCTGACGGTTCTTGGCGGCTCCATTCTTTTATCCTGGACCGCTTACCCGATTGAAAGGATCGAAGGCGAAAACGACGGCTTGGTTGCGGTGAATTCGGCAAAGTGGGGAAATTTTAGGGGCGAGCTTCGGGGCGCTGCGAGACGCGGCGTTTCCCACGCGGACCTGGTGGACATCTGGAGGCGCGACCTGAAGATCCAGCCGCTTCTGGGCGCCGAAACCATTCGCGAATTCTACATCGCGGTGGCGTCGGACCTTAAGGCAAGAGGGTATTAATAGAAGCTAGATTTTAGACATTAGATTTTTGATGTGCTATGAAGCAGCGGTAAGTGGGCGCGCAAGCACCTATGCTTCGCTGTTAAAAAGTAACCTTCCCGCGGACAACGCCGCCGGCTGAGGGCCGCGTTTTCACGCGGCCCCTTTTTATAGCCATTTTCCTAGAACCACATCCAGATGAACCCGAAGCCTATGAAGAAGAGAATCCAATTGAGGAAGCTCGCCTTATAGCCGGTGGAGAAGATGGTATTGGCGGAGGTGTTCGCGCGCAGCCCGGAAAAGGCCGTGTTCAGCGCGCTCAGGGCGCTGTTTACCTGCGCCTGGGTGGCGTTTTCATCGGCGGCAACCTGCCGCGCGGCGGCAAGCGCGGTTTGGAACGCGCTCCAGCTGGCATCGGTATAGCTGCCCTTTTTGGTATTGCCGATGGCGGCGATGCGATTGTTCAAGGCGGTTTTGTCCGCGGGGCCCGGTGCCGGTCCCTTTTCCGCGATGCCCACCGCGAACATCGCGCCGTTGACGGCATTCTTCGAGGTCACCGTGAATTTCCAGTCCCCGGCAACGGGGTTCGTCACGGTGATTGTTTGTAAAATCGCGGAAGCGGACATACCTCCCGCCGCGCCTGTGTTATAGGCTTTGCCTGCGGGGTCTTTCAGCGCGAGGGAAAAGTCGCCGTCGGAGGAAGAAAGCATCAGCATAAAATCCTTGCCGGCTGTCGCCTTATAGGTGAAGGCTGCCGAGGTTTTACCGGCGTTCAAGGTGCCGAACACGGGGCCCACATAGCCAAACCCTTTTTTCGCGGCTTCCTCCGCCATGTTTTCATTGTTTTTGTTCAGATTGATGTTAAAGATCAGATACTCCAGGAAATTGATCATGTCCGCGTTCACCTGCGCTTCGTTGTGGAAGGAAGTATAGAACACCCGGCCTTTGCCGTGTTGGAAAGAAACCGCCAGGGGGTAGTTGACAGTTTTGGCCGGTATCACTTTCTCGGTTTTCTCATCCCAATCAAATTCGGTCGCCACATCGCCCCGGATGAAGACCTCAACATCTTTGGAAATTTCGGTGATCGTGTGCCAGCCGGGCAAATCAAACTCAACATCCATCTTGCTTTTGCCCATTTGCAATTGCAGGGGTTTGTACAGAATGTCCGCGTTTTTGATCGTCTGCTCGTCCGCTTCGCCAAATTTCAGTTTTCCCGGGAACGCGTATAGGATCGGATCGCTTGCCCAGTCGGAAGCATAGACCAAGCCGCCCTCATTCACGTACTTTGCCAGGTCCTTGTCGTCGATCCTGGAATAGTTGCTGCCGCAATTGAGAAAAATCGCGTCATATTTCTTCATGTTTTCGTAGGTGTACCATACATCCTCATAGGCAAACTCGTCGTAGGCGATTCCCATGGAAGTCAGAACCTCGCCAATGTCGTCGTAGCCGGGCATTGTGACGCCAATTTTCGGGGGAGCCGCCGCCGAAGCGCCAATCGGCACAAAACCAAGGAGCATCACCAGAGCCAAACCAAGGCCGAGCAGCCGCAACCATACTTTTTTCATGATAGTCTCTCCTTAAATAATTATTTTTTGAAAAGAGGCGAGCATTCACTTTTCCATATAATTTTAACAGACCGCTCATGATTTGTCAATGTAAATTTGCTTATTTTTTGGGAAAACAGTTGCGTTTTCCCGCGAAATCCTGTATAATGAAAAGCATCTTTTTTGGAGGATGTGGGATGATGTTTGTTGCGGATTGCCTGGGCGTGAACGAACGGGGGCATTTGACCATCGGCGGGGCGGACACGATTGAACTGGCAAAGCAGTTCGGCACGCCGGCTTATGTGATGGACGAGGAGCAGATCCGGCGCAACTGCCGGGCATATAAAGACGCGATCGTGGAATATTACGGCGGCTTCGGCCTGCCGCTTTACGCGAGCAAGGCCTTCAGCTGCAAGGAAATCTGCCGCGTCGCGGCGCAGGAGGGCATGGGCCTGGACGTGGTTTCCGCCGGGGAGCTTTACACGGCGCTGGAGGCGGGCTTCCCGCCGGAGCGCATTTATTTCCACGGCAACAACAAGTCGCTTTTTGAGCTCGAGTATGCCCTGCGGGAACGCGTGGGCTATATCGTGGTGGATAACTTCACGGAGCTGGAATTATTGAACCAGCTGGCGGCGAACGCGGCGCAGCCAACTCAGATTTTATTGAGAATTAAGCCGGGGATTGACGCGCATACACACGAGTTCGTCCGCACGGGACAAATCGATTCGAAGTACGGGCTCGCGCTGGAAACGGGCGAGGCCATGGAAGCGGCGCGGGCGGCGGCGGGAATGAAAAACCTGGAACTGGTCGGCGTGCATTGCCATATCGGCTCGCAGATTTTCGATGTTTCGCCGTTTGAACTGGCGGCGGAGGTGATGCTGGGTTTCGTTGCGCGGGTGAAGACGGAGCTTGGCGTCGAGATGAGCCAGCTGAATTTGGGCGGCGGCATCGGGATTCACTATGATGAGGAAGACGACGCCAAGCCATGCGGAATCTATTTCGAAAAAGTCGCGGCTGTGATGAAGGAGCGATGCGCGGCGCTTGGGCTCAAGCTGCCGTTTTTGCTGCTGGAGCCGGGCCGCTCGATCCCGGGGCCGGCCGGGATTACGCTGTACACCGTCGGCGCCGTGAAGGAAATCCCGGGCATCCGCACCTATGTCGTGGTGGACGGCGGCATGGGGGACAACCCGCGCTACATGATGTATGGCGCGAAATATTCGATCCTCCGCGCCAACCGGGCAGGGGAGGATCGCTCCGAGGTTGTAACCGTCGCGGGACGGTTTTGCGAAACGGGCGACCTCATCCAGGAATTCACGAAGCTCCAGCCAGTTGTCCCCGGCGATGTCCTGGCCGTTCTGGCTACCGGAGCGTACAATTATTCCATGGCGTCAAATTACAACCGCGTGCCAAAGCCCCCCGTGATCATGATCTCGGACGGCAAGCCCCGTGTGATCATAAAAGGCGAGAGCCTGGAGGATATGGCGAGGCTGGATGTTTGACCCTTTTTTTCGCTCCGCGATTGCTTCCCCAGTCATCGCGCGAACGTGGTTCTATTAGGATAGCCGCTAAGTAAGAAGATGAACCTGAAAAGCCCCCTTCAATGGTGAAGGGGGTGCCCCGAAGGGGCGGGGGAAGTTAGGGGGAGAAAATATGAAAGCCGTCATCCAGCGGGTGAGCCGCGCGAGCGTTACTGTCGAGGGTCAAGTTACCGGCGAAATCAATCAGGGATTTCTTGTGCTGCTGGGCGTGGCGCAGGGCGATACAAAAGCCCAGGCGGAGCTGCTCGCGGCAAAAATCGCGAAGCTGCGGGTGTTTGAGGATCAAGAAGGCAAAATGAATCTTTCGCTGCTGGACATTGGCGGCGCGGCGCTTGTGATCTCACAATTTACGCTTTGCGCCGATATCAGGAAGGGCAACCGGCCTTCGTTCACGGAAGCGCTGGAGCCCGCCGCCGCCAACCGGCTCTACGAATATTTCTGCGAATGCCTGCAAAAAGAGGGCGTCGCTGATATCCAGCGCGGCGTATTTGCCGCCGAAATGCGCGTGGACTTATTAAACTATGGCCCGGTGACCATTGTCATGGACACCGATATTTGGAGGAAATCATGCTGAAATACCAACGCGTTCTAGTGGGGATGCTGGAATCCAACAGCTACGTTTTGCGCGACGAGTCAGGCGCGCTTGCGCTCATCGACTGCGGCGTTTTTAGCAGGCCCCTGCGCGAGGCGATCACCTCGGCGGGCGGCGATCTGCGTTATATTCTGCTGACCCATGGGCACTTTGACCATACGCAGGGGGTGCCGGCGGCGAAAGAGGCGTTTCCGGCCGCGCGGGTTTGCATCGGCGCGCAGGACGCGCCCTTTTTGCGCGGCGAACGAAGCGTCATACCGGGCCGCCACACGCGCGAAACGAAAATGGAGCCGGATGTTCTTTTGCAAGAGGGGGATGTTATTCCGGTCGGCGGGAGCGGCCTGCGGGTCATCTCCGCGCCGGGCCATTCGCCGGGCGGCGTTTGCTTTCTCAGCGGGGCGGATGGGCTGCTCTTCACCGGCGACACGCTGTTCCGCGAGGAAGTGGGCCGTGACGATTTGCCCGGCGGGGACTGGGCGGCGCTTGTGGCCTCCATCCGGCGCTTGTACGCGCTGGAAGGCGATTATGATGTACTGCCCGGTCATGGGCCGGCCAGCAGCCTGGAGCACGAGCGCGGGAACAATCCGTATGTCCGAAACTGAACGACACGGAAAAATATGTCTAAATTGCGAAATATTTTTAAAGTAATTTCCAGAAATATCTTGACACCGAGTTTTCCGTGTGATATAATATGAGCATAAGAAAGTGAATCAAGATTCATTTATGAGGTTCCAAGCGAGAGGAGGACAGGCATATGCGATACCCCGTCATCGCGAGTATTTGCGAAAGGCTTTGTCATGTTTTGGAAATTCCACCTCGCTGGATTGGTCCGGGGATCTTCCCGGATATTCCGCGCCCGAACGGGTACGATGGATCTTCACAGGCATGACGCGGCCTTGTGAGGGTCCTTTTGTTTAGCAAAAAATATTGGAAGGAGGGTTAATGATGAACAAAAGGAAAAAGCAATTTCCCCGTGTTCTCCTGCCGGACAAGCCTGCCGCAACGAACACAGCGCGGGAAACGGCAATTTCCCGCGCTGCGAAAGAAGTCAGCAAACTTGAGGACCATCTGCTGCTGCGCCCAGTATACCATAAAGGGAGCAAGGTTGCAAGCGCTTTTCGGAAAATTTTGAGAATATTTGTTGAATATTCCGAAATTTTTGCGCTTTCGCGCCCGAAAAGGGGGGCGGAACAATGATAGAAGCGCTGGATAACGACGGAGTTTTGTTGCTGCTTTGTATCACTAATCTCATAACGCTAATCTTTGGCGCTTATCTGGGCTGGAACGCCCAGAAAAAACGCATCAGCAGCGTGGCGGAGATCATGAACAGCACCAGGCCGCCGAGCCGAAGAAGATAGGAGAACCGTAAGAAACCAATGCTGCTGTACATTCTGAACCACCCCTATCACTATGAGCTGGAAAACCTCTGCCGCGTTTTTTACCCAAATGAAGCGATTCAGGTAAGACGGGCAGAGGCTTTTCAGGCGTCAGGGATCGGAAATCAGGGCACAGGGCGTTTGCAGGTGGTCAAATCCATCGTGGTGATTACGCAATTGAAAGATAATCTTCTCACGGTGAAGCTTTGCCACGATTCTCAATTCTTAATTCTCAACTCTCAATTCACAGAAAACAATGAGCTTGCGTTTGCGCGGATGCTGTTTGTTTTGCTGCGGCGGGCGACCGGCTACACGCCGCCCTGGGGATTGCTCACGGGCGTGCGGCCGGCGAAATTGATGCTGAAATTGCGGCGGGATATAGGCGAAAAGGAAGCGGAGCGATATTTTCGCGAGACCCTCTGGGTCAGCGAAGAAAAGACAGCGCTGGCCGCGGCGGTCGCCAGATCAGAGGAACCGGTGCTGGCGCTTTCAAAAAAGAATTCGTTCAGCCTATATGTTTCCATTCCGTTTTGCCCGAGCCGCTGCGCGTATTGCTCCTTTGTTTCGCACACGGTGGAGCGCCAAAGCGCGCAAAAGCTGATTCCCGCCTATGTGGAGCGCCTGTGCGAGGAAATCGCGCATACCGGGCGCGTCGCAAGCGAGCTTGATTTGAAGCTGGAGTCTGTCTATATCGGCGGCGGCACGCCGACAACGCTTAGCGCCGCGCAGCTGGCGCGGCTATGCGGCGCGCTGCGGGACCATTTCGATATGCCGGATTGCCAGGAATTCACGGTGGAGGCCGGGCGCGCGGACACCATCACGGAAGAAAAGCTGCTGGCCCTGCGGGACTATGGCGTCACGCGGCTGAGCATCAACCCGCAAAGCATGCGGGACAATGTGCTCGCCCTGGCTGGACGCAGGCATTCAGCGGAAGATGTTTTGCGCTGTTTTGATCTCGCGCGGGGCCTGGGCTATGATAACATCAACATGGATTTGATCGCGGGCTTGCCGGGCGACGACCCGGCGGGATTTAGATGTTCCTTAGAAACGCTCATTCAGATCAGGCCGGAGAGTATTACGGTCCATGCGCTTGCTTTAAAGCGCTCGGCTTCATTGGAGGAAATTCACGGCGCGCAGGCATGCGCCGGGATGCTGCGAATCGCGGGTGAGCTGCTGCCGGCTGCCGGCTACGCCCCTTATTATATGTACCGGCAGAGCCGGACGCTGGGTAATTTGGAGAACATCGGCTGGGCGCTGCCGGGCAAGCGCTGCCGCTATAACATCGATATGATGGAGGAAAGCCACAGCATCTTAGCGTGCGGGGCGGGGGGCGTGACCAAGTGCAGGCAGTGGGGCGCGGACCGCCTGGAGCGCATCTTCAGCCTGAAGTATCCCTACGAATACCTGGCGCGCTTTGAGGGGCTCATGGCCCGCAAGGAGGGAATCAAAGCCTTTTACAAGACATATAATAGTTGAGCGCAAGCGGATTTTTGCCTCCACGCAAAACTTTTCAGCGAATTACCGACAAAAATTTTATTTTTCGCTTGCATTTTCTTTCTTGATGGTATATAATACGTAAGGCTTTCGTAGCCCGTAGGAGGTTCTGGTTTGAAATCATCAACCAAGACAGCGTCCCAAAGCATGATGAACGGGGCCATGGTGCTCACCGTCTCGATGATCCTCGTGAAAATCATCGGGATGCTCTACAAAATTCCCCTGACAATCACAATCGACATGGTGGGCAGAGGGTATTTCAGCAACGCGTTCAACTTGTATTCGCCTATTTATGCCATTGCCATCACAGGCCTGCCTGTTGTGGTATCCCGCATGGTATCGGAGCGCATGGCCCTGGAACGCTACAACGACGTGCGGGAGATCCGCCGCGTGGCAACCCGCGTATTCCTTTTGGTGGGCGCCATCGCCTTTGTGGTCATATTGGCGCTTGCTTATCCCTACGCCATGCATTACACCACGGGGAAGCTCAATTCCCTGCCCGCGATTATCGTGATCGCTCCGTCGCTTTTCTTCTGCTGCCTGATGAGCATCTATCGGGGATACTACGAGGGCCTGCGCAATATGTATCCCTCGGCGATTTCCCAGGTGATCGAAGCGCTGTGCAAGTTGATTCTCGGCCTTTCCTTCGCCATGTTTGTCATGCGCTTTGGCGTAGCGGAATACGCCGCCAAAGGCACGGTGTTCGGCAGGGAAGCCGCCTCCGAGGCATATGCCATGAGCATGATTTATCCGTGGGCCGCGGCCGCCGCTATTTTGGGCATTACCATTGGCACGCTCGCGGGTTCCATTTTCCTCATCCTCCGGCATGTGCTCAAGGGGGACGGCATTTCAAAACAGCAGTTTCTGTCCTCGCCGGAACCGGCCTCCCGGAAAGAGCTGCGCGGCGAGATGATCAAGATTTCCGTTCCCATTGTGCTGAGCTCGGTTGTATTGAATGTGACAAATCTCATTGACAACGCCAATGTACAGCGCCTGCTGAATCTGACCGTCGCAAAGTTCCCGGAAATCATCCAGGATATTTACGGCGGCGCATTCGCCAATACAGTCAGCGAAAACCGCGCGACCTATATCTGGGGCCTTTACAATACGACGCTTGATTTCCGCACGCTCATCCCGACCATCGTCACCGCTCTGGGCGTGAGCGCATTGCCTGTCATCTCCGCTGCCTGGACGCTCCGTGAAAAACACAACATACAGAAAACCATCAACGCGGTCCTCCGTGTCGCGATGATGATTTCACTCCCCGCGGGTTTTGGCATGGCGGTGCTTTCCAAAGAGATCATGACGCTCTTTTATGAAACCGCCGAGCACACAAGCGCGATTTTGATGATCTTCGGCCTGTTTACCTGGCTCATGGCGATTTCCGCGCCCATCGTGAGCTTGCTGCAGGGCATTGGCCGCGCCGACGTACCCGTGAAGACCCTCATCATCGCAACGGCTGCAAAGCTCGGCGCGAACTATATGCTGGTG
>Ga0123353_10012670_pt1 | contig 12016 bp, 9 predicted proteins | sample TergutLab28metaG_3_FD_92763 | JGI IMG/M metagenome (GOLD analysis project Ga0123353, IMG submission 92763) | Labiotermes labralis P3 segment gut microbial communities from Petit-Saut dam, French Guiana - Lab288 P3 | ecosystem: Host-associated > Arthropoda: Insects > Digestive system > Gut ... | reverse complement strand
GCTGGTCCATGTAGTAGGTAAAAACGAAAAAACTCTGGCGGGTTATATAAGCGGAGAATGCGCGGCGGGGGGGGGGGGGGGGAGGGGGGGGTGTGGGTGGTGAGTAGTGCTGAACTGTGCGCGGACCACGTGGGAAGCCGTGCGGCGGATGGCACCTCGCCATGGCTGCGACTCGAATAAAGTTTTTGCCAACAGCAACGGAGACTAGACAGCAGGCCTATAGATGTTTAAACTGGATAAGTCCACACAGTTTTGTGACGTTTTTATCCGAGATGCACCCAACTGAGAGCGGGCTGGGCGTGTCCGAGAGACGGTCTGGAAGCGGCCAATCTGCACCGTTGCGCGCCATGAAGGCATATGAGGGCGTGGAGGAGAATTCTACCCTAGGTGGAAGTGTGTTGTGTGGCAGTGTGTCCCCAGAGCTGTTCTGGACTGTGTAGTGAAAAATTTTACCCTCGCCTGGAATCCAACCAATATTCCTGTGGTCTCGTCACTGTACCGCCTTCGCGTTCCCGTCTCCTGTTCGGAAGCGGTGGCAAAGAAACGTTTCTGCTTTTTGCGTGATTCGGACATCATTCGTGCAGTTCGCAGTGTCTGAGCTGCGTTACCTCCCTTCGGTCTCCATCTTCGATTTATCCCCAAGTCCCTGCTCTAGAAGTTGTATCTCCAGCTGATTTACGTGTGGGGTCCGGTGTAGCTCAGTCAGTAAGGTGAATAGGCTACGGATTGGACTTGGCAGCGACAAGAATTTTTAGGTGCATTCGCCAAATTGCGAAAAGCGATTTTTATCTTCGACATTTTTGTCTGCATGCAACAACTCGGCTGCCACTGTACGGATTTTCATGAAATTTGATATTTGTGGATTTTTCGAAAATCTGTCGAGAACATTTAAAGTTTCATTCAAATCGGACACGAATAACGGGTACTTTACATGGAGACCAATTTACATTTTCGATCATATCTCGCTCAGTTGTTCTTAGAATGAAAAATGTTTCGGATAAAATCAGTAGAGAAACTCGAAAGACACATTTTATGTTCAGTAACTTTTTTTTCCGAAAATCGCACCGTTTGTGATCTAGTATAAAAAAATGTAGAGCGGGGCGGGCCACATGATAATATGGCGCATGCGCATTTCTTGCTGGGTAACTAAGGCTACAAACGCACCCACTCAGTTTGTCTAATATCTACTGCCTTTCCACTACAATGGGTCATAGGAACGCGTCACCTTGTTACGTTTATACGTACATTGCCTGTCTTGTGTTCTGCTCTAGACGGTATAGCGACTCGCTACGGGCTGGACGGTCCGGGGATCGAATCCCTGTGGGGGCGACATTTTCCGCACTCGTCCAGAACGACCCAGGGGCCTACCCAGCCTCTTATACAATTCGTACCGGTTCTCTTTCCCTGGAGTAAAACTGCCGGGCCGTGGCGTTGACGACCCTCCTTCATTTAGCGCCGAGGTTGAAGAAAGAATAGAGCTATACCTCTAGTCCCTCTCTGGGCCTACGTGGCCTGTTCTGGAGTGAAATGTACTTTTACACTGCGTCCTCCTATCCTTTTATCGAAGGGTAATCGGGGGTAAAGTGATCAAGGCGCGATTCTGACCATAATTTGCATAGTGCCGACCTTGAGAAGGCATGGGGCTGTGCTCCTGCTGCCAAGTTATCTGCTGTGCTCTATTAGGCATAGAGACGACTTTATGCCGTTCACCATTACCAAATTCCTGTCCTTTCAAATGCTCCTCCACTCTGCAGTAGCTCGGAAACTTCGTAGCAGCGTTTCAAGCTATAAAGACTAGATCATGAAGGCGGGGGACCACGACTTGTGTTTGCTTGTGGCTCTGATGACGAAAAAGAGGCTGAATGGTGCTTATGTTGCGATAGATATGTACCACGGCGTTCCGCGCTCATGTTGCCGAAGTACTGCACGCATTGTGTACTAAGTGCGACTTGGGGCTGTTTCCGAGGGCTTACGGCTGGTATGTGCTGCGTTGTAATGTCTGTCTGTCTGTATGTCTGTGTTCTTGTCCCCGTTTTTCCTCTTATTTTTATCCACATGTTCCTTTTAAAGAGCAAGGAAGACGGCAGCTGTAGTGCGTGGTACCGTGACATGTCTGTCTGTTGTTGACCAATGTACATTCGCCGAGTGCCACGTGACGTTTGAAGTTACGGTTTTCTGGTATGTGACACCTGCCGTGTAATTTGCTGCATATGTTCGGTGTTTCGAAGGGAAATATTCAGTACGGCAGAGAAGGTTTTGAGACAAATGTTGTGGACGTAGCGAGGCCGTCTGTGGCGTGAATCTGTAAAATTTCCCACCGCGCGGATTTCTCCTTGACGCTGGAGATGGAGGCAGCGGATTTCTTCTAGACATTGGTACTCGTCTGGCATGCTACACGGCGTCATATCTCAAAAGACATTCATCTCCTTAAGATTTCTGCGTTCTTTAAATTACTGGGATTGGTGTCTTCGCAGGCGGAAGTGAACAAAGCTGCAAATCCCGGAATTGAGTCAGATGACCTTAAAGAAATTACCAGCCTATTAGTGCCGATAGGTTCAGTACAGGTTTGTAATTTTGAACATACTGTCAAATTACCAAACACAGTACACGCTTCTAACCCATTGTGTTGACTTGCTGTGCCCACAGCTGCACACAGTTGGGTGTCGATTTTTTTTTTCCACCTTCAAGACTTTTAATTGCCGCAACTGAGTACAAACTCCGTGGAGCCGACTGCTTCGTGAGTCGTTAATAGTTGCGCAACTCGTCAAAAAATTCCCTGCATTTTATTGAACCCGAAATTTCCTTACCATGTTCACAAGAGCCCTCGATTTGTCTCTATTCCGAGCCAGATCAGTATTGTCGACGGCCCCCTCCATACAATTTATGTAAGATCCATTTTAATATTATCTTCCTACCTACATCTAGGGGTGTACGCGGTTGCGCAGTTCGTTGAGGCACTGCGATACAAGCCGGAAGGTCGCGGGTTCGGTTCCCGATTTTGTCATTAGAATTTTTCATTGATACAGTCCTTCCGGCCGCACTATAGCCATGGGATTGGCTCAGCCTGTCACAGAAATTAATACGAGGAATATTTCCTGGGGGTAAAGGCGGCCGGTGCGTTGAGCTGACAACCTAAGCACTTTCATGTGCCGATTGTCTTGAAATCCTGCGAGCCTGAACCTCATGGAACTCTATGTGCCTGTTCAAGCCTGTAGTGGGATCAGGTGGTCTGTTTCCCTCAGGTCTCCCCACCAAAACCTCGTATGCACCCCCTGTCTCCCCAGTGCGTGTCACATTCTGTGCCAGTCTAATTCTTTTTGATTTGATCGCCCGAATATTTGGTGAGAGTTGGTGGCGCAGGCCTCCAGATGACGTAACTGGAGGAGATGACACAGTGCATGACCACGTGTGCGCCTGTTGTTGAGACACTTCAAACACTTTTGAGCGTCTGTGGTTTTACCGGTTTCGATGGCTGGCCCAACGGCGCGTCTTAATGATGCAACGCTGTGTTCACGTCCAGCGGCCATATGCTGCACTTCTATATACCTGTGGCATATAAATTCAAGGTGCAGGGACGTTACATCCGGTCCCCTGAGAGCATAGCTGTGTTCGTCCAACGACTTGGGAACGTTTCATTTAGAGCAACTCAAACAAATGAAAAAAGTTGCTTCAATTTTGGGAAGGGGGGGGGGGGGGGGCAGTGCGCGACTTGTTTTGGAAAATTTCAACTTTCTCATCTTCCGGTTTTATTTTTTTAAAAAAGCAGTTCTGCCGGGCATGTCCAGGTAAATGGCGCCAGAAGAGGGAGGGTATGCGTGCCGGGGTGAACGTGACCTGCGTGCGTACGTGCGTGCTGCGTAACTTCTGAACGTCTGAAGAGCCTTCACATTTTGAGTATCCTTGAACAAGAAACACGAATTACGTTCGGAGCAGAGCTGGTTCCGTGTCAGTGGGATTCGTTGCCTATCGTGTCGTGAGGTGTAATATTACCAGCACACTATTTACATTGACCCACCCTTATTGACATTTATAAGCAAATGCCGTAGCTGGTAGCAAGTTCATGTACACCCATATTAAATGTTAAGACTTGTTGGTCTGTCGTTATGTGTGCAAGCTAGACGAATTAGTAGTAGTTACGAATAGGAGCAGGAGATGGCAGCAGTAAACTATGGCGCAGCGTATGCTTGGTGTTGCTATATCGAACCTTGGCGAAAAAAAATCTTAAGCGTTTCTGTAGATGGCAGCACCGTTAGTGCATTGTTGTGTTATTTAACGATGCTGTCGTTTGCTAAATTTATGTAGCATGTGTTGTACGTGGGTGAATGATTGTGGAGCATTGCTGGGATGATACTGACAAGGGTAGAATCGAAGTGCTCAGGGAAAAACCTGTGCCAGTTCCGCTCTGTTCACCACAAATCCTACATCAACTGACGTGCGATCGAACTCGATCCTCCGCGGTGAGAGACCAGCAACTAACCGCCCGAGCAATGACGCGGCCTTTCTCATATATGCCGTTTTTATTATGTCAATTTAATTAGTAATCTTGCCATATTTGTGGCTGGAGCCGGGATAGCTCAGTTGGTATAGTGACTAGACTACGGGCTGCGTGACTGAGGGACTATAGCTCGATTCCCTTAGGGGGCAAGGTCACTGTAATGACCTTACAGCTTCCAGACCGGCTTTGGGGCCCACTCAGCCTCCTTTTATTGGGGGGGGGGCTCTTTCCTTAGGGATAAAGCAACCTATGTCGTTACGCCCTGCAATGTGACAGCTGTAAATTACCTTTCAAATGTTGCTCTCTTTACTTGTTTTTATTGGTTATTCAGACTACGAATATTTTCACTATTTTAGAGGCAAAATAATTTATTTATTCAAGTAAATTGTCTTATTATTGGACTTTTATGTGTGACATTCAGTAGTGATGTTTATGGCAGCAGTGCGCCGTTAAATTTCAACGGTATTTATATAGTGTCTCATAGTCATGTATTCTCGTGGTCCTAAGTAAAAGGTAAAGGTAAAATGCACCCTTGTACAGGCACTGAGGCTATGTACAGGCCGTACGGTCCATAGGGGAGTGGACGTATAGCTCTACTCTTTCTTGACCACGGCACTAGAAGGGGTGAGGGGTCAGCGTCACGCCCCGGCCGCTCTTTACTCCCGGGAAAGACCCGGTACCCTTTGCACAGGAGGCTGGGTGGACCCCAGGGCCGGTCTGGACAGGTGAGAAAAATCTCGCCCCCACCGGGATTCGATTCCCGGACCGTCCAGCCCGTAGCCAGTCGCTATGCCGACTACGCTACCTGGCCCACGTGGTCCTAAGTGCGTGATGTAAATTCGGTGTCAGTTGGGGTTGCGGTGAATCTCCCACATATCGTGCAGGATGATTACGCGAGTGTTGCACGCCTGTCTCACCCCACCACTGCATGGAGTGCATATCATTGGGCACCTTTCTGTTACCAACACCGTTACCGTGACTGCGTGATAAGTGTGTGTCCTTTATTAGGGCAGTTCGTGTAGGTAAACCGAAAACTTCAACATGGCGACCGTGCGAAATAATTGTGATACCGAATGAGATGGACGGGGCATGTAGCGCGTATGAGGTGGAGGAGAGGAGAGGAGAGGCGTATACAGGGTTTTGGAGGGGAAAACTGAAGGAAAGAGACCACGTGGGAGACCCAGGCATAGATGGGAGGATAATTTTAAGATGGATGTTCAGGAAATGGGCTGTGGGGGTATGGACTGGATCGAGCTGGCTCAGGATAGGGACAGGTGGCGGGAACTTGTTTGAATACGGTAACGAACCTTCGGGTTCCATAAAACGCGGGGTATTTCTTGACTAGCTGAAAACCGGTTAGCTTCTCAAGAAGGACTCTGCTCCATAGAGTAAGTAAGATATCGAAGCCTGTATATTATACATGTGGATGTTGGGGATTCGTGTTTTATTGTTTCGTGGCGCTGCGTCGTTGGACGACGGCGCTGCGATCCTTCTAAACGCTGACAAAAAAAAACGACGCCACAGCGTCAGGTTTCAGACATCTTGAAGTTCGGAGAGAGAGAGAGAGAGAAAGAGCGATCCTCCAATTTCGCATGTCTAATCTGTCTGTGGACGTTTTATTGCAACGTGCAGGCGTACCTTATCATCCGCGACGTTGAATAGTGTTATTCCTTTACTTTCGTACAGGCGCGGACACATTTTCGAAACGTCCAGCAGACTCCTGTACAGCGATACCTCGGCTATCGAGTGACCCTGCTAACGAATTTTTCGGCTAACGAAGATTTTTTTTCGCTGTTTTTCGGACTCGGCTAACGAATGTTTTAGTGAATGCGCGCGCTAACATAAAGCAGCAAACATGAACGGTCGAGCCATTCCAGGAGCTTATCTTTTCCGTCTGGATGTGTGTGACAAAGAAATGAGCTGACCACATCACATAGGGGAGGCCCACCAACCAGACTGGGTTGTTTACAAGTGTTTAAAAACATTCTGAAAGAAAGAGAAGTTCAATCAACTTTGGACAGATTTTTGACTTCTCCTTTAACAAAGATACAGGCCTGCTACTGAAGAAGAGGAGACTTTGAAAATTTGGAAGAAGAATAGTAAAAACATTGTGTACATATTTTCACTTTAATAGTATGAAATGTATAATATATTTTCAGTATAATAGTGTAAATATCTTCAGGTTTTCATTCTACTTTCCATTCTCCTTCACCCAATTGGGCAGCTGTTCATCTCAGCCCTTGGTGAGTTTTTGCCATTTTATAGTGTGCTTTTTACTATTTTGCAAAACTTATCTTTAAATAGTGGGCAGCATCCAGAACGAATTAAACGATTTTCTATAGAAACCTACGGGAAATCACGTTTCGGCTAACGAAGATTTCGGCTAACGAATGTGATTCAGGAACGAATTATCTTCGTTAGCCGAGGTATCACTGTATATTCTAGACGCTAGAAGCACGTTCCATACTGAGGATCGACAAACATTAGGCGCTCTCGTACTAAATTCAGTCGCCCGATCAACTTCGTGCCCGGGATGGTACACCCCTGGTTTAGTTGATTTACGGTAATGGCATTTCGGAGGAACCAGCTGCCTTTATTTCTGTGTACAAATAGAGAAATTAGCTTTCTCCGAAACGACGGTACCGACCTCTCAAAAGACACGGCGTCAAACCCCAGAGGACAGTAGTGTTTAACAGTTGCAGACATTTCGGCAGTGCCAGGTTATACGTTGACGTCATGCGTGGGAAACGTAAGTTGAGGCACTGCCTATGACATGTGAAGTAATTAGGAGTCAGTGACGTGGATACTGAACTGTTGATAAGATTTTGCAGTCATTTAGTTAGAAATGGATTTGAGAGGGCGACGTGGCTCTACCACCTGTGTATGCTGTCGCCTGTGTATGGCAGTCGCGGGCCGATGTGACAAGAGTAGCTGTGTTGTGACGGACAGACAGACATAAAAACGTTGGCGTGTTAATTGGATGCATTAAAATACCGCACGAGCAGCAAGCGAATGAAAATTCCCACACCAGCAAATGACGGCGCAGAACGATAAAAGAGAATGAAGCTTTTCTAACCCTTTAAAGCGCAGTGGTTGCTGTCTGTGTCAGCTGTCGTAACTCTGCGTTCACGAATTTGTATTGTTTGTGTTTGTGAACAAACCTCGATTATATCCCTTAACAGAATTAACCGACTGTCCTTTGTAATCGGGACACAGTGGGGTTTCTGCGAGGTATGAGCTTAAGTTCTAAGTGTCATTTAGACTAGGTTCATGCTTCAGAGTGCAAGTGGTTCTCTGCAGGTTACACCCCAGTACGCATTAAACCAAGACCAATTTCATAACTTCTCTTATTTGACCCTGCTACTGTAGGGTACATACCGTGCATCATACTGCGTACTGGTTTGTTTATTGAAACCATCTTTGTGTCCACTATATTGTGTGTATTAAAATACACCCTATAACAGGCCACCAAGGCCTAGAAGGGGAGTTGAGGTTTAGCTGTACTCTTTCTTTAACCTCGGCGGTAGGTGGGGCTGGGTGGTCAACGCTTTACCTTCTGCAAAGACCCGGTACCCATTGTACAGGTGGCTGTGTGGGCCCCATGTCCGGTCTGGACACGGGTGGAAACCTCGCCTCCCACCGGTTTTTGATCCTCGGACCGTCCAGCCCGTAGCGAGTCACTATACCGACTGAGCTGTCCCGGCCCACAGTGGTATATTATTGCTATATGTATTCCGTATACGTATATTTTCTTATTTTCCATCCGTCATATGATCGTAGTTTAAAAGTCACAGATGCACTCTTTTTGATGCAACATGCAGTTCTCCTGTCATGTGTGTGTGTGTGTGTGTATGTCTAGTAAGATGGCTGTAAATTGAAACACATAAAATCGCTTAATAAAACAGATGCTGTGGTTGTAGCTAGGCGTACTTGCAGTGCGGTATGCGGTGGCATCTGCTTCGCTAATATCTTGTGTGTATTCGTTGAGAGAACGTACATTCGCGAATTGCGTGAGGTCGTAATAATTCAAATATAATATACAGGGTCATTGTGTACATGACAATAAACTATACTGTAATTTGTTCATAATTATGTTCACATGACGGATGGAAAATAAGTGCTGTAAATCATTGCGGTCGTCGCTTTTGTGAAATCAGCATTCGAATGTGTTGGGAAGAAACTACACTAAGACTGAACTCCGTTAAGATGGCATCAGTTGCATACCGGGAAGCGTCGGAGAGAAAATTAGTATTTGATTTAATATGCACAATATAGTGGGCGGAGAGTTGGTTGTTGATACCTTGTCTGATTAGAGTCGACACTGAATTCTGTCAATTCTAAGAACAATCCATTTGTGGCCGCACAGAAAGTAAGGATTCCCGGTTACAGCCAGTCACTTACGGATTCCAGTTCCTGGCGGTTCATTGATTGAATTCTTCTGCACAAAATGCAGCCCACGTGGTCATAAGAGGCCTGTCCGAAAAGTATCCCGCCATTTTGAATATTTCGAGAACCGGTCGCGTGGCCTTGATGTAACTTGGCAGCCAGTCACAGGAGACCTTACTGTTAATCCGTGAACAGTCACTCTCCAGTGGGGCTAATCAGTCGGCAGTGAGACGCCGTTGACTGAGCTCGTGTACTGTGTGACCGTCGCATTTACAATGGCCGAGCGAGCAGATCCGCGAATCTGCATAAATGCGCCTGCCCATTCTACAGCTCTCGTGCAGGCTTTTTTTTTTTGGCAAAACATCACATCACCCAGGTCTGTCCGCACCCCTACAGCCCAGATTTGGCTCCCTGCGACTTGTGGTTTTTCCTAAAGCTAAAATCGCCGTTGAAAGTGATATTTGTGAATGTGACGGTCACACAGTACACAAGCTCAGTCAACGGCGTCTCACTGCCGACTGACTAGCCCCACAGGAGCGATTATTCACTGATACGGATTATGGTCTCCTCTGACTGGTTGCCAAGTCACATCAAGGCCACGCGATCGGTTCTCATATTCAAAATGTCTGGACACTCTCCGGACAGGGCTCGTATGTAGCTGGGTAGCTTCTACCGTCCACACCACTCTGGAGCTGCTGTTTTCCCCACCAGTGCGTCTCCTTACATTCCCCTTATATAGTCTAACCATTCTGCTCCGAGTAGTGTTGGTAGTGATCACCGCGAGATTAACTTTATTAGCAGCAAGCTCTTTGGGCTGGCTGGCACATACCGGAGGGTCAAAGCACCAACATGACCACCTTGCAGTGGCCTTAGTGTAGTCACTGTGTGGCGCGTCTAATTTCAAGTGCTGTTCTGCTGTGACACTCACCCCGTGTGGCGGGGCCACTACATTCTCGGCACTTCACATCGTCCACCCTCTTAGTTGCAGGCTGGTGGTCCTCTTGGTTCCTGCTCGCGTCACATCTGCAGATCACTGTCATTCCGGCGTAAATACTTTGCTTATCGAAGTCCGTCTTCTACTTCTGAAAACAAAATGAAAGAGTTCGCGCTAAAGTAAGATGAGGCGAGGAATGGATTCTAATATCCCGCCAATAGGACACGAAGTTTCACTGCTGATGGCAGTAGACCCACCCAGTACAGCCTTTCAGTAGGATCATGGTTTATTTCAATCCTATTTGAAATCCCACAAGTTGTTTTGTAATATTATGCTCAGATCCTATTATTTCAGAAAAATGCTTAAAGAGATTTCCCCATCAAAATTCTGAACATGTTTGTTACCTCTGTTGAGCTATGTGTATATACTGAGGGCGCTCTAAGAACACCCTGGGCGGTTGGGATGACAGTAACGTTAGATCCCCTACTCTGTTGCCTGCTGCTCTATTTCTATCCATATAATTACGGTCTATTTCAACCGGCCCAAAGCGCTCGTGACGCTATCAAATGTTCATAACTATCAACATTAATGTGATGAACAGAGTGACTAGGCGAGTGGAGGAAACTGTAGGGAAGCACAATGAAGGGGGAGGAAGTTTGTTAGCTAGCTGGTTTGCAGCTAGTCAGGAAATTCCCCGCATTTCACGGAACCCGAAGGTTCATTACCGCACCCACAAGCGTTCGCCACCTGTCTCTATCCTGGGCCAGCCCAATCCAGTCCATATACCCACATCCCACCTCCTGGAGATCCATCCTAATATTATCCACCCATCTACGCCTAGGTCTCCCCAGTCCCCTTGTATGTAATCACATAATTTCATACTTTCCGTTCTAATGCAACACTTTTCTGTTTCTTTCAACGCTACATGTTTCGATCGAAACCGATCACTCTCAGGCGTTCTTTACAAAACCTTAGAAATATAGATATAATGTTACTGACGAATAAAAAACCAACTAGATGTCACTTGTTTCATTTACTTTACTTCTTAGATACTCAACATGTTTCGGGCATTAATATGTCCATCTTCAGGAGTTTGCGACTATGTTGTTGAACTACCACATTGGCTGTTTCGTTCTTGCATTGCCGTGTGTTGGAGTTAGGGTGCGGTTCGGCTAGGGTGGTATCCGGGCTGCCGGCAGCCCGGCCCAAGCACAGGGCTTGCTACTTGTGTCAGGAGTAGCCGGTTCGTATCTCGACCGGACCACCGACTGTTCCCATAAATCTCGTAGTTGTCGTGGGTCCCGTTAGGCAAATGCCCACGCTCTCTCTCTCTCTCTGTCGCCACAGGACCTTCAGTTCGCAGGCACTGCACCACTGCACCTGTTGCAGGTACTGTGTTTACAGTATATACTATAGAAGAAAGACGGACATACATCGATACCGCGAGTGGAATTTGGACTCACGATTCTAATGCTCGGGCTGTAGTGTTTGTTACAAGCCGTACATCGCACCGCCTGGGTGATCAGATGTCGCGACAGTGTGTCAGGGTAGGCCACGACCGCTTCCACATTATATCCAACTCATTCTCAAATCATCCCGTTACAAGTAGTTGTCTAGTGTAAGTTGGTAACAGCATCGTTAAATGACTGTATTATGACCCATCCCACTGTGTGTACCGTATTGCAGTACACACATGGCATACCGGCAGAAACAAGATGCAGGCATTTTTTACAAAGGCTTAAAAAGTCTGGGTTTTTAAAATTTTGTAATATAAAGGTGCACGGTGACGGTTCTGATGAACCGAAATGTGCAGCACATTGTTTATGGCTTTACAGTCTTGTGTATGACGGTATTGTTTGTTTGTTTGTTTGTGGTTGTCTTTGTCGTTAAATGAGCGAAAAATAAATTAACACTCCAGTGCGCTGTAGTTACTGTGTGTACAGCAAGGTTTAGCATTAGCGTTCTGCCCACACAGTATGCTCGTGTGTTTTGTGTGGATCTGAGAACAAACAGCGATTATTTCACTGTACAGCATTGACTGGTTGGTTTTTATAACTGAGACGGAGTGTGTTTACTGTGCGGTACGTTCTGCCCACACAGTATGCTCGTGTGTTTTGTGTGGATCTGAGAACAAACAGCGATTATTTCACTGTACAGCATTGACTGGTTGGTTTTTATAACTGAGACGGAGTGTGTTTACT
>Ga0123353_10012668_pt1 | contig 12016 bp, 7 predicted proteins | sample TergutLab28metaG_3_FD_92763 | JGI IMG/M metagenome (GOLD analysis project Ga0123353, IMG submission 92763) | Labiotermes labralis P3 segment gut microbial communities from Petit-Saut dam, French Guiana - Lab288 P3 | ecosystem: Host-associated > Arthropoda: Insects > Digestive system > Gut ... | reverse complement strand
TATATTCACAGTTTATGAATAGTTAATAACAGTACACTAATAAAACTGAGCTTATATTCACAGTTTATGAATAGTTAATAACAGTACACTAATAAAACTGAGCTTATATTCACAGTTTATGAACAGTTAATAACAGTACGTAGAAGAAAATTCTGATATATTTGAGTACAGTGTGACTGCGTTATCTCTAGTTCTTCCAACTCCCCGATCAATGTGATATTTTAACACTGGTTATCATCAACATTATTAGCCTGTTGTTTTGACATCTCTTTTGCGATGCCTGAAAATACGAATGAAAAAAAAGGTTAGGTTTCGTGAGTCTTGTTACTATAGTCAGTAAAGTGACTGGTTGTATTCTGGTTGAATTACAGTGGTTCTGTGCTGGACTGGCACATTTTGTCTTCTCAGTGTCCTAAGCGTTTCTGGGAACCACCGATCACTCTTTCAAAATGTAACACGAGACTCTGTCCACATCGAAGGAAGCCGAAGCATTAAATTGGCAAGTTTCTTCTAACATTGCACGTGTTCAGAATGTGTGTGACACTATAAAGCTTCTCCCCAATGCGTCTTCATGGCTTCGTGTTTAAGCCGAAAGACAAGTGTACTTTTATCTGTATCTGTTATTACACAGGTCCACAACCAACCGCGTTCTTGGCATTGAAGACTGTTTTAAACTTTTTTCTTACAAACCACAGGCCATCGCAAAAAGCTTATTATTATTATTATTATTATTTTACATATTTCATAGGGAGTGGAGGAGTTTAACCCTTAAACTCCCTTCCGTATATGGTACTGACTGACAGAAGTATTTCCCTCTATTCCAGCCGTGTTTGCGACACATTTTTTTTTGGTGGTGGAGAAATTTTTGAGTAGAAAAAAATTATTGGATCCATAAACCTAGCAAAGGAACAAAGGTGATGTAATGGAACACGTTTGTATCAACCTAAAATGCATGGAAATCTCACCTAAAACACTGAAGGCTAACATAATATAAATTAATTCGTTTGTTTTAAGTGGATTTTATTCTCGAAAGTCACGTGGTGTAAGTTTTAGACCAATTCTTGTTCGGTTTAAGAAAAATAATTTTTTAAATCATTTCTTCTAGTTCTCTTCCTTGAAGCATTACTTTTCGGTGGGTTTCGTAATTACAGTTTACCAGCGACAGTCACAGTTCACAGTCAAAACAACTTTCAGCATTTCTCAACGACTTCATCATTTAAGAAATAATTTCGTATAATTAAAATTCTTTATTCGATTTTTTTTCGCACCGATCCCTTGGGGTACACGAAGCAGAATTTGGGAGCCAATGAGTGAAGAACTGTCGAAAAGCCTGGTAGATCCCATGCGCAGTACATAACCTATAAATCTGATATCCAAGACATAGGTACAGAAAATCCTACTGAAAGGATCTGAACCAACCCGTAAAAAGGTAAAGCAGTCCAATTACAGGCCTGGACAGGCCCAGAGGGTTCCAGGAAGTTAAGGTTCCAAGATTTCGTAACAACGGCACAGGATGGTGGTAAGGTTGTCAGCCTTACGCACCGGCCGCCTTTACCCCCAGGAAATACTCCTGGTACTCATTTCTGTTAGAAGCTGAGTCGACCCCAAGGCCATAGTGCGATCGGAAGGATTTTATGTCAATGAAAAATCCACTGACACCATCTGGAATCGAACCAGCGACCTTCCGATTTGTAGCACAGCACGAACCAACTCGTTCCTTGTGTTTTGAAACTGCACCAACGCACGTGCAGTACATAATTTAAAAAAAAAAGGGCAAATGAAAGCGCCCGCTGTGTGCTTTTCATTCTTTCTCTCTAGGTCTGCACATGGAATTCAACAACTTCTACACAAGCAATTGTCGGTACCACAATAGCTATTCATTCTGATCACGCACCTGTGTTAAATGGGTGGACAGTAAAGTGACACTCCGTGGGCGGCCGTTGTCTCTACAGCTGCTCACTATGAGGTCATTATGAAACTAGACACATAGAACTGTTCACCTATTTTGTTACGTGTTTTTACGACTGTGAAATGCAATTACATTGTCAGTAAAATTATTATGTTTCGTAAAACCAAGATAAGTCCTTGCTTAGAAGACTCTTTTAACCCAAGCGGGTGGAAGTAGCAGGACAGAGAAAATTACACAGTTATGAAGTCCATAATTTATACTTTCACTAAATACTATTAGGGTGATCATCTCAAGGAATGAAAATTGAGTTATAATGCAACATGCATGGGAGCGAAGGGATATAAACATAAAATAAATGGGAGCACGATATTAAACTGTACCTTACCTTTAATAAATAGGGTATAGGCAGTCTCCGACTTACGCAGTACTCACGCTCTAGGGATTCGTCGCAAGTCGAATTTTGCGCATGTCCGAGTTGACTGTACATATGACCAACCATGTATGTATTTATAAAGAAGAGTCCAGCTAAAATCTAAACTCCAGCATAGTGGAACTTGATTGGTCGCTGCATGAGAATAACACCGCCTGTTACCGCCAATTCTTCAGCCACTTTCGTCTAATTTCAATTTCATTCCTGCAAGGATATATTCGAAGCAAAATTTCAAAAATATTATTGTTTTATTTCTTATTGTTTTTAAATTTTCTAAATTTGAAATTCCGTAATTTAAATCGAGTAAGTTGGAAGTTTCTGTAGGTAGACATGAATTGCAGCTAGGCGCTTGTTTGTCGCTTGTAAACCCACAAATGTTTTCATACATACGGCGATCCGTCTCGTTCTATACGACACTTGTCACTATGTGGCGCCAAGGAAGTAAATAACAGGAAATATGCTTGATGTCGCGTCGTTGTGCTTTTATAACTTGGATTAATGAAGTAACAATAATTGAGGTTTTTTCTGCAGTTGACTGACTTCTCGATTCTTATTTAAGACCTTTGATTGTCCTGCCATTGTTTTCAATGTTGTGAAGTTCATTTGGTCAAATAAAATCACCAACAATAGTTCTATTACTGTGTGCGGTACAAGAAGTAGGCAACCTCATTACCTTCGTATAGTTCATTTCAAAGACAACCCGGGTGAAGAACAGGAAGGCATGCTCTTATATTGTTGATAACTCAATGCAGCTTATTTTGACGTTTTGCTGACCGTGCATCTCAGTATATTTATCTCAGTATTTAACCAACTTGATGCACAAAATTCGTTTCACAATAAGTTTTATTTCATGCCTCTAAATGTTTCGAGCACATGTGCTCATCATCAGGAGGTCAAAATTGCACTACACAGCCTCTGGTATCATCACACCTATACGTGTGATGATAAGCACATGTGCTCGAAACATTTAGAGGCATGAAATAAAACTTATTGTGAAACAAATTTTGTGCATAAACTTGTTTAAATACTGAGATACAATGCAGCTTAGTTGGACTCATCCAAGGAAATGTGTAACAAATCTTAACCCCTGAACTACATTACCTGGCAGACTTGTGGTTCTGGCGATGTACTACTTGGCAGAAGCCTAGGTAGGCCCCAGCAACTTTTTGGTTTCGATATCTTTGACAAAATACCCACACCTCCGCCCCCTTACCGGAAATCGAACCCTGACATTTTTGTCCGTGATAAGCGAGTTCACTATCTCAGCTTTCCTGGCTTTGTAGTGTATCATAACAAATCATTTCCTAATTTGAAAGCCATGTAGAAACAAGGTTGAGATAATTCCTTTTTACATACCGCTGCCAGGCTGCGGACGTGGCAATGAAATGTAAATGGCTACAATTTAAATTAGAAGAGGCAGCAGAATATTTTTAAGCTACATAATTATGTAACATGTTACTGTAATAGCATTTACGGCGCTTCCCATTAGAACATTCCCGAGTTTCATGTGTTCTGTTTTGACCTTCCTATTGCATGTCGAAAAATTTGGGTAATGTGAGGGGACGCCTTTACAATTTTTGCACTCACTTACTTTAGTTGTAGGTTTATTTGTTTAGCTGCATAAAACATTTTGCGCTAAGACATCCCACTGTAATAATAATAATAATTATTATTATTATTCAGCTCGGCAAATTAACTATTGAGAAATTGCAAAATAAAAATGAATTTGTTCTTAGAAACTAATGAGACAATCATAAAGCAGGTATCACGTTAACCCATCACACGCATCATATATTACCCGTCATTGCGTAGCAGAGAGGACAGGTAGTGTGGTACCAGCAAGAAGAGTTTCTTTTATAATTGGATTTATTTACGGTAGCCAATGTGCGAGTGCCAAGTTCAGACATTGTGAAGGAAGCTGAGCGAAGGTCAAGGTCACAGTAGCAGCCAGCAGGCTGCTATTTCCGCATGACACCATAAAATTGCCCTGTACACTCACCTCAAGAAGTGTTTATCCGCCTAAACGATAAACTCTTGAACCTGGCTTCAAGACTACCATGGAAAGTCTCAGTAAGTAGTTCAACGTGCAGTGCAAGACACGATATAAATTTGCATAAGTGTCCATGTTGAAACAGGCCATGTTTGAATACAACAAGACAGGCGCTGTAATATAAAAGCAACATCGGAGCACGTTCGTGCAAGCATTGTTGCCATGGTAAAGCAAAAACGGCCACACATTCTGAGTATGTGTCTGTAGTCTTAGTTTTTCCACATTATCTAAAAAAAACAGCACCATTTTCGGACAGAAATTTACTGAACGTAAAACGTGTTTTGATTTTCTCTACAAATTCTATCTAAAACAATCATTCTACGAAGAATTGAGCGAGATGTGATAAAAAAAATATGCGCTGGTCTCGATGCAGAGTGACCGTCATTTTCGTCAGATTTCAATACAACATAAATTTGCACGAAAGAGTTTTAGAAACGTCTCAAATATCAAATTTATCGAAAATTCTTCCAGTGCGAGCTGAGTTGCTCCTAGCGGACAGACAGACAGACACATGTGAAGAAGCTAATAGTCTCTTTTTGTAATTTTGCTAAAGCTCCTCTGGCCTATATTCCGAAGAATCAGAATCCAAACACTGGCCCCGAAACCGGTTATACTGACGGCCAATTGTATTCATCTGCCTCCGTTCTTCTAGGCAAATACCGCGGTAGTCCTGAAACTTAGGCCAGGCTTCTTACATCCACATCCGTTTAAATTCATTATTCACGACTTATCCTGCCATTCAACTCTACATGGTGTGAACAACTTTCGACAGCTTAGATAAATAAACTGCAATAAACAAATACATAAATTGAAACAACATTATGCACAACCACAGGGTAAACAATAATCACCGTGATATATTATTTTGTTTATACTGACGATCCGGACGACTTCTCTCTCTCTCTCTCTCTCTCTCTCTCTATATATATATATATATATATATATATATATATATATATATATGGCATAAAACTTGAAGAAAGAATGTTGGATAACATTTTCGTATGTAGTTGATAAATGAAATATGCGTCGATACGTAATATTACAGCGAGCTGTATTGCCGTTCTTGGCCGGTGTCCTTCCTAAACGAGGAAAACTAGGCTATTCAGATCAGCAGGCAGCACGTGTATGTGTACTTCCGTCTTTAGACGCTTTCGCAAAACTGTGAAAAACCACGATTATCTCTCCCATGTCCGCTTTTCCTTCCGTCCATCCGCATGGACCAAGTCACCTCCCACTGAACTGATAGTCAAGAAATTTGATATTTCATAATTTTTCCAAAATGTCGAGAAAATTCAAGCTTCATTAAAATGTGACAGGAATGGTGGGTACAATACATAAAGGCTAACATACATTTTTATCATATTGTTCGGACTAAACTTGTAGAGAAAATCAAAACACACAATCTACGTTCAGTAACTTTTTATTTTTATTTTTTGAAAACCGTGGTGTTTATGAGATAATGTAAAAAAAATCATGTAGAGTCGGACAGACCATTGCTGACAATATGGCGCATTCGCATTGCATACTGGACACCTAAGGCTACAAAAGCACAATCAGAATATGTATTATTTATTGCTTTTCCACTGCAACAATAGTTACACGAAAGTACCCCGATATTACCTTACATGTATATTGCCTCCTTGTTCACTTTAGAACCATTCCACCCATTGCCACTAACAATACGCAACTGGTAGACACCTAAATACCAAATACTGTGTATTAGTTAAAGTTATTACAGTCAGACACGCAAGACAGGCGACAGTAACACTGCCGACATTTGCTTTAAGTCCCGAAATTATACGTTCTAAGAAACTTGATTAGTTAAGATCATACCTTTGTGGAAATACCGGAGCTTTGTATGTGAAATTTGATATGGACGTAGACAAACATACATGCATAAGAGCGTGACGAATTAAATGTTGTTTTCAAGCAAACAATTACAAATTGGTGATCACGTAAAGTTCTTGAATTGTATCCGACAAATACAGAGTGTCTACTGTAAGGCGCAACACAAAGAGCTGACATGTAGGAATAACGAAACAAAGCATAGAAGAAGATGCACCCCCCACCCTCCCTCTGTAATGGTCTTTTACAACGTTTCCAGAGTCTTTCAGCTCAAGTTCACTGTCTGCGTTAGGTTTTTGGCCACAAGTTGCGCGTAAATTCTGTAATCGAGAATATGATCTTTTTTGCAAGAAGAACGTGTTTTCATTCTTGAACATTATTTCGCTACTAAATATTTTGCTAAAGTTAATGGAACACTTTAGCGTGTGCATCCTAATAAAGAAATTCCAAATAAGACGACAGCATTCAGAGTAGTGGCAAAATGTAGGGAAAAAGGGAGTGTTTGCAGTGGGTAACATGTTAGGCCTGTGGCAGATTTAACGCACAATACCGTAAGTATTGTTAAAGAAAAGCTAAGCCGGTAGTCAGGAAAATCTTCGAGAACACTGTAAGTTGTTATCGAGTATCAAATCAGCTAAAATTTCGGCTGTTCCAGTAGGTGCATCAGTTTCAAACCCGTGATACTGCTGCATGAATACAGCATTTCCATTGATTTCGTCGTTCTGCGGTCGAGGGAGTTTGTCACACAATTTTTTTTTAAGGAGAAAGAATTATTCCAGTTGAATGGATACATCAATGGTCAAAAGAATAGAGTGTGGAGTGCTAAAAACCCACAAGCACTGCACAAAAATCCTCAGCATTTGTCAACGACTGGTATTTGGTGTGCAGAATCTCGAAGACAAATTGCGGGATCATTGTTCTTTGAAGAGACAATTACTGCGGAAAATTATCAAAATCTTGTGACTCAATTCATTGCTCTGTAGGAAGATAGCTGGTTTCAAAAAGCTGGGGCGAATGCCCATACTGCGAACAGAAAGTCTTTCTTACACGTACAAGCCTTCGGTGATGGCATTACGTGGCTTGCGGTTTTGGCACCAGCATCTTCAAATTTCATACCATCTGACTCCATTCTATGGGAACTTCTTAAAGAAAGAGTCTACAGCAATAACCCAAGAATCCTGGAATATCTTAAAGATAATAATGAACGGTTTGTTGCTGGCACTGACCAACAAATACTTCGAAAGGTGGCAGGAAACACTGTGAAAATGGCGAATGTTTGTCTTCGAGAAGGTATGGAACGTTTTCAGAAGCTCCTACAATTATTCAAATTTGTTTATCATACTTATTACCACATTCTGGATATTTTTAAAAAAGCAAAAATACGAAAATGTAAATGGTTGAGAGTATTGATTTGATTTTTGTACAGGACGTCTTGCATAACATGGGCTCATATACAACAGAATCCAATAAGCTAATAACAACAGTAAAAAGTAAAGCAGACCCCTTACAGGCCTGGAGAGGCCCAGAGGGTTCCAGGAGGTTAAGACTCCCACATTTCAAGACAATCGGCACATGAAGGTGGTAAGGTTGTCAGCCATACGCACCGGCCTCCTTTAGCCCAAGGTAATATTCCTGGTACTCATATCTGTTAGAGTCTGAGTTGACCCCAGGGCCACAGTGCGGCCGGAAGCATTATGTCAATGAAAAATTCCAATGACACAATCGGGAATCGAACCCGCGAATTTCCGCCTTGTAACACAGTGTCTCAATCAGCTGCGCCACCGCGTGCCCCCAGTACCAACAGCAGAATATCTGAAAAAGTAAGAGACCTGCAAATCCTAAGGACAATTATATAACCAGGAGGTACTATAAAATAAGTATTTTGTTCCCGGAACACACGTGTACTTTTAATCTGTAGACTATGTTACGTATCAGGCCATCAGAGCAAATATTTTTCTACGCAGACTGGCACGTCTTCTTGACAATGGTTTAACCAATAACCGAAATGTGCAATGAAGAAATAAGCAGGTATTGTTACACCCGTAAAAGACATCTTTGATGGTGTACAGTTAAATACAGTACAGACCTTGGAATTCCACAGCAGGCGAGGAATTTCTCACGGAGCACAAGATTTATTAGCTTCGAAAGAAGCAGTCTGCTCCATGTAGATGTACACCCAACAATGTCATTATTTATTAAGAGAGACTGCTCTTAATTTCTATGAACTCTTCTTGCCTCATTTCGTATAATACATCAAATTATCAACTATTCTCTTAAAACAGTGGGATTACCTAAAGAAAAATGAGCGAAAGCAAGAACTCCATTGTTTCGCTCAAGACGTAATCAGAATATGCGGCAACCCCCTCTAAGGTAATTTCCTTGTGAACGTATACACAGCTTCCTGTTTGCTGGAACTTTTATGAGCCCACTGTTGTTGAATGATGTGACAGCCTGCTAATAATATCACAAGCCAGTACACATTTTCCCAAGTATTACGCTATAGAAACAATCTATCTACTTTCCCTTTCAGCAACATGAAATCTCACGGAACTTTACCACAGAATAAAGCATGAGCGCCTTAACATCCGTGGGTCCTAAGCAAATTAGGACCAGAGGAAAAAGAAGAGCCAGAATAAAGTTAAAGCCATGAAAAAAAAAATAAATCTTTTTCATATTTTTAGTGATAAACGACGTCATTCATGAAAGAATCAATAAACATCACAACAACCTGGAAGCCCATCCCAATCCATTATTAGAGCCACTACTACAACAACCTATAAAAACAGGAGACTAAAAAGATGCTTTAGACTTACAAGGCACGTGAGGTGACATCGCTGGACGAATACCCTACCACGTCATAGCAATACATGGTATCTTAGCGTACTTTGTATGATCATCACATTAACTTATAGATTTATTCTTTCTGATTGCTAATAAAAATAAATAAAAAATTATTAATACATGAGGCTCTGCAGAATACAAGTCCAATAATACAGGATAATGACGGAGTAAAGGGAGCAAATGAGTTTCGTCTAGGGGAATTAAGTTAGAAGTACCTCATCAATATTCACGAGATCAGAACCTACCATTTTTATGTGAAGTTGTATCAACTAACTGTTAAGGAATATCTTCAAGAATGTATCTGGTTCGATAGTATAACTTTTGTAATTTATCTTGTAGGTACAGATTTCAAGGAGCACCGACTTCAGGAAACCCTCTTTACGTGAAGTGAACACAACCGCATTGTGACAGGTCTAAATTGGATTTACCAAAATCACTTACCCCTCGTACAAATAAGTAAAAGGCATGGTGTTGAAATCCCATACAAATAGGGCGATTACTCTCCCTTAAACATCATGTCATTCGGGAAACTAGATGAATAGTAATATTTAATTTTCCATCGAGTGTCGAAGTTTCAGCTGGATCAGATAAAACTGTTATTTCGTAGTCGGGAGGTTCGGGTCTTATTTTCTGTCACGAAGCCCGATATTCTTAGGTTTTCTGACTCTCCATACTCTTCCAACGCAAATACTATGATAACAGCTCAAACAGCCCTCGGACGATTTCTTCTAATTCCTTTACAGTCAATTACCACACAAACATTCAATGCTACGTGGCCCATCATTTTGAGAAGAAGTCGCTAAATTCTGCAAAAATAAGTAAATCGTCATGACGTGCTGAAGGCTGAGGATACGTAGCAGATACAGTTCGACAACAAATACCAAGAAACCTGTCTGACAGCCCTTTCGTTTCGGACATGCAAGAGATAGGAAGGGCAAAGTGTTTTTTTTCTATATATGCATTTCTCTCTCTTTATCAATATGATTTTCATCCGTTACTATCTTTCCAAAATATTTGAACATCGTCATCTCTACGAAACATTCTCAAGCTATATTCATTTTATAATTTTGTCCTGAATTCTGATGAAGAGATACTACACACTTCATTTCCTTTGTGTTCAATTCAGAACCAAAGTCCTTGCTAGTGTTTCAGAGTTTCTGTTAAATTCTTAGCTATATTGACGGCATATACGAGTATAATCGAACGCTGAACTTGTACAGAAACAGGAACTTCCAGTGTCAACAAACCGTCATGCACACGGTTTGTCTCACGTTTCTGAGATGCGTCACATTGAAACCAGTCAGCAAGAACAATAACACGTACTGAATGAATGCGGTGTTGTCCCCAAATAACAAGCAACATTTCAAGGTAAATCTAATTCGAGGCAAACATCTGAGGAAAACCACTACTGCGTGATTAGAAATGTGCACTAAATTTGCGATTGCATTAAATGGGATGCGTATCTTATGAAACAACGTTCGTTGCACTGAATCGCTGAGGAGACATTGGGTAGCAAAGGAAAGGCTGTTCTGTTCTCGAAATTCCTAAAACAAAATTAATTACCCATCTATCTAACTCCATGAAGCAGAGTCCTTCTTGAGACGCTAATCTTTCTTCAGGTAGTAAATAAATTCCCCACATTCCATGAAACCCGAAGGTTTATTACCGTGTTCACTAGAGCTCATCACTTGAGCCAGATAATTTAGTTCCACGCACCCCCGAAACTCCATTTTAATATTATTTAAAAACAACAATAGCAATGTTAAATAATTGCGTCTTCTTTACTTTAAGAACACGGAGAAAGATACTGGAGGACAACCTTAAGGCGGAACTTAGAAAGATGAACTGTGAAGTTGGGAGATAGCTGAAAATGGTTTAGGATCGTGCCAAATGGTAGGCATAGCTATGAACGGTACTGAAAGTTCAGATTGTTCTAACACTGCGTTTGGTAGCTAGTCTACATGCTACTGAGAATATGTAATAGGTATTAGATTAGTTCCTACGTCAATCGATAGTTTCAATGAACTGCTATGAATGAAAATTAATTTTACCCACCTATTATGTAAACCCATACTTCACCTACATGAGGCTGTTTAGGATATGAAACAAGTTATTGGGTTGCCAGCCGGGCATTACATGTCCCCATTACGTGCCCACTTTAGAAACCAACTGCAAGCAGCACAAAGACATATCGTTTTCGATTATGTCCGTTAGGTTGGAACAGAAAAGAATGTTGTCCTGTAACGAGATTTGTAGTGACAGTAGTCAAGAAATCCTTTGATTGGCCACACAGAAGGATGGCGTGCCGGAAATCATGCAGACAGTTTGTCGTGTAAATAGATGTAGATAAATGCAACGTACTTCTAGAGAAAAATATTAACTCTGACGTCAGAGGATGAATTCGAGACATATTTTCTTTTCGAGGAAGAAATCTAATGTATTCGAGCGTGTACGCATGCTCCTACCCAATCCAGATAAAAACTCTACTTTCCGAAGTTTCAAAAAGCAAACATCCTGACGTCAGAAACAGATTCGCTTTTGTTAGACACCGCAGGATTCCTGGATTTCTTCCCATGTTGGACAAGGAAACACATGGTTCAGTGCTGCACGTATAACACAGCAGCGCATCTGAAAGATAACAACAAATTTCAACCGAACACATTCGTCAAAAACGTCATACGAGTTTCATATTCTCTCGTGGCTGGTTTTTAGCCATTGCATCATGACACGTTCTCAGGTTTCTGATGGAGCAGACGGCTTCCAGATATGGTGTGTAGTTGAGAACATACTGAATAAGTAGTGGCGAACATCAGGCAAGTAAATGATCCTAGAGGGGGGGGGGGGGAACAGGGTAGAGTTAAAAGTATTTTGGCGGAAAAAAATCCGAAAAAATTTTTCGAAAACTCATACAACGGGTAGGCTTCGACATTATCGGCCT
>Ga0123353_10012667_pt1 | contig 12016 bp, 7 predicted proteins | sample TergutLab28metaG_3_FD_92763 | JGI IMG/M metagenome (GOLD analysis project Ga0123353, IMG submission 92763) | Labiotermes labralis P3 segment gut microbial communities from Petit-Saut dam, French Guiana - Lab288 P3 | ecosystem: Host-associated > Arthropoda: Insects > Digestive system > Gut ... | reverse complement strand
GGCTTTCATAAGCTCCAATCTGTATTTCTTGTGGCTCAACTTAGGTTTCTGATTTGCCACAGCACTCAGGTTATACAGAATGAAACTGTTTACCACTGCCACCTCCAGCAACCAGAAAAACATATTACGCCACCATTTTTTTTACTTCCTGATGAAGCTGTACGATGAGATGTACTGATCTGACACATCGACCCCACCCATATGTTTGTTGTAATCACAGATGGCTACAGGCTTCCTTCATTTGTCAAATCTACCCATTGCCTCCAAATAGATCTCTCTTTCAGTGGAGTATTTTTTCTTATTTGTTCCTTGGCATATTCGTTCGTATTTTTCGTGAATTCATGCATGATTTCAGGGGTGAAAAATAACATAAAAAAGTCTTTTACCTCCTTTGGTGGAGGATAAGGTGGCTTGAATCCGTTTGCAGCAGTAAAGTTGTGCTTTACGAAGTCAGGTTGGCGACTGTATTTACTCCATCCATCAGTAGAAGGGGGCTCGTCGTCTATATCTTCGTCACTTACTGATTGTTCACCATCAGTTCCATTGTTTTCATCACTATCTTCATTTTCCTAAGGTTCATAATTATTACTATTACCACTGAAAATACTTTCGTTATCAGACTCACTCTCACTTTTGCCTAAAATCTTTAGTATAGCATGTGGATTGTCTCTGACATTCTCCATCTTCATTGTTGTCATATGACGTAGAGAACTCCGGTACGGAAAAAAAAAAAGGCGAGAAACTGCGCGAACGAAAACCAACAGTAGTTAGTTCCTCGAATTCCCGATAGATTGCAGAAGCTTACAATACAAGAAATATCGCGGTGGTAGCTCCGACACATGAGCTACGTAAATGGAAAAGTTTGTGCGGGTGTCACCCGACATGCGACCGCAACTCAATATTTAGGCTGTAGGGGCTGCCGCGACAGTCGAGGGGAAAGGGTTAAGGGCAAGATGGCAGTGTGCACTGCACAGTTGCTGACTGTTTGGTTTCTGGATCTAGCCCATTCTGTTTGTTGTCATCTTTTTTAGAGACATTAGGTGAACTGGTGCTGTGTGGTACATGAGCACTTGAACATGCTGTATAGTTGCTCTGCAAGGGTGGACACTCCTGTTGTAACTGCGGCTGAGATAAAATACTTTAAAACCTCTTTCTTCTACCATAATCACAGAATCACCCTTGGACTAACTGTTGTTGCTGTCCAAAATAAGTACAGATATTTGACTTGGTTTTAGGAACCAAAGTTTTTGCTTTTTGTGTTCACATGATTTGTCTTTATCTATGGTTATGCAGTTCCTACCAAGAAGGAAAAATTTTACTTTCCATCTCATACTGCATTACTAAATTCCAAACATAATCAAGATGAGAAAGGTGGTGGTTATAAGTTGGGAGTTTGTATTTTTGTGACCCTAGCTGCCTGTGTCAGCAAGTTTAGACTAACAGATTAGTCTCGCATGTATACAAGCATGCACAGCCAAGCCAACAGACTGAGTCAAAGGCTTTCCATATGTCTGTAAGGTGTGTAGTACATTCATAGTACTGGAAATACACATTGTGTCTTGAATGTAGTCTATATTTACCTTAAAGGACAAAGGTGAAGTCATATAGGATCTTTATGCTACTGTACACTTGAGTCATACTTATGTATTGTTGATGTGTCCTGTGGGGCTTGTGAGACCTTATTTATAGAGCTACCCGACTACCATATTTGCCCACATATGACGCCTCATTACAGTAGCAGTTTTTAGGACTACAGGAGAAAAGAATTCTGGTCTTATCTTTGAATAAGCCTGGTGCAATGCCTTCCTTCTGGTGGCACTGTGGCCCTGGGGTTAACTCGGCCTCTAAGAGAAATGAGTAATAGGGATATCTCCTGATGGGTAAAGGCAGCCAGTGCATAGGGCTGGCAAACTTACCACCTTCATGTGCCAATTTTCTACAAATCATGGTAGCCTGAATCTCCTGGAGCTGTAAGAGCCTGTCCAGGCCTGTAATGGTGTAGCTGTACCTTTATGGTAAAATGCCTGTCCAAATAGAACAAAATGTTGTTCAGAACTAAACTTCAGTTGCTCAGCATCACTAGTTGCATTTCGTGTGTACCACTGGCAGCACTGGAAACTTGCTGTATTCTTGGGTCATCTGCTCATGCTCTGCCTTTTTGTTAGAGGGGTCTGTGTGTAATAGAGCTGAAAGATATGATGTGCTGTGTAAGGACTGTCCTAACTTCAAAGAGAGACATCCACATAGCCAGTAAGACTTCCTGCCATTGTGTGTAAGCACTGCATTTGTCTGTTTTTGTTTGCATCTATACCACTTGGTTGTCCTTTTGTTTTGTGATACAGTTGACAGTATGGTCATTGCCATGTTGAGCATCAGATCATTTTCTTTTAGCTTCATATGTCTAAGAATTCATAATTAACTTCATGAAGTGCATATTTGTTCTAGACTGCGCGCCATTCTTTTACTTAATGGACGGAATCAGAAGGTGTTATGTTAGTAGACAAACAATGAAATGGTTCACAGTCTTCTCCAGATCTCCTTGGTGCACTGTGTTTAGTGCAACTGTGCCAGTGCATGATGTCACATATGAGGGGATATGAGGAAAACGGAACAATGTTAATAAATTTCCTGTGATGTATACTGTCTCAGAAACATTAGTCGTTTCTTTGACTTGTTCTTATGTCACACACGTAACCCGTTTTGTCACGAAGCTTTATGAACTTTGTTTCTGAAATATATTCTGACAAGTACCCATCCTTTGACTTTCAGGGTAACTTTGTCGAATGCCAAATGTTAGGGTTGTACAATGTAGCAAATGGATTATTTAGAATGTTGGAGCTTTCATAGCATGTCACATTTTTGTCAGTCATTTAAGGTTTCTTGGTATCATCAGAGAATTTATCCCATTGTCCTGCGTGCCATGTCCCGTTTGTATAGTTACAGCCAAGTAAGGGAGAATCTTATACACTGTCAAGTCAAGAAGTGAAGATGGTAATGATCATCCTTCAAGTCCAAGCACTCTTGATAACACAGGTTTGTTCCACCAGCAGTTTGTAACTCCTGTATAATAGAACATCAGCACACTGAGTAGAGTGCTGTCTTTGCTAATGGATGGTGTCTCAATTTTGTCGATGCCCCCGAGAGCCACAGTAGATGGTTTGGCAGCTGTTCGCCTTCCTTGTGGAAGTCCCCAGATTGAGTCCTCACCAACAGGGGTTCCAGTTTGGGGCTGCATTTCTTCTTTTTCTCCTGCTCGATGTTTGTCTACATCACTGTAATTGGTGTTACATCCTTCAGTGGTGTGATATTGTGTACACATGAATGACGTGCTATGAATGCTATGGCGAAACTCCTTTTACTGGTATGTTGTTAGAAACACTTCTGCAAGAGCCATGTTAATTGCACGCAGTATGTGTATAAATTATAACAGTTGTGGGAAGTGCTGCTGGCGCAGATACAGTATACCAGTTTTGGTCATATGATCTCTGATTTTCACTCTTAGCTTTCTTCATTTTGTTTCTAATGTAGTTCCTTCCTACAAAACCCCCTTTTCTTTTCCATAGCTTAATTTTTTTTTAAAGATAGATGAAATTACGTAATGTGTTTATAAGAAACTGGGAATTAGAGGATGTACTTGAGAAGTAACAGGTCACAAAAACAAGCCATTAGCTGCAGCCTGTTGAACATTTCCTGGCTTTACATACAATGGTATCTTCCACCAGGTGGTAGGGCAGTGCATGTTTATTTTCAATTCTTAGAGACAAGGCCTTGTGGAAATGAATGGAGCACATAAGAGAAGGCACATTGCTGATGGGAGAGGACGATGAATCATTCTGGGAAGTGTTGTCTGCTGGAAACTCATTTATGTCATCACTGAAGGGGCCTTTAAGAAATGATTGATTCAAATGGCACTTTAATAACTTAATTTCACTGGTTTAACGAGTAGTATATAACATTGCACTATTTTGTCACTGAAAATAGTTGAAGGAAAGGGTTGAAATGAGTGTTTCGGCTTGTGTTGTTTTTGTGTCATGTTTTTCTTATCATCATGGTTACCCCACCATTTTATTGTGTGAAATATCCTGCATTCCAGGAAAGGAAGGGGACTGGAATGAGAGTGATTGTGTGTGTCTCTTAAAATGTGCCCATTGCTCATAAGTCATACCTAAAATATTGAATGAGATTTTGGACAATATGTGATAGCACCTGTATGAAATTGGGGCTGTTTACTTATCCAACTCCTGAAGTAATAAAAGAGTTGCGATGTTAATGAGTTTGCTGCATATCTCATGTTCCAGTGTATACAGGGAGCCACTTCTGTATAATAGTTTCTCTTATATACATTCATTTTTAAAAATCATTAATTATGTGGCTAGTCTCTAACCCAGGTTTTTAGTCACAATAGTAAAGTGAACTACTGTTGTATCCGCATACTTGATGAAGCAGTATTCTTTCAGTGGAGTGCTATAAAATGCCAACCCAGTTGTTTAAAAGTTAGTAGAAACTCGGTGATAAGCGTAATCATTAACATTATACATGCTGCTGTTTGGGAACTTTTTTATCAACAAGAACACTCCTGAAAGTCTCGATATGAAAATACTTTACCTATGGTCATTGTGGACCCTTGTTTGCTGGTTTGTGTGAATGTTTTGTGTAGTGAGGTGCTGCAGCATTAGGACTTGGTTAACTAGTCCAGTGCTGAGTGTGTGCGTGTGTGTGTGTGTGTGTGTGTTAACTTTTGTCTTCAGTAATGGCATCTAGAGTCAAATATCTCTTTCTTCCCATTTAAATACTGTGAAAGATATGCACATTTTTGAGCTAAGTTAACCATCACATATTTGTAAGTAGGGTTATGATTGTTGTTTCTTTTGTGTGTACATAAGTTACTTTTGATTAGTTATGGGTCTCCATAAGCTGTGTTCATGCTTTTAATATTATACCATATTGTAATTAGGTTTGTTTTTATTTCTCATGTAAAAAAAAAAAAAACATTGGGACAGGCTGTGGGTTTGGGTGGGGGTGAGGCTTATTTTCTGATTTGCCTTACATAGTAGTTAATTCTGTTTTATATAAAGTTCTGTGGATTATTTTGTATTTACATGAATTAGATTTGTGCTGTGTTTATTTGAGAGTAGTGATCTAGTTGCTGGTGGTAGTATCCCTGAGGGGGTGGACACTTTTTTTTCTGTCACTATTTTACTGTGTATGTGTGGTGGGGGAACTTGTATCATTTATGTTTTATATGTTCACACATAAAACATTGTTACTTGCCACGGACCTGTTATGTACGTTATGTAAGTTATGTTCCAGAGTCTGTAACTGCAGTAAATGACACGCGCTCATACATTGGTAGGGTCATCTGGTCTGTTTATTTTGATTAAGGTGGCTTCTTTGTTTTTCATTACTGGTTTGCTGATGAAAGTTATTGTTAAAACTGTAGTCATGGCTTCTAGATAATTATCTATTGTCTCTGGTCACTCACTGTGTTTACAGTAATATTGTGCTGCATTATGAAAATTGTGGTTTTTGGAGATTCATTTGGGTAGAATTCAGAAATTGTGTTAAGAGTTTTTAATTGGATAGAAAGATCTTTACAGGCTTTGAATGGATATTGTGAAGTAATCATGGGTACTGTGGAGCATTCATACTATCCTGGCAAAAGTTATTTGGTGCAAGAAGGGCAGCACATGTAATTGGCTGGGTTTTTTTTTTTGGGGGGGGGGGGCTGTATTAACCGGTAGCTGTGAAGAGGGTCTTTGAGAGAAGAGATCACATCTTCATGCTTGTTAGTGTTCAGCATGAACTATTGCTGGAGCTGGCTATATACTTGCATAGGTGGTTTCCTGCCATACAACTGAAATACAGTCACATTTTTTCATTTGTGACTATTTCAGTTGTCTGGAACATGCTTTTATGGCTCCAAATTTTGGTTCTGTATTACTGCAGGAGGTGAATGGCTGTAAGGTCATAACATATTATTTGTAGGACTTTGTTGCTGGGAAAATGGACTGTGTCTGTTGCAGCCATCAATTTGGGTTTGTTGAGTAGTTTAAATGTAGAAAATGAACAAATTTAAGTAATGTTGGAACTGACATGTCTCTCACAAAACACAATATTCAAGCAAATCAAAAGGGATGTAGTAATAAGTAATTTATGATCATGAGTTATTGGTTGAAGGTTCTGCAGGTACTGTGTGTAGCAGATGGAAGAACTACAATATGTTGTGTGATTAAAAATTAAGAATTTTAAGTCACTGAGTGTGGAAAATATAAGTACCATTTTAGCCGCACTTTATGCCTTGAGTTTAATGTGTGAATGGTGTATAATTGTTCATTCTAAATTATAAAAGGAGGGGTATAATTGATTAACATAGCCTATTAATCAGTCACGATAAAAGAATTTGGAGAAAGGCTGTGTTTCGGTTATGTGGCAGGGCAAACTGTATGGCATTTGAGAAGCAACTTCTTGAGCAAGTGAAACCACTAGATACCAAGCTTACAGCCATTATACCAATGTGGTATGTTCGTGTAACAAAGAACAAACATGAATATGCAAGAGTTTGCACGTTGTGTAGTTTGGTACAACAATCATACTTTGGTGTGTGTAATTCAAGAAAGAGTTAATACTTAAAACAATGCTTTTTGAAAGCAGGTCCATTTGGGGATTGTGTAGGTGAATGATATGCCTTGAGTCTCGCCATTCTTTTATGTTACTTTATGAATTATTACATTTTAGGTGGTAGATTTACAAAATACACCATAAAAATCATTCAGTTTTCATACTGAAGCCTGACAGCACAATGAGGCTGACTAACAATATAAATTTACATTGTCTTGCAAACATGGATCCCCAAAAAACCAGAATGTGTTGCAGTTTTGTTGTAACTAGCCATTAAGTGTTTTTTATTGCACACTAGATCTTAAGTGTGCCACCTACTTAAACATTAAGAAACTGCATTTTTCCCACACAGTGTATCTGAGTTTCACATGAATCTCACAATAACAGCTATTATTTCCTTAAATACTGTCAGTCAGTTTTGTCTTTTTAATGCAGACCTTATTTACCGTGAAGTTGGAATTGCACTTCAGAAGATTATAGGACACATTCTTTGCGTTGGGGTACTCTCAGTGTCTGTTCCTTCCACTGAGACATTATTTTTGACAAATGTAAAAAAGTTCCCCCATTTGAAATAGGCACTCTTGAGTATAAAAGGTTGAATGCAAGGCCATAGTGAGCCATGTTTTTCTTTTCTACGTACATATTCTCCTAAAGAAAAAAAAGAGTTACAAATATAGTGTATTGCATAAAATAAAATATTTAGCACTCTGCGTATTTTGGGGTGACTAAATATTGAGTGAAAAGTTTGATAACATTTTACTGGATACAGTTAAGGGTGTGGGATGTTATTGCTTCTTGTGTTTGCATTTTTCCTTTCCATTTCATTCATATTTTGTAATTGTATGTCATACTGAAGTTTTGGTTGCAATTTGCCTATGGTACTGAAACTCGTCTGTGGGCCAGGATAGCTCAGTCGGTCTGGTGACTCGCTACGGGCTGGATGGTCCGGCGATCGAAGTCCAGTGAGGATGATATATTGTACACCCGTCCAGATTGGCCCTGGGTTCCACCCAGCCCTCTATACAATGGGTACTGAGTCTTTCACGGGGGTAAAGCTGCCGGGGCGTGGCGTGGTGTTGACCACCCACCCCCGTCTAGCGCTGAGGTTAAAGAAAGGGTAGAGTTACACCTCTTCTCCACCTCTTGGCCTTTGTGGCCTATTATAGGGTGAACTTTATCTTCATCTTACTGAAACGTGACTAGATTGTACCTAAACGTACCGGCCCTTCGTGTGTCTGATCATTATTAAGAAACCAGTAAGCTGGAATCTAAAGATTTTCTTCAAATGGACAGCAAAGCCCTGCAGTTCGTTCATGGTAGGCAGTAGCAGTAGCAGTAGCAGTAGTGTTTCACACATGCTTGGTTGAAGTATTTTTGAGCACTGTCCATATGTCATGTTATAAAAACAGACATCCCAAATTTATCACACATTTCATTCATTTAATTAATTGCATTTAATATGCTATGTTATTTGTTTTTGTCATATGATACCATCAAGAAGAAATTGTGTAAATGTTGTAAGACACTTCTATTACATTTCTTGTTGTAAGACACTTCTATTACATTTCTTGAAGTGCCAGATGTGTTTTGCCCTGTGACTTTACAGTCACTCAGGTTATTTGAGTAACTTAAACTTGATGTGGCATCATTGTTTTGTCACTGATGACAATTTATTCGTTTTGATTATTACATCAAGTGTGATGATGAGCATCAGGATTCCCTCCATGCTATTTTAAACCACCACTGTCGGTTACCTTATTACATTAAAGAAGGCTGCTTGTGTTACTGGTACCCTTTTGTGTGAGAGTGGGCCAGTGCCAGAGATCACATGATACATCTTTTCTAAGTCAGGTAATGGGAAGCATTGGGTTTAACTGGTGGTTGTAACAGTCATTGTTTGGATTGCTAGAAAGTAAGATCTGAAGGTTGTGGGTAGGGTCAGATGTGATTTTTGCAGTTGTATAATGTGAACATGACAGTATACTTGTGGCAACTGAATTGACTGGACCAAAACATGGTGAGTCAAAATGTGGAACTGCTTGGTTATTTGTGTATAGGGAATGTCATGACATGTATATATTATGATCTGTTACTTGAAGACTGGACCTAACTCTGACCTGGTTTCACTGTATAGCTTCATGCATATAGGCAGATATTTTATATAAATTGCATATCTGTAACCTGTGGATCCAAGTAATTTGGAGAACATAGCATGTGTTATATATATGATATCTTTATAAATAAATAATACATTTGAGGCACATCTGAATGTCTGAACAAAGTTTTAGAGCAAGGATCTTTTATTACTATTTCTCAGTGAGGTCTTTTGATGTAATGTGCATTACAGTCTGATGTGAATTAGAATGTTTAAATGTTTTTACTGTCCAGTTGACAAGACAGCTTTTGATTTTCATTTGAAGTGTGCAGTGCCTTTGAAGAATATTGTCATTGATTGTGGTGGTGTGGTTTTGCACTGTGTAGTCTTGGATGTGAAACCCGTTTTCAGGTGAATTTACTGCCCATATCTTTATGGTTAAAGTAGGTGGGGTGAGGATGTGTCCAGGTTTTATCAGCAGGAGGAGAAGGAATGTGACTACTGAGAAATAAGGGCGGAGGGACTTTGTCACATTCCAAGCTCATACTGAGTCAAAGACCAAATTCACAACACATGTTGCTGTGAAAACCAGCAAGTTGAAACACTGTCTTGAAACAACTTTCTGGGTATCTTAAAACATTTTGGTATAGGCAGCATGTAGATGATGAGCTCACTTTTCTTCATTTGTGAGTCATCCACAGTCTGTACTGTTATGTGTCTCAGGAATTACAGATTGTCCTAACATATATTAGTGATTCAGATGTAACAGGCAGATTCTTGTTGAACTCTTCATGACATTTTGAGAAATATATTTCTTTAAGAAAACTGATTGTATACCATATTCTAAGATGGTGCACATTGCTCAGCCCCAGTTTGTTACTTTCATTGTTTTAAAGAATATCTGAAACTTAGGCTGTGGACCACTTTGGGTGGTGGAAATGAATGTTTCATGGACTAACTATCTGTGTTAGGGGTTGATATGGCTGGGGTGCTGAAAATATTGCATATTAATATCTGCCTGAATCCACTGCTGGGAACTAGCCATGGTTACTAATCACTGAAGTCAAGTACTTGTTGTGTGTGGCCTTGCTTTTCATTTGGCCTCTTTGGTCTACTTAGGCGTGCTTGTTGCACACTGTTATGCCTTACTCAATGGAAACCCTTACCCCTTTTGAAGTTTCTGGGATGTGGTCAGATCCCTTTGGTTTCTCTTATGAGGTGCTGCTTGCTGTATCCAATGAGGAGATTTTGCAACATCAAGCTGCATCCCAGAATCTTTGCCCTCAGAAATAGTACCATCTGACAAGTTTCCTTAGGCTGACCAAAGATGCCAATTGGAAAACAAGGCCAACCACAGCAGTTACTGGACTGCACACTGGTAGTGCTGAGCCACATGCAGGGTGTCACTAATGGCTGGTCATGCAGTCATGTCAGGGCCCTGGTAATGGAGAAGGTGATTGTGACAGAGTGGTTTGAACGATTTGATGTGGCTGCTAATGTGACAAGAATGATTTTGATGACTGATACAACTTTATATTGTAACTATTAATATGTTCCTTAAGTATGTTTCATGCATAAGTATATAATGCTCATTGTCCATCAAATAAAACATGCTATTAGGCCATTCAGCCAGTCACAGACAGAAGGCATAGATAGGAAATGTAAGCATTCAGTTGTACTGCTATAATCTGAAACCTACTAGACCTAACCTCTTCAGTAGCCTTTTTTTATCTATCCATGATTCATTGTCTGTTACTTTGTATGTCCTGGAAAAACTGAGATCTGTGAGTCCTCATTTATGCTGTTTGAGCCATTGCATGTCACTTCAGGCACCCAGAAAAGTCCATTCTGGAACTTACTGTGAAGCATGTGCAATTACTGTAGCCAGTTTTTGTACTATTTATTATTGTCAGTAGATGGCAAGATCCCAGGGATGCACAGATTTTCCAAAAATGTATGAGTCTCTAGGTGCCAGAAAAATAACAAAAAGCAAGTTCCATACTGATGATGCACACATAGTAGGTGCCACCATACAAAATTTAGGTACCCCGTTGTGTGCTGTGTTGTAGCTGAAGAACAGCTGTCAATTGCTGATTGCTGTAATCATTATCATGATCTGTGTGACTTACACCTGCATTTTAAAAGTTGGTGATTTTCCAAGTACATTAAATAATAATTTATACAAATTTATTGTAGGGGTTTTTATTAAGCACTGGATACAATGCATTGTATCCTGACGCAGTGGATCAGCTGATACAATACATGTACATAAATATGCTGTGAGGGGACCATCAACTTGATTTCATTGCATGCCACTGCACTGGGCATGCAACTGGGGATTAATGGTGTTGGGTCATTCTTTTTCTATATGTATAAGACATGCAGTTCTTCATTGTTGTGAAAGATCTTCCTCTGATAAAATTTATGTTTCAGATTTTTTTTAGTAAAACTGTAAATTGGCATAAACTCTACTTTTTTGTGTACCATTCAATGGTTTCTGGCAGCCTTCAGTAACCTAAAACTTTTAACTGACCAGGATTGTGTTTTGTAAATAGACTGTGGGTAATATAAAAGTATGAAGCAAAACATTGAAGTTGATTGTAGCAGCTGAGCTTTAGATCTTCAGACTAGGAATATGGCCTGCATGGTTCAAATTATTTCAGACTGTCAAAAGGTATGATTCTTTTCTTTTCCAGATTCTGATGAGACCTACATAGACTTGATGTGCTTCCATTTTTTTTTTTGTAAATATTCCTTTGGCATGTATAAAATGTAGTTGTAAATTATTGTAATCATAAACATATGTTCTCTCAAGGGTATGTAGTTGGCTGACTAAAGAACTGACATACACCCACAAAGTGGCTGCAGTCATGTAATGTTATGGTGTAATAGATGTAATCGCAAGAGAATGTGTAGTTAACGTCATGTCCAGATGTGGGGATATGTTATGCTATGTGCTTCTAAGGTAGTGATGGCCATTCTTTGGTTTTGTGTGGCAAATGGAGAAAAAACATAGTTTTTATGGTCATTTTAATTTTGGCAATTTGATAGGGGTTGTGTGAAGAATCTTGACAAATGCGTATCAAATTATTGTCATTTGGGGGGATTATTACTTTTATGGACAGGTGTGGGATCGCACCTGTAGGGAGTTGATGGAGTGCTTTATGATGATAGATCTGAGGATAATGTTTTGTACCCACTTTACCATTACAGAACATGAACTTGATTACGGTCCGACACTAAGATAACATATTTTTACTCTAACCAGATTTGCATGTTCTGTAGGTCTTTTTTCCTGGTTGG
>Ga0123353_10012665_pt1 | contig 12016 bp, 9 predicted proteins | sample TergutLab28metaG_3_FD_92763 | JGI IMG/M metagenome (GOLD analysis project Ga0123353, IMG submission 92763) | Labiotermes labralis P3 segment gut microbial communities from Petit-Saut dam, French Guiana - Lab288 P3 | ecosystem: Host-associated > Arthropoda: Insects > Digestive system > Gut ... | reverse complement strand
TTTGCCCAAAGATTGCGTAAAAATTTCATCTTCGCTCAATGCTCGCAAAGTACGCCCGAAAGATGAGCCGGTTAGTTTTTTCAGGAAGAAGAATATTAAGGCGACAAAAAACAGTGTTAAAAGTAGAAACGCCCATTTGCTTTCTATACCGATACCGAAAAGTTGAATGCCGGGGATACCGGGAATACCCAAGGTACCTCTTGTGAGCGACATCCAATTGTTCATCAACGAAAAAACAACCACTTGAATACCAAGTGTGCAGATGATAAAATAATCGTCAATGGTGCGTAACGCAATGGCGGATACAATCAATGCCAATAATCCGCTTAACAGCATGGCGGCAAGTAGAGCAAGCAAAAACGGAACTTGAAAATTGACTGCAAGCAAAGCGGCAGTATAGGCGCCCATACCGTAAAATCCTGCATGTGCCAACGAAATCATTCCGCCGAAACCCGCAGAGAGATTCAAACTTTGCGAAAGCATCACGTAAATGCCGACTAATACCAGTAAGTGCAGTAAATATTCCATTGTTTAATATCTTTTTATTTAAGATTTTTTATCCAATTCCCGCCTGATAAATTCTTCCAACATTTTCTTTTCCGGCAATTTTACCAAGAACTTGGAAACAAAAAGTTGGTTATCCATTCCGGAAGTGGCGTATCTTGCCAACGTTTCGCTTTTGTCGCCGCAGAGAATGAGACCAATGGGCGGATTGTCGCCTTCTGCCATTTCATTTTCTTTGTAGTAATTGAGATAGAGATTCATTTGTCCGGCATCGGAATGGTCGAATTTTCCGATTTTCAAATCAATCAAGATATGACTTTTTAAGATGCGATGATAGAAAACCAAATCAATGCGGTAATGGATATTGTCGAAAGTAATCCTTTTTTGGCGTGCTTCAAAACAAAAGCCTGTTCCGAGTTCCATCAGGAATTGTTGCAAATGGTTTAAAATGGCTTGCTCCAATTCCGACTCACTGTATTCCGGGCACTCTTCCAATCCAAGAAATTCTAAAAAATAAGGGTCGCGAATTACATCAATCTCTTTGGTTGGCTTTTGATTCTTGAATTTGGCAATAACAGCCTCTTTGTTCGTGGAAAGTCCTGTACGCACATATAAACCGGAATTGATTGCGCGTTCCAACTCACGAACACTCCAATTGTTTTTGATTGTTTCCACCTCATAAAAAAGACGTTCCAAAGGGTCTTCTTTTGTTATAATTTCCAAAAAATGAGAAAAACTTAATCTTGACAATAAAATGTTGGAAGGTATCGGATACTCTTCCGTAGATTTGACAGGCAGTGTCTGTTGAATTTGTAATTCGCGGGACAGCGACTCGCAAATTACATTCACTTGATTTTCTGCTGTTTGTAATTCGGCGGACACTGTCTGCCGAATTTGCGGATAAAAAGTATAAAATGTTCTACAATTTCTCAAAGCACGTTCATTTAATCCTTTAATTCCCCTATCTTTTATTTGTTTTGCTATTTCATTAAGCAAACTCGTCCCATATTGCGCCCTATCTTTACCATTCTGTTCAAATTCCACAATGTAATGACCTATAAGCCAATTCCGTACTGTTAAATTTAGATTGACTGCTTTTTGCGCCGTTTGTTGTAACAGGCAATGCGTTTGATAAACATTGTCAATCAGTTCATCGAAATTGTGTTTCGTTTCTTCAAATACTTTAATTATTGTGTCTTGTTTCATAATGCTGCAAATTTAATTTTAAATCTCTATTTTTTTCAATCGTTTTCCGCTAAAGCCAAGTGGTCTGGCTATCAAGAACAAAATCAGAATAATATACGCCACCGCATCCAGCCATTGACTGCCGATGTAGTAAGCCGCCAAATGCTGCGCCGTAGCCAACAACAACGCTCCGCCAACCAATCCCCAATTACTACCCACGCCGCCGATAATCATTGCCACTACGCCATAGAGCAACCAACTAAAACCCATTGTGGGACGCATATCGGTATCGAAAGCAATTAAAATGCCTGCCCCCGCCACCAATGCTGAACCGATACCAAATGCCCACAAAATAACCCTGTCGGAATTGATGCCGACAACATTACTTAATTCGGGATTGCTTGCCACTGAACGGATATTCCGTCCGATACGGCTGTATTTCATAAAGAACACGCAAGTAATAAACAATGCCAAACAAACCGCAATCGTGATAATCTGAATATCGGTAATGTATGCCCCCATAAACCGACGACCTACTTTAACAACTCCGGTTCTAACACTTAGGGTAGAATCGCCCCAAAGCATGGAAATTACATTTTGCAATACAATATAAAGCCCCAACGAGGCAATCATCAGGATCATGGGCGAGGCGTTGTGTTTGCGCAAAGGTTTGTACAGGGCTATTTCGGATAACATGCCTACTGCAATGGCGCAAAGTATGGCTAAGAGGATGGAAACTGCTATAGGAAAGGCTAATTGTATGGAAAATAGGTATGTGAAATAGGCGGCACAGGTTAGGGTTATGGCGTGGGCGATGTGGAAAAAGCGGGTGGGGTAATAAGTCAATGAGAAGGATTGGCTTATTAAAAGAAATAAAAAAGTTGTTAGAATTATATTTGCAATTATTTGTTCCATGATTATACAATATCATTTTTTATGTCCCAAGAAACTAAATACATACAATTTGTAGCAGCAATGTAGTTGAGTATCTCCTCTCTCCCTTTTCCGTTCATAGCAGATGAGACAAAAACAGGGGGCAACTCTTCCCAAGTTTCAAGCATGGCTCGTTTAAAATCTTCCACGTTGCGCGAAACAAGCAGTGCAGAAAGTTTATCCGATTTTGTGAAAATAAGTGCAAACGGGATTTGTCTTTCACCCAAAGAATTAATAAAGTCTAAATCATTTTTTTGTGGCTCTAAACGGGCATCAATCAATACAAAAGTTACTTGCAGATTTTCGCGTAAAACAAGATAATCGTTGATCATCTTTACCCATTTTTCGCGCATGGTTTTCGATGTTTTTGCATATCCATAGCCGGGTAGATCCACTAAATACCACGCATTATTCACCAAAAAATGGTTTATGGTTTGCGTTTTTCCGGGTCTTGAAGAGATTTTTGCAATTGATTTATTATTCGCTAACATATTAATCAAAGATGACTTTCCTACGTTAGAGCGCCCAATAAATGCATATTCAGGCAAGGTGGCCGGGGGCGCTTTTCGCCAATCTACCTCGCTTTGGAGGAAAGTAATAGTTTTTATCATGTCTCATTTAAATAATTGTTGAATCGTTGGGTTTCTTAAATCAATACCCCAAAGTAATTTTTCACGAATAACAGAAAAAAAATCGGTATTGTGAAAGCGCACCATTGAGATTTCAAAATCCTCTTTTTTTATGAATAGAGTGGCAGAGGTGGGCGCTATAATTCGTTCATTATCTATAGCTAACGAAAATTTGTCGGTTTTTCTGCTATGTACTTTTATCCTAATATTGTCATCGGCATTTACTACAATGGGTCGAATATTCAAAGTATGAGAAGCAATGGGCGTAATGATGTTTACATGAGAGGTTGGATAGATGATTGATCCTCCGCAACTCAACGAGTACGCAGTAGAGCCGGTGGCGGTGGCAACGATTAAACCATCAGACCAATAGGTATTTACATGACTTTCGTTCACCCAAATCTCAATTTCGCACATCGAATCTTCATCGGTAGTTTTTACTGTAATATCATTCAATGCAAAATGGTTTTCCAAGATCAGCGCATGGTCGGTATCCAAATGCAGGAGTTTTCTTTTTTCAATAGAAAATCTCTTTTCGCAAAGCAATTGAAATTGTTGCTCAAAATTCTTTTTGGTAATGGTAGTCAAAAAACCGATCCTTCCGGTGTTAATTCCTACCATGGGGATGTTCAAATTTCCTACTAACTTCACAGAGGCAATAAAAGAGCCGTCACCGCCAAATGAAAAGAAGAAGTCAATATCAGAAATTTTTCTTAAATCTTCGTGTGAAGAAAAAATAGGGCAATCTTCAACAATTTTTTCAAAATAGGGTTTTTGCGTTAGCTTTTCGTGCACCACCAAATGCACATTTTTTTCTTTAAGGTACTGTAATGCAGAAACAATAAATACTTTATCATTCTCGCTATGTTTTCTATAAAAAACTGCAATTTTCATGCGGATCTATTCGTAGTTTTTGGGTTCAGTTTCTTTGTTAAGAATCAATAAAGCGTTAAAAGCCAATGCTCTCATTTCATCTTCTCCGGGGTAAACTTTTACCGGGGCTATCCACTCTATATAACGTGTAATTTCTTTTACAATAGGTTTTCCAAAAGCAATTCCTCCGGTTAATAATATTGCATCCACTTTGCCTTTCAGTGCTACAGCCGCTTCTCCCACAGCTTTAGCCACTTGGTACGCCATTGCATTTTGAATGAGTTTCGCTTTTTCATCTCCTGTTTCTGCATTCTTTTCTACTTGATAGGCGTCGTTTGTGCCGAAATAGCCCACATAGCCCCCTTTTCCAACCAACATTTTTTTGACCTCTTCTTTCGTATATTTTCCGCTGAAACAGGTATTTAGTAGCTGTCCTGTTGGCAGCGTTCCTGCACGTTCCGGCGAAAAGGGACCTTCGCCGTCAAGCGCTTGATTTACGTCAATAACGCGACCTTTTTCGTGTGCACCCACACTGATTCCTCCTCCCATGTGTGCAACAATGAGATTCAACTCATCATATTTTTTTCCTGTTTCCTGCGCATAGCCACGAGCCACTGCTTTTTGATTTAATGCGTGGAAAATAGATACCCGTTCAAACAATGGGTGTCCGGAAATACGAGCCACGGGAAGCAACTCATCAACCACAACGGGGTCAGCAATATAAGAGGCAGGTAGTCCAATAGTTTGCGCGATATTATCAGCAATTAACCCGCCTAAGTTAGAAGCATGTTCTCCGGTATAGCCAATATGCAGATGTTCTTTCATTAATTCGTTAACCTTATAAATACCTGAAGGAATAGGCTTAACCAATCCCCCACGCCCAATCACTATTTCAATAGTATGTAAAGGGATCTTATTATCTTCTAATTCATTTAAAATAACACTTCTCCTGAAATCTGTCTGATCGGTAGTCTTTACAAATCCCGATAACTCTTCGGCGCTATGTTTAATGTTTTTTACAAAAACCTCTTCTTTTCCATCGAAAACGGCAATTTTGGTAGAGGTTGAACCGGGGTTAATGGCTAAAATTCTGTTCATATACTTTGATTAAAATAAGGGTGGCGAAAATACATGAAAAAAGTTTTAGAATAACGATAGAATTATTTAAAATAAAGTTTTTGATGTTAAAAAAAAACTTGCATTTTTGCAGACCTATTTATGAATCGTTTTTTTCATATTTCTTGCTTTTGTAAAACACTGTGCTTTTCTGTGATTTTTTTTTGCAATTTATCTGCACAAACTTCTTATTATAAGCTCGGTTTTACCAGAGAGCAAGAAATTGAAGTAGCACAAAATAGTAGATCGCTTGCTTTTCCGTGGGCAGGAGGTGTCAATTCGGTCTTTTTTTCACAAATTGATTTGAATTTAGACGGTATTTCCGATTTTATTGCTTTTGAAAAACACGGAAATAGAATCCTCCCGTTTATTAATGAAGGCACTCACCACTTACCCAAATTTGTGTATGCTCCGAAATATAAACACCGTTTTCCTGAGCTGCATGATTGGGTAATTTTGAAAGATTTTAATAATGACGGGAAGGCAGATATTTTCTCTTATAATGGTTTAGGTGGAGTACGTGTTTTTGAAAATATTTCAAGTCAAGAACTTACATTCAAATTGGCAGTCAATCCTGTTAAATCTAATTATTATGGCAATGAGGTAAATATTTTTGCATCGCCTGATGATTATTTGGGCATTGCAGATGTTAACGGAAACGGAAAATTGGACTTTCTAAATTTTTGGGTATTAGGTAAATACGTACATTTTCAGAAAAATATTTCACAAAACAATGATTTTTTAAAATATACATTAGCAGATGAATGTTGGGGGAAGTTTTCAGAAGCCGCAGATAATAACGAAATTATACTTTTTACAGATTGTAATGGAAAAATCAATGAAGATAATCCTAAACATGTTGGTTCTTCAATTTTTCTGCTCGATTTTAACGGAGACGGTTTAATGGATATTGTGATTGGTGATGTGGATTTTCCCGAATTAAAACTTTTAATAAACGGAGGAACTAAAGAGGAGGCGCTCATGATTTCGCAAACAGATGATTTTCCTAATACTCAGTACCCTGTGCATCTTTTTTCTATGCCTGTAGTCTCTACCATGGATTTTTGGGGCGCTGAAAAACCCGACCTCTTCGTATCACCTTCCGATCCTTCTCTTATTAAATCTGAAGACCTTAATTCGGTGTGGCGATACCGCTATGATGAGCCGTTAAAAGACTATGTGTTAGAAACAAAAGCTTTTTTGCAAGAAGATATGATTGATGTGGGAAGTGGCGCTATTCCTATACTGTTCGATTGGAATGGAGATGGTCTTTTAGACTTGTTTGTTGCAAATTATGGAAGTTTCGACAGCGCAAGTTATCAACAAGGAGTATTAAAATCATATTACTCATCTTCAATTACTTACTATATAAATATAGGTACAAAAAATAATCCAAAGTTTCAATGGATCACCTCCGATTTTGGCGATTTGAAGAGATATGGTTATTTGGCGCTATATCCCACATTTGCTGATTTAACTGGAGAAGGCAAATTTGATCTATTATGTGGAAAGAGTGACGGAACGTTGCTTTTTTTTGAGAACACTGCGCCGTTTGGTGAGATGCCACATTTTAAAACGCCGGTTTCTAACTTTCAAGATATCAAAGTAGATGCCTTTAGCGCTCCGCAACTTTTTGATTTAAAAAAAGACGGAAAATTAGATTTAGTGTTGGGAAACAGACGAGGTACTTTATCATATTATAAAAATATTGGCACGACGAATAATCCTGTTTTTCAGTTTATTACTTCAAATTTTGGCAACGTAGATGTGCGTGACCCTAATATTTCCTATTTCGGCTATTCTACTCCACACCTTTTTAACTATAATGATGAAACATTATTGATTTGTGGAAATGAACAGGGAGGTCTGTTTCTTTTCTCCAATATTGATAATAATCTTTCCGGTGAATTTATTTTTTTGGAAAAAATTACAGAAACAATTCAAAATAAAGCTTTTAAAATTACTGAAGGGATTAGAACTGCTGTTGCAGTAGCCGACCTTGACGGCAATAGTAAGCCCGATTTACTTGTAGGAAACTGGGCAGGCGGGGTGGCTTATTTCAAAGGAATCGAACCGCCGGAGGTTAAGATTATTGAACCTCAATTACAGGATATTCTCATTTACCCGAACCCAACCACTGGAGAATTACGAATTGAAAATGGAGAATTGAGAATTGTGAATATTGAAGTTTTTGATATTTATGGAAAAAAGCTAAATGATTTTCAATTTTCAATTCTTAATTCTCAATTAAAAATAGATATTTCACATTTATCGGCGGGAGTTTATTTTTTGCGAATTGGCGAACGCATGTTCAAAGTAGTGAAAATTAACCCTTAGTTACAACAAATTGCGATAGGTTTAATGGGTAACGTTATTGTTTGACAAAGAGAAAAATAGAAAGAAAAGTTTTTTTTCCCACGACTGATATGTTTTCTTCAAAAAAAATATATTTTTGCCGCCATTTTCGGGATATAGCGTAGTCCGGTTATCGCGCCTGCTTTGGGAGCAGGAGGTCGCAAGTTCGAATCTTGCTATCCCGACACATAAAATCAAGCACTTACAAAGAATGTGGGTGCTTTTTTGTTTTTCCTGATCAAATTTTGAGCAAAGAAAGGGGGCAGTCTGAAAATCGGGTGGGTGACAATGCCAAGACATTAAAAAAACATATAGAAACCTAAAGGTTGAATAACCTCATTTATATCTTATTTCCAAACTAAACAATCTTATTAGCAATGAACTTTCCAAATTTGTGCAAAAACTTTGAGTTTTTCTTCCCAGCATAAGAAAATAAGAATTAACCCCCAAAATATAGAAATTCATTTATTCAAAAAAAAATATACTTTTGCCGCCCCAAAAAAAAACCAAATTTTAGCACGATAACGCGATGAAAAGAACGTACCAACCGTCGAATAGAAGACGCAAAAACAAACACGGATTCAGAGAAAGAATGGCAACTGCAAATGGTCGCAGAGTGCTGGCAGCCCGTAGAGCAAAAGGTAGAAAGAGACTGACAGTTTCTGACGAAATTCCTGATAAAAAATAATTGTTCATAACGTGCCGTGAAGAAGCTCTATATTGAAACTTACGGCTGTCAAATGAATGTTGCTGACAGTGAAGTAGTAGCTTCTATCTTGTCTCCCTATTATTCTATTACAGATTTGCTTCCCGAAGCGAATTTAGTTTTGTTAAATACATGTTCGGTACGCGATAATGCCGAACAAAGGATTAGAAAACGCTTGCGCGAGTTGGCATCGCTTAAAAAGAAAAACAAAGGATTGATTATCGGATTGCTTGGTTGCATGGCTGAAAGAATTAAAGAACAACTGCTTGAAGAAGAGAAAGCTCTTGATTTTATTGCAGGACCAGATGCTTACCGCACTTTACCCGAATTGATTGAAAAAGCAGCAGCAGGATATATCTCTTTTAATGTATTACTTTCTGATAAAGAGACTTATGATGATATCGCACCGGTTCGCTACGACAATAACGGTGTTTCTGCATTTATCTCCATTATGCGCGGTTGCAACAATTTCTGCTCCTATTGTGTAGTGCCTTATACGCGCGGAAGAGAACGGAGCCGCGACCCGAAAACAATCATCGCCGAAGCGAAAAATCTGTTTGAAAATGGATTTAGAGAGATTACGCTGCTCGGGCAAAATGTAAACTCTTACTGCTGGAAAGAAGATAAAGAAAGTATAGACTTTGCCGAACTAACCGAACAAATTGCGCAAATCTCCCCTCTGCTAAGGGTTCGATATGCCACTTCGCACCCCAAAGATATTTCTGATAAACTATTGCTAATCATGGCTAAATATCCTAATGTGTGCCATTATATTCATCTGCCCGTACAGTCAGGAAGCAACAACATGCTAAAGAAAATGAACCGCGTTTATTCTCGCGAATATTATTTGGATCGTATCAGAAAAATTAAGGAGATTTTGCCAGATTGTGCGATCTCAACCGACATTATTGCAGGCTTTTGTGGAGAAACCGAACATGACCACCAAGAAACCATCTCTTTGATGAAAAAAGTGGGCTACGAATATGCTTTTATGTTTAAATATTCTGTGCGAGAAGGAACCAAAGCAGCCGAAAAATTTGAAGACGATCTGCCCGAAGAACTTAAAATTAAACGCTTGGAAGAGATTATCTCGCTACAACAGTATCTTTCTTTAGAGAGCAACAAAAGAGATATCGGGAAAATTGTTACCGTATTGGTTGAAGGTGTTTCTAAACGCTCTAACCAACATCTCTTCGGAAGAAACTCGCAAAATAAAGTGTGTGTATTCCCCAAAAAAAATTATAAAAAAGGAGATTACGTAGAAGTGAAGATCATTAAGTGTACTGCAGGAACACTGATTGGAGAGTCCCTAAATTAATCTTTAAGATTTTAAAAAAATATATCCTAAACCAATATTCCTCAAAAAGAGTATCGTAAAATAATGAAAATAAAACTTCTTTTTATTGGAAAAGAAAATATGGAAGAGCTGCAAATCGCTTCACAGGATTATATTGCTAAGATTAACAATTACATTCCTTTTGAAATTGAGGCGATCCCCTATTTAAAAAATACAAAATCATTGCCTGTTGAAAATCAAAAGAAACAGGAGGGAGCCCTTTTTCTCAAAAAAATAGCATCACAAGATGTTGTTGTATTGTTAGATGAACATGGAAAAGAGTATTCTTCACTACTTTTTTCCCGTTTTCTTCAACAAAGATTCAATTCGGGATGTAAATCTCTATTATTCTTAATTGGTGGTGCTTATGGTTTTTCGGAAGAGATATACCAGCGCGCCAATTTCATCGTATCTATGTCAAAAATGACTTTCCCACATAAGTTAGCGCGTTTGCTTTTTGTAGAGCAACTGTATCGGTCTTTTACTATTTTGAAAGGGGAACCCTACCATCATGAATAAGGGCACTCCTAAAAATTAACACACTAATATTCAATGGATTCAATCAACACGCCTTCGGCGTTTTTTTTAATTAACACATTGATATTTAGAAAAATAAGTGTATATTCGCGGCAAAAATAAGTGATGTCTATGAGTAAATTGTACGATTAAAACTTCTGCCCATTAATTAATTATAAATAGCAGATAGATAGATAGATAGATAGATAGATGAAAAATTTCAAAAATGATTGATCTATAAAATATTTTTATAGTTTTGCGGCGATATTTTAATAGTTTTTCAATAACTTATTAATGGATTCCTTGCTTTTTGAAAAACTAAAATGTCAAAAATTAAATTTTAGGAGTCCCCTATAACAAATTTCAAACAAATGAAAAGAAAAAAAAACATTTTATTAGTGGTTCCCATTCTATTGTTCCTGTTTCATTCTCATGCGCAAAATGCTCCCTCTTTTTATTCCTTTAAAGGTTTTCATGTCGGCGTTACCGGACAAGCAGAATTTATACAAAAACCCACGTATATTGCCCTAATTGGTTCAGATCCAGCTCCAAGACCAAGATGGAGTACAGGCTGGGAAATAGGCATGGAGTTTTCTTACCATTTTGCTAAATATTTTGGCATTTCAATAGGTATCAATCATGGCACGATACTTTCATATAATTATGACGTTTACCTGAGTACTATTCCTAATTTTGACGGAACATGGAAAGAAGTAAACAGATATGATGCACCCATGCCGGGCGCAACGATGTATGATGACGAATTTCTTTGTCCTATTAAATTAGAGTTTCACTATCCTTTGCGTAAAGACCTCTTTTTTACAGCAGAAGCAGGAGTAAAGGTTATAGGAATCATTAATAGATTGATTTTCAAGAAAGATGAAACAGGGAGTTATGGTTCAGGTTTAAGTTTTATTGTTTCTTCAACAAATACTCCCGGAAAGTATGAAGATATTCATTATTACGATGATTGGGGAATTCGGAATATGGGAAAAATCAGTTGCAATCTACTTTTGGGAATAGGTTTATACTATAAATTACCCTACGGAGATTTGCTTCGTTTTACAGCGGGAGTAAATGTTTCTTTTAACAACATTATTGAAGGGTATTACAAATATTATCTCACAGAAAGTTACGGCACATTTGCTGTTAAAAATGATTTTATTTACACACAACTCTCTTATATTCACACACTTAATTGGCAAAAAGCTAAGAAACATCTAAAACAGCAGGAGTATTCGTTTTCTTCAAAGAAGGAGATGAAAAAGAAAGTAATTGAGTTGCTGAAATAATTAACGTTCAACAATATACTAAATCCTAACTCATGAAAAAGGGTATCCTATTAATCGCTTTAGAACAAGTAGTATTATGCTAATTGGTCGTTCCTTACGAAAGGCTCGCGGTCGTGAATGGCGCATCGTGAAGCAGACGGGTGTGAATTGTAGAGCGGGCGGGTTTTAGATGAGCCTTGAACTTTTTGGTACTTTTTTTTTCAAGAAAAAAAACACAGACAAAAATCAAAAACCTTAAAAAATAAAGTAAAATACTAATACCAAAATACTTATATCAATATTTTTCTTGCTAAGGACTCAATAATTCAAAGGCAAAATTACTCTTTCTATCTCACAAACTTAAACACTTTTCCGCCTTCTAATCGTAAAATATAGATTCCTTTGTTGAGTTGTGCAATAGAAATATTGGGATTTGTAGTACCTACTTGTATTAATTGACCTACTACGTTATAAATCTGATAGTTGGTATTATTTGGAATATCCTTAACAATAATACAATCATCAAAAGCAATAATTTCACTTTCATCTTCTGCCGCTATTACCATTTCCGGCGCTTCTTCGCCCTTAAAGG
>Ga0123353_10012664_pt1 | contig 12016 bp, 11 predicted proteins | sample TergutLab28metaG_3_FD_92763 | JGI IMG/M metagenome (GOLD analysis project Ga0123353, IMG submission 92763) | Labiotermes labralis P3 segment gut microbial communities from Petit-Saut dam, French Guiana - Lab288 P3 | ecosystem: Host-associated > Arthropoda: Insects > Digestive system > Gut ... | reverse complement strand
CCCCTGGATCTGTTCAAAGAGGAGCAGGGGACCCTTGCGGATATGATCGCAGCCATCGATCGCCAGCTGGATTTACATGACCTTCTTTTTGGTAAGGTGAAGGAGAAACTGAGCAAAACACTCGCGATTATGGAGGGCTGCGGCGAATCTTACCAATCTGCACCTGAACATATCAAGCGGACATACAACCAGGCGCTGTTCGATAAAATCAACGTCATCACAGTGGATGGGACCTGCGAGATTACACCGCAGTTCGCACCGCCCTATGCCTTGATATTCGGGCAATCCAGCGTAAAAGAAGAACCGGGGCAGGCGACAAATCCTGCTCCGGCCAACTGGCATGGGATAAGTGAGCTATCCCGCTTTGTGAGTGGCGAAACCGCCGCTCACATTTTTTTGGGCGGCGGTTTCAATAAGAACCTATTGGTGGACACACTCGGGCTCGAACCGAGGACCTCTCGCGTGTGAAGCGAACGCTCTAACCAGCTGAGCTATGCGTCCGAATTAGATTTTAGACAGCAGACATTAGATTTTAGATATACCTACATGAAAACACTGCGTTCATTTCCGCAAACTGTATTGCCTTTTAACCGCCCGCCTAACGTCTAATTTCCAGCGTAAAAATTTGGTGACCCGTACGAGACTCGAACTCGTGTTACCGCCGTGAAAGGGCGGTGTCTTAACCTCTTGACCAACGGGCCATACTAGATTCTAGATGCTAGACATTAGACTGTAGACGCGGTTCAATTAACAGCTTCCCTCATTTTAACGCGACACTTTAAGTTTACCGCATCTAACATCTACAATCTACTGTCTAGCATCTAGAATGGTAGCGGCAGTTGGATTTGAACCAACGACACTCCGGGTATGAACCGAATGCTCTAGCCAACTGAGCTATGCCGCCGTAAAGCCTGTTTATTATAGTACAATACGGCTCTCTTGTCAACACTTTTTTCAAAAATGCGCGAAAATTTTAACTTGCGGGGAGATCAGGCGTCAGGGGCAACAAGGCAACGAAAGAACCTGTATTCAATATCAGGTGTTGAATACAGGTTCTTAGTCCCGATTTTCAGCGCACCGCGCCGCCTGACCGCCGTCTAACATCTAAAATCTACCGTCTAGCATCTAGACACCAACATATCCCGCATCTTTTACGGCCTGCTTGCCCTCGTCCGACAAAATCCACTGGAGCATTTTGCGCACGGAACCACCCTGCGGCTCATTTTTGCGTATGACCGCGTAAAATTCGTTCGTGTGCGGATACTCGTCTGAGGCGATTGTTTCGTTCGCCGGGGCGACGCCGTCCACCGAGATGAACTTGAGTCCCGGCTGGCGGTACATATTTTCCGCGTAGTAATAAACCGAATAGCCCAAGGCGTTTCCGTTGTTGTTGTATTCCGCCAAAGCGTCCACGAGTCCGCCCATCTCCGCCGGTTTTTTCTCCAGCGGCGCGTCCATGAACGTGAGTCCTTTCATGACAAGCTTTGCCATAAGCGCCTGCGAGCCGGAGGTGTCGGGCCGCTGATACGCCTCGATCTTCGCATCCTTGCCGCCGACGTCCTTCCAGTTCGTGATCTTGCCCTGATAGATATCCTGAAGCTGCTTCGTCGTGAGATTCGACACGGGGTTGCTTTCGTTCGCGATGAACACAAGCGCGTCGCGCCCGATGGGGTGGTACTCAAGCTCGACGCCCGACTCCGCGATCATCGCCTTCATGCTCTCGTCCGCCTCGTACACCAGCAGCAGATCGGTGGCGCCGTTATAGAGGTTGTAGTACGCGTTCGGCGTGGTCGTGAAGTTGACGGCAAGTTCCGCTTCCTCCTGAGTCATTCCGGCGGCTCGCTGAAGCATCAGCATGGCCATGGGGATGTTCGCGGTCGAGCCGTCCAGGCGCGGCATATCCTCTTTTTTGAATATGGGTTCCATTGTTGCTTCCGTCGCTGTTTCCGTGACACTTTGGGACTCGCCCGGCCCGGTGACGGACGGAGCTTCTGTCGTGCTTTCGCTGTTTGTTCCGCCCATGCAGGCCGACAGAAAAAGTATCGCGGCCACAAGCGGGAAAATAAGTAATTTTTTCATGATATTTCCTCCTGTTGTAGAATTTGTTTCAGTTTAATCTTCCAGGAAATAGTATCTGTTTTCTTTGTACAGCCAGTTGCCCTCGCCGTCAATATAGCCCTGCCACTGTCCGCGGTATACCCAATAGTAGTCCTCGATCTTGTTGTAGATTTCCGGGTCCGCGCCGAGCCCGTGATGCCATTCGAAAAATCCGTTAAACTTTTCATAAAGCGTACCGGTTTTCGGATTGCCGTTATAATCGTAGAACTCGCTGAACTCCCTGTCCTTATAGTCAAAGTAACGCGCGCGGATGGTATCGTCCGGCAGAACCGCGACATCTAAATATTCGCGTTCAAAAACGACGGCTTTGCCTGTTGCGAAATTGTGGAAATACTTTTTGTCAGCTATGCAGATACCTTGTCCTAAATAGTTGACCTCCGCATATTTTTCGTCCAGCGTACCTGAAAAGCTGTCGTCCTTAACGTCGATCACGCGCGTCGGCCCGCCGCTTTGCCTGACTATTACCGCGCCGATATACGTGTCCTCGATACTAAGGCCGTCCGTCAGCGGAACTACCTCTTTCAGCGAAGAATCAAGCAGTCCCATGGCCGTAAATTCGTCGTTATAGTAATATTCTTCCTCCTTTTGAATCACCGTAGTAAGGTCTCGCGTCGCGACGATGTAATAGCCGCCAGTAGTCCGATGGATATGATTGTACTCGCGTCCGACGGGTTTGAAATTCTTGTCGATGAACTGCGCGTAGGCACGGCTTTCCCGCGACACATAGGCATAGCCGTTTTTGAAATCCGACGCGTCCTTATAACTTGGGGGGACAAGCCATTTACCCTGCCTGTCCATGTAGCCATAGTCGCTATCGTAGTCTGTTTGAACGGGAACGGCGTGCACGTCCGGATCTTTTCTGAAAGCGTAGAACGACCACGTCGATATCACCTTATCCGCCGCCGTTTTCTTTTCGGTTTTCCTGTCATAGATATACGCGCCGTCGTCGCTTGTCACCATCACGGTGTTTTCGTCGATTATACCTATGTTCTGGTATTTCCAGTTTCCGGATTCATCCCTTGTCTCTTTAGGCGGCTCAATAACCATCTTCATTTTGTTCAGGTCGAACAGCCCGTTGACTCCGTCGCCGGCACCCATTTCCAAACCGACGATAACACAGTCCATCCCGTCATGCACGCTGATATAGCCTGTTGCCTCAAACTCGGCGACGGCCTTGCCGTCCATATCCAGGATATCGTAGTGATACGCCCAGTCGTCCGAAACCTCGTTTTTCCGCGCTATGACGTATTTGGGGACGCCGTCCTTGTCCCGGTAATACTGTATCTCGTTGTACGCGGGCGCGACGACGGCTTGGGCATCCTGATTGATGAAGCCGATGCGAACCGCGCTGTCCTGCCCCCAGAAGCCATACTTTTCCTGATAGACCGGGTACAGCATTTTAGCGCCTTTGCGGGGCTTCATGATGTTCTTTCGCGCGGCGGGCGCAGGCTCCGTCAATTTCGCTGACAAAGGCTCGACGGCCATGGAATTTGATTCGGATGACGGGGTTTCGCCGGGCGGGGTTGCTTCATCGTCTCGGCTTAATAGGGCGCATGAGCACAGGGATGCCAGCGCCGCGGCGCACAGGAGTATGCAGGATAATTTTTTGAGCACAGATATCACTCCTTTTAGGCATTAGGCATTAGGCTTTAGGTTGCAGGCGTTAGGCGTGGTTAGGGAACGTTGTTGGATAATGGGCAAACATGACAGATAGGGGGTACAGTTCACGTCATTGCGAGCGCGGAGAAGCGCTTAATAATAGCAACGCTGGTGCGCGAAGCAATCCAGCTGGCAACTGGTTTAAAAAACAGAAGTGATGAGGAAACGTAAAATAAAGTTGCAGAACTGGATTGCTTCGCGCGCAAACCCTGTTATAAAAAAACGCTTCTCTGCGCTCGCAATGACGCCTGACTTTTACCTGTTTTCTGTTTTTTTAACCCGTGGTTCGCATTAAATATGATTTAGGGAACGTTGTTTGTTCGCATTCATTATATCAAATCCCCGAGAAAAAAGCAATTACAGAACGGTTACAATATAGTTACAATATCGTTAAAATTTTTACGCAGCCTTTCCCCTGACCGCGTCTAAAATCTAATATCTAGGCAGCACCGCAAAATTATCCGGCGTGTCGTCATATATCACCGAAGCAACCAGCTCCGTAAGGTCAAACGGCAGGGATTTCCGCGTAACCAGCCTGAGCAGCTGCCCGATACGTTCCGCGAACGCCAGAATCGCCTTGCCCGCCGGGGTGTCGCCGCTGTAAGGCTCATCGCCCTCATACGCGTTTCGGATGATCTCAACGATGGCCTCGTTCAGCTTGCGGCCCCGCACACTTTTATCCACGCGGCGGCGGCAGCAGAGCAGCGTACCGACTCCGCCGAAGGTCAGGCTGTTCAGAAGCTTGCCGCCAAGCTTCAGCGCCGTTTTATATTTGTAAACCGTCTCTTTTTCCACGCTGAAGCCTCCGGCCAGCTCCGCAAAACGGTCAACGTCCTCCGCCGCCGAGCGCAGTATCTCAACCAGCAGCGCGTCAAAGGAGTCCATGAGGTACTGCTTCGCGGTTTTACCCTGCAAATCCCAGTCAAAATCATCGACAAAGCATGTCTCGACTGTCATGCTTTCATCGCCGACCGTCACCTTGCGGTACGGCGCGGGATATCCGATCAGAGAGCCCGTGTTGATGTCGTAGAATTTGTTTCCCTTTTCCGTGGTCATGACGGCGATGTTCTGCATGTGGGTGTGGCCGGTGAAAATGAAGCGCAGACCGGCGTCCGCCAGCGCAGCCGAGGTTTGCTCGAAGCCGCCGAGCATATCGCGCCTGCTTATGATCGGGTATATCGGCGACGGCGGCAGCACGGGATGGTGCGTCATAGCGAAAATGAACTGTCCCTCCCCTTTCGCTTTGGCGATCTGGTCTATGATCCACGCAAGCTGTTCCACGCTGTAGCCGCAGTAGGAACGGCCGTCGCCGTCGTCGTTGAGGCAAAGAAGCCTGTATCCCGGCGCGAGTTGCACGAGATAAGTCATGCTGTCGTATTCGGCGATCGCCTCGCTGAACCCGAATTCCTCGTACATTCCGCGCAGCTCACAGCGGTAGACAGCGTCCTCTTTGCGGCCGTTTTGAGGCGTGTCCGTGATGGACACCTGGCCGTAATCGTGGGTCGCGGGAATCATGTAAACACGCTTGCCCGCGGCCTTTACACGGCGCAGCTTTTCGATGAAGCCCTCATGCTCGCAGGCGCGCCCGTTGCAGGTCACGTCGCCGCAGAGCAGCAGGATATCCGTTTCGTCCTGCGCGATGAACGCTTCAAAGGCCGCGTCGATGATCGCGCCGCTTTCGTTTCTGGTTATCTGGCCGATATCGTCGCTTAAACCGTGGTGGGCTGTGCTGTAGAAATGCGTGTCGGTCATTAAGTAAAATTTCAGCATGAGGTTTTCCCTCCTGTGTATTTTTTATGATTCCATCATATCGTATTGCGGTGTGGGTGTCAAGGGCGAAATGTATTTCTGAGGGGACGGTTTCCGCGAAAAGACTTGACTTCCGCCGATAAATCGGACAAAATAAAAGCAGGGAGGGGCGAAAGTGGATGTAACATCATGAACATATACGTCATTCCCGTATTGGAAGCATACAGGAGCAGCAACAAAGTCACCGCCGCCGAACGCAGGGTCAACCGCCATGAAGATACGGTCAGGCTCACCGTCAGGCAGTTCCCCGTTGTAATAACGAAATTCATCGGGAGAGAACAACGCCCCGTCACGCTCAATCGGCTCGCCCATGTATTGCGCCGTCCATGAGGCCATGTCGTTATTACGCTCAAAGGACGCCCTGCGCTGGCGGTAATATTCAGAGCTGAAACCAACATCATAGGCGTAATTAAAATTGCTCTCATCCTTTTCATTGAGCGCAGGAAAGTTGATTATTTCATATCTGCGCCCTGTGTACCGCCCGTCGCTTTCCAACACGTCCATTCGCACACCGGCAGGGTCAACCATAGACCATCTTGTGCCGCACCACAAAACCTTTGCTTTCTCTTTTGCGCGGGTTAAAAGATTGTTATCCACCTTGCTCCACGCCGCCATGAGCCGGTCTTTGTTTAACGCCTCTTCTATTCCTCCGATGAGATCATCCGAAATCAAAAAGCCATTGCAGTCACACGCGCCGTTCAGCGTGCCGTAAAGAGAGCGGCACGTCAAAGACGGGTATCTTTTTTTACGGTCAAGATTCAATGTTTCGTCGGCGGCATTGGTTTGAACGATTTTCGTGTTGGGAAAGACATCTCGCCACAGGTATGTAGCCGGGTCTTGGATCGTTTCCAAGATTCCGTTATAAAAAGCCTTTGTGATGATATCCGAAAACGCCGAATAAAGGTTAGATTTTTCGCTGTCCCTCCCTATAAGCCATGTAACGAAAAACATTAACAGAGTCGTTTTGCCTACGCGCGGGGGCAGGGAAATGAAAAGCTCGTCCAGCTCGTCATCAGCAAGCTTTTGCAGATTATCCGCGACCTGCTTCAACACACGGCGGCGCGGCTGATAGAACCGATCTTCCGGCTTGCGGTTAATTTCGATATACAGCAAATAACTGTCAAAATCATATGGCGCGTCAAACAGCAGGCTCTTTCGGTATAGCTCGAAGAACTTCGAAATGTTCACGGACAGCTTCATTGCCTGAACGATCTGCGATCTAAGTTTTGCGTTCAGCTCGTGCGCCGTCTTGAAATCGTCGCCCTCCATGCTGCGGCATATTGAAAACAAATCGTCATACGCGCTGTGATCGGAGGGGTCTTTTTCTATTTGCAAAAATATTTTTGATATGAGATTTTTCATAAGCGCCTCACGGAATAAATTCACCAATCATCTTCAGCGCGTTGGCCGCCTTTTTCATAGTGCCGTTTTCCTCCAAAAACTCAATCCCTCTCATCGTGATTCGGGGGCGTATCGGCTCAACTATGTGGGGGAACTTGTCAGACATGGTTTGCGTGAATACTACGCCGTCAATATATCCGTTCGCTTGAAGCTCTATTAACAGCTGCTCCCAACCCTCGAACTTCATTTTCATAGCATTTGCAGAAATTAACTCAATTTCAAAATCTTCCCTCCCTCTGTATTTTTGGAGCGTTTTAAGTATTTTGCATATGGTTGTGAAATCCTTTCCCATGACGAATGACCATTCCTTTCAAAAAAAATATAGAGCCATAAGGACTTTGAAATCCTTGCGGCTCCTATGAGCGCCCTCCCGTCCTGTTACGGGAGGCTGTTTTTTTTCAAATAATGGGCAACTCGAAAAAATGCTTGACATTTTCGAAGATATGGCGTATACTAAAAGTACAAAAAAGTGGCGCGGCCATGGACGGTTGTTCCCCATAAAAAGTACAGAATTAACCGCTATCTTTCGACGGAGCAGCGGTTAATTCTCGTCTTGGCCTAGGAGCCGGTCAAGCAAAATCAGGATAATGATCAGCAAGATTATATACTCCATCGCCCTACCCCCCTTCCGGGGAACCGAGATTAACCGCCCACGTCCGCGGGCTCGCGCCACTTTCGGGCATTCGTAAAGAACGCCACGACAATAGTATACAGCAACCGTCGAAACATGTCAATATTTTTGTTAAACCGTCTTAGGGATAAGGCGGTTTTTTGACGAAAAAAATATTTTAAAAACCTCTTGACATTTGCAGCATTGCAGCATATAATTATTGCAGGAGGTGAAATTGTGGACGAAAAAACGATCACAATTCGAGTGCCTGACGATCTACACAAGCAAATCAAAATGGAAGCCACTAAGATGGGGATCACCATAAAGGATTATTTGCTTGCGCTGGTTGAAAAGGATTTGAAGCGTGAAAAAAAGTAGAAGAAGCTGGGTCATTCTTGGCGGATAGACCAGCTTCTTCACCCCGACAGAGTTTCCTCTATCTGAAATCTATTATATCAGGTAGAGAAACTTCTGTCAACCAAAAAATTGATGGAGGTTATTTTTATGCCCAGAAGAACAATAATAAAGCCTTGTCCGTACTGCGGCGGGGTGGCTAATGTCAAAAAGGTATCACAGTTCGGAGTCACAGGCATTCAAATCGGATGCTCAAAGTGCGGTATAGTACATGCTCCTATATTTGCAAGCACGTACACACTTTTCAGGGGAATGCAAAACATAACTTTTACGCTTCAAGGGGCGGCTTTCGTAGCCCTTGAGACTTGGAACCGCCGGGACACAACAACGGAAAAGGAGAAAAAGACGGCATGAATGAAATGATAAAAGTAAACTACGATAACGATACTCCGACCGTGTCAGGCCGGGAACTGCACGAGGTTTTAGAGGTCGGAACGGCGTACAAGGATTGGTTCCCGCGTATGTGCGAATATGGATTTACGGAGGGTACGGACTTCAACCCGCTCAAAAATGAGCGGGTTCAGATGGAGGGGTGTCGCACTGTAACCCGCATGGTCGAAGACCACCAGCTCACCATCCCGATGGCAAAAGAACTCTGTATGCTCCAGCGCAATGAAAAAGGCAAGCAGGCCCGGCAATATTTCATCAATCTTGAATCCGCGTGGAACACGCCCGAAATGGTCATGTCCAGAGCCTTGAAAATGGCCGAGAGCAAGCTTAAATCCCTGCGCTTGGTAAACTCCGAGCTGACCGTTGAAAACGCCATCATGAAGCCCAAGGCCGACTATTTTGACGAACTGGTTGACCGCAATCTCCTGACCAACTTCCGTGACACCGCGAAACAGCTTAAGATTGGCGAAAAGGAATTTGTTCGGTTCCTGCTTGACAAAAAGTACATATACCGCGACGCAAAAGGCAAGATCGCGCCCTACGCCAATAAAAATGACGGGCTGTTCGAGGTCAAGGAGTGCTTTAATGAAAAAACGCAGTGGAGCGGGACGCAGACTATGGTCACGCCCAAGGGCAGGGAAACGTTCAGGCTATTGTTCTTGCAGACGGCGTAAAAAACGTTTGTGCAATCATACGAAAGAATGAACGAATTAGTTTTCATCGAACCCAACAAAATGGATTCTATACCGTTTACGACATCAAAAGTGATTTCTGATTTTTCAGGAGTCGAGCACAGAAAGCTCAAAAACACTATTTCCAAGTACAAAAACGACATTGAATCATTTGGACTTTTGACCTCATATCAGGCCGAAAGTACAGGAGGCCGCCCGGAGACTTTCTACAAGCTGAACGAGAGCCAAGCGACATTCATTATGACTTTGTTGAAGAACACTGAAATCGTTGTGGCGTTCAAGCGCGAGTTGGTTAAGTCGTTCTACCTCATGCGCGAAGAACTCCTCAAACGCCGCGTCTACCGCGAGCAGTTGAAACCAGTCCGACGCGGGCTGACTGACGTGATTCAGGAATCAACGAAAAGCAAGTGGGCGTACAAGCAGTATACCGACCTCGCGTACAAGGCTGTGCTTGGCAGGAACGCTGCGCAGATACGCAAAGAGCGTAACGCCAGCAAAATGGCAAAGGCCGTTGACTACATGACAGCGGAGGAAATCGCGGCCATAACCAAGATGCAGGATCGGATCGCGATGCTTGTTGAGATGGACATGGACTATCAGCAGGTTAAGCTGCTGTTGCTTGAGAAGTTCTTGGCTGGGAAAGTGGCGTAACAAAATATACTGCACAAAGCCGTCCAAAAGGGCGGCTTTCTTACGTGACTTTTTGTCACTTATCAAGCAGCTTTTTTTCATTGCCCGGTAGTGTCATCCGAATTTGATTGTGAATTTGATTTAAGCTTTCGACGCTTTTTGATCCCGCAAGCCGTTCTAGTTGCGATACCGCCATATCTCTTAACATCCGCAAGCGTTCTGCTTGTGTATGCCCCTGCTCAATCAAAAGCGCGTTTGCGTTCTCAAGATTGGCCAACACGAGCAACTGCTCAATGGCGGCGTCATCCCGCATATTTCCTTCGGCATCAGGGTTTTCCTTGCGCCATTGCGCCGCTGTCAATCCAAAGAGGGCAACATTCAGCATATCCGCTTCGCTTGCGTAGATATAACCCATCTGTTGTTGCGATAACTCCAAGGGTATCAGTTTTTTCTTGATTGCGTCGGTATGTATTTTGTAATTTGCTTTTGCTAAAATTCTTTTAACGTTCCAGTCCAAAGCCAACTGGTGATTTTCGCTTTGTTTTAGACGCTGATAGTCTTTAATAATGTACAGCTTGAATTCCGGGGATATCCAAGACGCGAACTCAAAGGCTATGTCTGTATGAGCAAATGTGCCGCCGCCATATCGACCGGATTTTGATATGATTCCTACGGCGTTTGTCGAAGATATCCATTGATGCGGCGATAACGTGAATGCGTTTGCGCCGGAGGCATTTTTAAAGGAGTCGAATTCGACCCCGTTAAAATTTGGGTTGTTTAATACTTCCCATAGGCCTAAGAATTCAATTGTGCTCCTAAGACGCATCCAGTTTTTCACAACATCTTTCGGCGCAATAGGATTTTTATACTTCGCTATATCTGTAAGCGAAATATAATCTTCGTTATTCAGAGCGGAAAGTACCGTTATTTCTGTACCCTGTGCGCTGATTATGTCTTTTATTTGTTTATCTTTTGGCATAGTGTTCCTCCGTAATCTTGATTCGTAAATTTTTTCACTGTCATGTCTCCTTTAGGATTGGTTCGTGTACTCCTTTGACCCAATTCATTTCTTTTCCGTATTTGTACATTCCTTCGTAGAGGGGCCTGTTATTAACAATACTGCGAACACTTGTGTTTTGAAATTTAGTTCCCTTGCGAGTACGATAGCCAAGATCAGTTAATTCATCTGCTATAGTAAGCATAGGTTTATTCTTGTCGTACTCAGAAAAAACATATTCCACAATGGGTTTTTCCTCATCGTTAATTATAAGTTTCCCATCAAATACCTTATACCCATAAGGACACCTGCCGCCACTATAACCACCGCACTGAGCTTTCATGCTCCTGCCCTTGCTTGTTCGGAGCGCGATATTCTTACGCTCTTGCTCTGCGACAAATTGAAGTAACGCCCTATAAATGTTGGCAAAATCACTACCTTCTTGAAATTCCTCTTTTGTGCTGAGTAATTTGATATTTTTCTTTTCAAGAGTGTAGAGATAGTAAAAATAGAGCTTGGTTTCGCGAGCGAGGCGGTCATTTTTGAAAATAATAACGGCTTCAAAGGGAGGGTTGGTAACATTATCCCCATACAGTATTTCATTCAAGGCAGGGCGATCATCTTTTACACCGCTCACCTCGTCAATCTTCCAGTCAACAATATTATAACCGTTTTCGTTGGCATAGAGAAGAATAGACTGTTTTTGAACATCTATCCCAAACTTATCATCATTGGCTTGCTGTTCGGTTGAAACACGAACATAGCCTATTGCGTTTTTGAATGTCTGCATAATACATTCCTCCTTGCTTGTTGTATTTAATATATCATAAGTAAATACAAATGTCAATAGTAAATATAAATATTTTTCTCTTTTTATTTTTGAGAGTGGTTTTGGGGGTCGCCTAGCTACCAAAATTTCCCGCGTATCCCCCTCCGGGTAGTTATAGCGCAATCACTACAACAATCTGACCGTAGCATAGTAAGCAATGGAGCAAGACAACGAAACATACCACAAATAAAAAATATTTGTATAAAATCTTGAAAAAGTTTTGTAATTACTATTGACAAGTAAATACAAGTGTGTTATACTAGCATCGTAATAGAAACAGGGCGCACGCTCCCACCGACCAAAGCAAAAAGCGAACGCCCACCACGGCAGAGCTTAGGAGCGATAAAATAAAAATCCACCGGCGTAGCCGGTGGTATTTCAGATGCGCCTTAAAGGCTCTGTTACTAGCAGCGCCTTAAGGCGCGTTGCGATCTGGCTTCTGCGAAAGATTGTTACTTGCTACCCGT
>Ga0123353_10012662_pt1 | contig 12017 bp, 10 predicted proteins | sample TergutLab28metaG_3_FD_92763 | JGI IMG/M metagenome (GOLD analysis project Ga0123353, IMG submission 92763) | Labiotermes labralis P3 segment gut microbial communities from Petit-Saut dam, French Guiana - Lab288 P3 | ecosystem: Host-associated > Arthropoda: Insects > Digestive system > Gut ... | reverse complement strand
CTGTACATATATAGTATTTATTAGTTAAATCATCTTTATATGTTTCTTTTGACCACATTGCTAATTTATATGATAATAGTCTTGCATCTTGGTAGTATTCTCTTGCTTCTAAATTATTATCATTATGTTTTATTCTAGCAGAACCAAAGATAGCTATAGTATTATTTATATTGTATTTTGTTAGTTTTTTATTAGTACAATTAAATTCATTAAAAATTCTTTTTGAGCGTTCTTTATCAAGTTTTAGTTGTTCATTTTCATTGTTCATTTTTTAATCCTCTTAATATTATTTTATCACATTTATTATTAAAAACTAATTAAAGAGTATGTTATAAGAGAATTTTACAATAATATATTTATATTCTAAATGATTTGTGGTAAAATATTATAAATGCGTTTTTAATCTCTATAATAGTAAGATTGCTTGAGGAGGCACATGAAAAAAAAGCAAAGTAAAATACATGTAATAATCATATTGATTATGGCTATAGTTCTATGTATACCAATCATAATAGTTGGGATAGTCTTTTCTTCTGTAAATAAGAAAGAGTTTTATCAACAAAAAGAGAGAAGTTTATTCATTCTTGCTGAAATTTTAGAAAAAAATTTAGGACCTGGAGGTTATAACGAGATCTTAGAAAGAGAACTAGGACCTGATTATGCTAAGGCTACAGACAAAGAAAAACTAGCAGTTTTAAATGCTGCTTTAGCGCCTTTTACAGATGATGTTGCTTATTCAGATATAGATTTAAAATTAGGTATTGGGTACTATTCTAAGGAACTAGATATGATATTAACATATGGACCATCTGAAGAAATAATGACTAACATTGATGGTGAAATAGAATATTTTAAGGATACTGTTGGACGACGTATTGGAGATACCCATAAGGGAAGAATAGTAATGGAGACTGGAGAACCACTTGCAGATCAAGCAGTACAAGTAAGAGGTTATATTTTAAACTGTATGATTCCTATTATTAGAGAAGATATTGATGGTAATGAAGAAATAATAGGATATATTTGGTCTAATGAAACTGTTGATGATCTTAATGCAGAGTTAAGTAGAATTTTATCTATATTTATTATATCTTTAGCAGTATTATATTTGGTTATCATTGGTGTATCAGCTGCATTGACATTTAGTATTGTAATGATAGAACGAAGAACAAGTGAAAAAATTAGGAAAACTTCTGAAGAGTTAATAAGATTGAATTTATTAATGAATACAATGAATATTGCAATTTCTAAGTTAATTACTTCTGTTGATGAGAATTTTGAAACAGCATTAGATGAATGTATGAAAACTGTTACAAAAGTATTTGAATTTAATTGCATTCAAATCTATAAGTATAATAACTCTTCTGATAATATGAATGTTGTTGCAATGTATAATATTGACGTTAGTGATTATCAAACTAATGAATTTAATGTAATAAGGTTCTTTTCTAGCGAAGATAGTACTACCTCTTGGAATGAGAGACTATCAAGCAGTGAAATAATTAAAGCATATTTGAATGAACTAAGTGGTGACAATAAAGCAAAATTTGAAGAATGTAATTTGAAATCTGTGATACTAATACCAACATTTATCCAAAAGAAACTATGGGGTATGGTTGTTTGTTTTGATAATGTCAATGAAAAATTAATCACTTCAAATGAAGAAAACATACTTGTATCTAGTAGTCTACTATTCACAGATGCAATTGCTAGAAATGATTTAATGAATAATTTAGTTAAAGCGAGACAAGAAGCTTTAGAAGGAACTAAAGCTAAGAGTGCATTTTTAGCTAATATGAGTCATGAAATAAGAACACCAATGAATGCTATAATTGGTATGGCTCAACTTGCTCGTGTGTCTAACAATAATGAATTTAAACACAATGCTTTTATTAGGATAAATGAAAACTCTACTCATTTACTTGGGGTTATTAATGATATATTAGATATTAGTAAAATTGAAGCAGGTAAATTGGAGTTAGATAATGGTGAATTTAAGTTAGAAGGTTTATTCCAAAAAATAGCTAGTATTAATGTATATAAGATAGAAGAAAAAAAACAACATTTTTATATTGAGATAGATCCTAGCGTTCCTTTAATATTAGATGGAGATGAACAAAAACTGTCACAAGTTATAACTAATATTTTATCTAATGCTATTAAATTTACTCCAGAAAATGGAACGATTATTATTAAAGTTTCATGTGTTGAAGAAGTTGAAGAAACAGTAACTTTAAAAATTGAAATTAATGATACTGGAATTGGTATGTCTGAAAATCAAATCAATAAAATTTTCATTGCATTTGAGCAAGCTGAGACTACAACGACTCGTAAATTTGGAGGAACTGGTTTAGGATTAACTATATCTAAAAAGATTATTGAAATGATGAATGGTGCTATTTGGGTTGAGAGTGAAATTGGTGTTGGTAGTACTTTTCATTTTACTGTTAAAATGAAAAAAGTTTTATTAACTCCTAGTAAGAAAATAAAATTTGAAGATAAGAGAATTCTTATTATTGACAAAGATGAAAGAGCTATTAACAACTTATGCAATATTGTTGATAGATTTGAAATTGATTATGTTACTAGCAATGATATAAATAAAATAGTATTTGATAATAAACATTTTGATGTTGCTTTTGTTGATTGGCAAAGTTTAAATCCTGGAGATGAATATATGTTAAAAGATTTGAGAGATAAGGGAATAGTTAAGGAAGTTATTTTGATAATATCTTCTGTTCAATGGACTTATGTTGAATCTACTACTAGAGAATTAGGTTTTAACTCATTTATTAATAAACCTATTTTAGCTAGTACTTTCTACGAATCTTTATTAGAAGGTTTACATGTTACAAAACAAAATAAAAAAGAAGATGAATCAATTATTCCAAATTTAGAAGGTAAAACTTTATTAGTGGTAGATGATGTTGATATTAATAGAGAAATAATTAAACTATTTTTGGAAGAAACTAAAGCTATTATTGATATGGCTGAGAATGGAGAAGTTGCTGTTAATAAATTTAAAGAGAATTCCAGCAAATACTCTATTATATTGATGGATATTCAAATGCCTGTTTTAGATGGTTATGATGCTACTAGAATGATTAGAACGATGGATAGAAAAGAAGCTCAAACTATTCCTATTATAGCGATGACAGCGAATGTTCTTAAAGAAGATATCGAAAAATGTTTAAGTTATGGTATGAATGATCATATTGGCAAACCTATAATTTTGAAAGGATTGTATGCAGTAATAAAAAAATATATTAATTAAAAGAAAATCTCTTACACTTAGTAAGAGATTTCTTTATTATATAGTTTTTTTACATAAAAAACTACTGATTATTTGATGGCGACCCCGAAAGGATTCGAACCTTCGACCGACGGCTTAGAAGGCCGTTGCTCTATCCAGCTGAGCTACGGAGTCATATATATAAATTATATCACTTTTATGTTTATTTTTCCATTTGATTATTAAGTGAAAATGATATAATAAATATAGGAGAGTAAAAATGAAACTAGTGAAAAAGGGAAAGACTAAAGATGTTTATGAGTTGGGTAATGGGAATTATTTATTAAAGTTTAAGGATACTGTAACTGGACATCCAACAGGAGAGAAAGATCCTGGTGGAAATAAGGTTGTTGGAAGTATAGAAGGAGTTGGTAATAATGCGTTGAGGGTTACGACATACTTTTTTGAACTTTTAAAAGCTAAAAAAATTAAATCACATTATGTGGGAGCAAATATAGTTAATAATGAGTTAGAAGTAAAAGCTGCTAAACCCTTTGGGAGTGGGTTAGAATTTGTGTATAGATATATCGCAACTGGAAGTTTTTATAAAAGATTTGGCTTGTATTGCAAAGATGGAGAAGAGTTAAATCCTGGAGTATTTGAAGTAACATTAAAGGATGATGACCATGATGATCCTCCTGCAACTATAGACATATTGTTAGCTTTAAAATTATTAACAACTAAACAATATAAAGATATTAAGAAAATGACTATTAAAATATCTGATTTAATTAAAGAAGATTTAAAAAAGAAAAATATGGATTTGTATGATATTAAACTAGAGTTTGGTTTAGTTGAAGGTAAGGTTATGTTAATAGACGAAATATCTGGTGGAAATATGAGAGTATTTAGAGAGGGTAAAAAGTTAGATTACGACACCTTATCAAAGTATGTATTAGAATAGTTAAAAGTGTTCCATATTTGGAACATTTTTTAATTTACAAAAATATATTATATATATTCATGATATAATAATAAAGTCGGAGGGAAAATGATATTTGGTAAAGTCATTAATAGATATTATTTGAAATATCTATTTTGGTATATTTTAGGTATCGCTGCTTTAGTTGCTGTTGATTTTTTTCAACTTCGAGTAAATGAAATATTTGGAGAGTTAATTGATCATTTTGATTTAGGAACGCTAAATAATGAAGTATTGGTAGATAGTATATTAAGTTTATTGATTGTAGTATTAGTATTATTTTGTGGCAGATTTTTATGGAGAATATTTATTATTGGTTCTGGAGTAAGAGTTGAAAATGATTTGAGAGCTAGAATGTTTGATAGATGTACTATTCTTAGCCAAAGATTTTATCAAACTAATAAAGTTGGTACTATGATGGCTTATTATACCAATGATATAAATACTATACGAATGAGTTTTGGATTTGGATTTATGATGTTGTGTGATGCTATTATACTTGGTGTTTTAATTTTGGTTAAAATGGCTAGATTACATTTAGTATTAACTTTAATATGCTTTATTCCAATGCTTATTATAGCTATTATTAGTGGGTTTATTGGAAAAATACTAAAGAATAGATTTAAAGAAACTCAAAAGTCATATGCAGATTTAAGTGATTTTTCGCAAGAGAGTTTTTCTGGTTTATATGTAGTTAAAGCTTTCGTAAATGAAATCAGAGAATTAAGAAGATTTTCTAAGTTATCAGAAACTAATAGAGAAAAAAATTTAAATTTTGTTTTACCTTCTACATTACTGAATATATGTATTGGAGCTTTAATAACTACTATTATTGTAATAATAACTAGTGTAGGTAGTTATATAGCACTAAATCCTAATGTGTTAAGTGTAGGAGATTTTGTAGTATTTATTACTTTCTTCTTAGCATTAGTGTGGCCTATGATGGCGATTGCGAATATAATTATAATGGCTAGTCAAGCAGGTGCTTCTTTAAGTAGAATTAGTAGTGTGTTTGAAGAAAAAGTGGAGATTAAAGATATAGAAAATGCTATTACTAGTAATATTGAAGGAAGTATAAAGTATAATAATTTATCATTTACTTATCCTGATAGTGATATTGAAGTTTTAAGCAATATTTGCATTAATATAGATAAAGGAGAGCATGTTGGAATAATAGGTAAGACTGGTTGTGGTAAAACTACTATAGTTGATTTATTATTAAGATTATATAATTTAAAAGAAAATGAATTATTAATTGATGGAATAGATATTATGAAATATAGTATAAAAACTGTAAGAGATTCTATAGCATATGTTCCTCAAGATAACTTCTTATTTAGCGATACTATAAAAAATAATATTGGTTTTTATAGTGAAAAATGTGAAGACGAGTTAATAAAACAAGCTAGTATTATGGCAGATTTAGATGTTAATGTTATGGAGTTTAAAGATACTTATGAGACTGTTTTAGGTGAACGAGGAGTTACTATATCTGGTGGGCAAAAACAAAGGACATCTATAGCAAGAGCTTTAATAAAAGATGCTCCTATTTTAGTGATGGATGATGCACTAAGTGCTGTTGATACTGATACTGAAAAAAAGATTTTAGTAAACTTATTGAACTTAAGAAGAAATAAAACTACTATATTAATAGCACATAGAATATCAACTATTAGTTATATGAAGAAGATTATAGTAATGAATGAAGGAAAAGTTGTAGCGATAGGGACGCATAATAAACTATTAAAAGAATGTGAACTATATGCTACAATGGTTAAGCTTCAAAAACTTGAAGATGAAGTAATGGGTGATTTATGAAACATACAGAAGAAAAAGAAGTTTATACTGGCAAGAGTTTTAATAGATTGTATAAATATTTTCTTAAGAATATTAAAATTTACATTATCGCATTAATATTAACTCTATTTATTGTAGGTGTTGATTTACTACATCCTTTATTATTAGGTAAGGTGATTGACATTCTATATGGAGTTAATGAAATAATAAGGGGAGGGGATTATACAAGAGCTGATTTGCTTGCTGAGTATAAATGGATAATATTTATGATATTAGGATTCATGTTTCTTTCATATATTGGTTCTATTTTAAGCTATTATCAAGCAGTTATCCTACAAAGAACTGGTCAAAGTGCTCTCCATGATATAAGAAGAGATGTGTTTAAACATATAGAAACTTTATCTACTGACCAAATAAATAAACTGCCAATAGGTAAATTAGTTACTAGAGTAACTTCAGATACTAGTACCTTAAATCAACTATATACTAATGTAATAATAAATCTAATAAGAAATATCTTAACCATTGTAGGGGTACTAGTAGTAATGATAGTTTTAAGTATTAAACTAAGTTTATATGTTCTAGCATTTACTCCTATTATTATAGGAACAACATTGTTATTTAGATATTTTTCTAAGATAGCTTATAGAAATACTAGGAATAAAATAGCTGATATGAATGCTTTTTTATCAGAAAATATTTCTGGAATTAAAATTACTCAAATCTTTAATCAAGAACAGAAAAAGATTAATGAATTTAGTATTAAAAATAAGGCTTTGAAGAAAGCTCAATTTAAAGAAATAATTAATTTTAGTATCTTTAGACCCTTAATATTTGTATTTTATATACTAACTACCATTCTAGTTATATACTTAGGATATAAAGAAGCATTAGCAGGATTGATAACTGGTGGAATTGTTGTAAGCTTTTATACTTATGTTAATAAGTTTTATGATCCACTACAACAACTTGCTGAACAGTATAATACTATATTGTTAGGTGTCGCTGCTGCAGAAAAAATTGTCGGAATATTTGAAATAGAACCGATGATTAAAGATAGTGTAAATGCTATTGCATTGAAAGAAGTAAGAGGTGAGATTGAGTTTAAGAATGTAAGTTTTTCTTATGTAAAGGATGAAGAAGTACTAAAGAATGTAAGTTTTAAAATTAAAGCTGGGGAAACTGTAGCCTTTGTAGGAGCGACAGGTAGTGGGAAAAGTACTATTCTCTCATTAATGGTTCGAAATTATGATATTGAAGAAGGGGAAATACTATTAGATGGAGTTAATATAAAAGATATTAAGCTAACTAATTTAAGGTCTATATTTGGGCAAATGTTACAAGATATATTTTTATTTAGTGGAACTATAAAAAGCAATATTACTCTTGATAATGAATTTTATACTGATGAAGATATTGATGAAGTTTCTAAAAAAGTTAATTTAACTAATTTTGTAGAAACACTACCTAACAGATTTAATGAAGAAGTTAGAGAAAGAGGAAATAATTTTTCTTCAGGCCAAAAACAACTAATATCGTTTGCTAGAACATTGATTGCTAAACCAAAGGTTATAATATTGGATGAAGCTACTGCTAATATAGATACTGAAACAGAAGTGTTAATCCAAGATTCAATTGAAAAAATGATGGGGATAGGAACAGTACTAATTGTCGCTCATAGATTATCTACTATTCAACATGCTAATAAAATTATAGTTTTACATAAAGGAATTATTGAAGAAGAAGGTACTCACCAACAATTATTAGCTAAAAAGGGTAGATATTATAGGTTGTATAGACTACAATATGAAAAGGAGATTACTCAAGAGTAGGTAGTAGATAAACTTAATAAATTTTTCTTTATGATATAATTGATTGTGGAAGAATAAAAAGAGAGGTAAAATATGGAAGATAGAAAAAGTAAAATATTGATAGAAGCTCTACCCTATATTAAAAAATATAGTGGTAAGGTTATAGTTATAAAAATTGGTGGTAAAGCTATATATGATGATAATGTACGACTTTCCATTATGGAGGATATTGTTTTGTTGAACACTTTAAAAATTAAAACAGTTGTAGTACATGGTGGAGGAGTAGAAATAAGTGAACTTTCTAATAAATATAAACTTAAGGAAAAATATATAGATAGTATTAGAGTTACTGATTTGAAAACTTTAGAGATCACCAAGATGGTATTAACAGGAAAAATTAACACTCAATTTGTGTTGGATACCAATAAATTAGGTGGTAGAGCGGTTGGGTTATCTGGTGTTAGTTCCAATATGGTAGTTGCCAGTATTAAAGATGATAAATTAGGTTATGTTGGTAAGGTAGATAAAGTTAATAGTGAATTATTAATTAATTTACTAGATAATGAGTATATACCAATTATTTCACCAATTGCAACATCAATAAGTGGTGATTCATTTTATGTAGATGATGATATTTTTGCATCTGCTATAGCATCTAGTTTATTGGCGGAGAGCTTTATATCATTAATTGATGAAGATGGAATAATGAAAGATAAAAATGACCCAAAAAGTTTAATTCCTTTAATTCATGCATCAGATGCTAGAGAGTTGATTAAAGATGGAATAATTGAGGGGAAGAATTTTGTAAAGGTGAATGCTTGTATTGAAGCTATTAGAAGAGGAGTTAAACAATCTTTCTTAATATCTGGAACCAAAAAACATTCAATATTATTAGAAGTTTTAACTAATGAAGGAGTTGGAACTATGTTTGTGGCACATTGATATGAAACATTTACTGAAGATATTGGATTTAAGTTATGATGAAATAATAGAATTATTAAATTTAGCGGACCAATTAAAATACGAAAAGAAAAATAATATACCACATGAACTATTAAAAGGGAAAAGTGTAGGTATGATTTTTAATAAATCATCTACTAGAACAAGAGTTTCCTTTGAAACTGCTATATATGAATTAGGAGCGTATCCAGTTGTTATGAGTATGAATGATCTTCAAATAAATAGAGGAGAAGAAATAGAGGATACTGCAAAAATATTAAGTGCATATTTAGATGGATTGATGGTTAGAACTTATGATCATGAAGAAGTGGAGATTCTTGCTAAAATAGGAAGTATTCCAATAATAAATGGTTTGACTGATTTTTCACATCCTTGTCAGGCTTTAGCAGATATGATGACTATCAGAGAGTACAAGAGTAGTTTTAAAGATTTGAAGTTTACTTTTATTGGTGATGGTAATAATATGGCTCATTCTTTAATTGTTGCTTGTTTAAAGTTAGGAATGGAAGTTAGTGTAGCATCTCCAAAAGGGTATGAAATAGATAAAAAAATATTGGATTTCACAAAAATATATAAAGGTAAATTCGTAATGTGTACTGATGTATTCAAAGCTAGTGTTAATGCTGATGTTTTATATACTGATGTTTGGGCTTCTATGGGACAAGAAGAAGAAAAGATAGAAAGAAAAAAAGCATTTAATTTATACCAAATTAATGATGAGGTTATGAATGTAGCTAAAAAAGATGCTATAGTGTTGCATTGTTTACCAGCTCATAAAGGAGAAGAAATAACTAAGAGTGTTTTTGATAAACATGCTAATGAAATATTTAATCAAGCTGAGAATAGAAAACATGTACAAAAAGCTATATTAGTTAAGTTAATAAAATGAAAAAGATATTCTCAATATATCCATTTAATGATGAAGATTTTAAAAATCAAATGAATGTTATTAAAAATAGTTTATTTGATGGTGTTTTTATATACCAAAGCGATGCTTATGAAGAACAACTACAAGTATGTAAGGAAATGGATATATTTGTAGAAGCAATACATGTTTTAAGAAATAAAGCTGATTCATTATGGAATGATGATGATTATGAAGTGTATAAATCTACTGTAATGAATGGAATCTATATGGCAAGTAAATATAAGACTAAATTGGTAGTTATGCATCTAACTAGTTTTAAAACAAAAGAAAAAAATGAAAGAGGACTAAATAGAATGAAAGAATTTGTTGAATATGCTACTAAGATGGATGTTATATTATGTTTAGAGAATGTAAGAAATAATGAACATTTTGATTATGTATTAGATAGTATAAATAGTGATCATTTAAAAAGATGTTTTGATGTAGGTCATGCTAATTGTTTTTCAAAAGATCTATATAGTGAATATCATCTTAAGAATATAGAAAGAGTTGTTTGTGTTCATTTACATGATAATAATGGACTTTATGATGAACATAAAATACCTTTCACAGGGAGTATTGATTTTGAATGGTTTGTAGAAAAGTTTATGAAAATTAAAAATCAAATTAATATTACTTTTGAAGTCCATAACCAAAGAATGTATTATGATACATTTAAAGAACTTGTAGATAATTCATCTATAGCAGTTAAACGAATAGAAGAATTATTTAAAAGATAAATAATAAGTATAATATAATGGCGTATTGGAGAAAAGGTTAACTCGCAAGCCTCTCAAGCTTGTATTCGCGGGTTCGAATCCCGTATGCGTCACCAATAGAGATTAGATAGTAGATATTTAAATCTACTTTTTTTCTACTTTCTTATTTATTTAAGGAGTCCATAATTTGATTTTTAGTAAGTAGTAAAAACTATGATTTTTTATGATAAATATTATAGATTATGGTATACTATAGTAACAGAAATATTTTATGATTAGAATAGTCAATGTTAAAGGAGAGTAAATAAATGAATACAAATTATATTATAGAACAAGTTATTTGGGTAGGGATATTAAGCCAGTTTAACCTTATTGCTACTTTAAGTGAAAATGTCATTTATATTATTGTAGAGGGATAATATGAGTAATAATTTAATAATAAATGACACAAATGTCGCAAAAGTACTAAAAATATTAAAGTATGTAACTTTAACTTTTAATGGTATTCCTTCACCAGTTATTGATAAACAAATACCAAATGATTTAATAAATGCTCCTGAAGTACCAGCTCAGGGAGGGAGTATAATTAGTGGGTTAAAGAATTATACTTTATTATATAACTGGAAGAAGCAATCAGATAATTCTCATATGCCAATATTAGTTCCTAATATTGATACAACATACATTCCAAATTGGTGTACAATAAAAGTTCCTACAAATGCAGTTGCAATTGCTGGAGTGCCTGCTGCTGTAGTAACTGTTGCGGGGATTTTTGTTACTGTGGCACCTATAATAGCAATACCAGCTGCTATTATTACTGTTGGTGTAACTGTTTGGGCTATATTACAAGCTTTTGATGTGATAGAAAATGATTAACTATACAAACAAAAAAACAATAGTATTTATAATTATATTAATTGTAATTGCCATTCTATCAATTGCAATGTTTTATGGTCTATATTACACAGAGGAAAAATGGTGGATATATATATTGCTTTTGCTTAGTGGTTCTTCTGTAATAATTACTATATTTAAAATAATCAAAAAGATAAATAAAAAAAACAGATGAGGTATAATGGTGTAATCGTGAGGAGTTAATTATGCTAATAAAAAGAATGTTATCTATGGTTTGAACCCTATAAAGTAGAGTATAAATAAAAAAGAACCTTCTCTATTAAATTCATTAAGTTCCTAAATAGTTAAATTGTTTAGGAACTTTTTTCTTACATCATATGGACATGCTTTATGCTTTAATTGAATTCTATTATAGTTGTAATAATCTATAAAATCATCACATAATTGTTTAGCTTGTTTAATTGTATTTATTTTTGTTAAATATATACATTCTGTTTTAAAAATAGAAAAGAAACTTTCCATTGGAGCATTATCATAAGGGGTGCCTTTTCTACTCATACTTTGTTTAATATTATGCTTTTTAGTGTATTCCTGATATAGATAAGATGTATATTGAGATCCTTGATCAGAATGTAATATTGTATTGTTGGCATATTTTATAGCTTGTTTAATTGTATTTATTGTTAATTTATTACTTGGTGAAGTTGAATAGTTATAAGCTATGATAAATCCGTCATATAAGTCTTTTATTACT
>Ga0123353_10012659_pt1 | contig 12020 bp, 12 predicted proteins | sample TergutLab28metaG_3_FD_92763 | JGI IMG/M metagenome (GOLD analysis project Ga0123353, IMG submission 92763) | Labiotermes labralis P3 segment gut microbial communities from Petit-Saut dam, French Guiana - Lab288 P3 | ecosystem: Host-associated > Arthropoda: Insects > Digestive system > Gut ... | reverse complement strand
TACGCCGCCGCCGAAGGGCGAGCTGTTGTATTGGATAAACCCGCCGTTCATGACGAAGTAAGCGCCCGCGGCGGAAAGGTCGACGCCGCCGCCGTGCACCGCGCCGGTGCCCGCCGTGGAGTTGTACTCCACATAGCCGCCGTCCATTGTGAAAGTGGAATTGGTGTTGACATAGACGCCGCCGCCGTTGACGCCGACATTGTAGGCAACGCTGCCGCCTGTCATGTGCAGCTGCGATTGCACTGCGTAAACCCCGCCCACGCTGGTTCCCGTGTTGTGGCCGAGGCTGCCGCCGTAAATATCCATTCTGCAATGAACCGTTGCTGATCCGGTCAAATAAACACCGCCGGTGCTGCCGCCGTCGTTATAACGGACCGCGCCGCCGTTCTGAAGCCGGATCCAACCGTTGGCATTCACGATCACGCCGGATGCGTTGCCTGTAGTGGTTTTATTATTTTGGATTGCCGCGCCGCTGCCGATGACGAGATCGGGTATCACCGGCGCGGCTACGTTGACATAAAACAGGCATCCCCCCGCGCTGGTCGCATAGGGTGCGGCTGTTTTGTTGCCGTCTATGATAATGTTTGTCAGCGTCACGGTGGTATTCGCGCCCGTGAGCGTAAACAAATTCCCAGTCGCACCCCGGAGAAGCGTAAAAGGCCCTCCCGCGCCGGATGTCATGGTTATGGCTTTATTCGCGGCCGAAATCGCCACGACGGAGGTGACGCTGAAGCTTTGCGTCACTATGATGTCAATCGCAGCGTCGGCGCTGGCAAGCGCGCTTCCGAGCTCTGTTCTGTTGCTGACAGGATATGCAGCGATAAGCGGCACCTCCTTTTATTATACTATATTCAACCAAAACACGGGCGTTCCAAATCCATGAAACACCGCCGAAACAGGGACGTTTCAGCGGTGCCGGTTTTTTGGCCGTATCAACGCGCCTGGGGCGTCTCTCCCTGCCCGAAGGCCCGCCTCTTTATGCGCAGGGCGCGATAGGCCGGTGCCTTTGCGGCCGCTTTCGGTTCCGGCGCTGCCGCGGCGGCTTCTTGGAACGTAACATTGCCGCCAGTGTCCACAGCAATGCAGAACGCCTTTTCGCTGCGCGGGTATCCTTCGCAGACATCGACGATCTTCAGGGTGTAGCTGCCTGGCTCCAGATCGGGGAAGGTGAGGAAATCGCCGTCCGGATAGAATGTGGATGTGTCCCCCGTTGCCTGATTGGTCAATGTACATACGGTGTATTGGGTATCCGCCGGCACCGCGGCGGGTTCTGCCAAGGTCTCCTGTTCGGCTGCTTCTGGCTGCGTTTTAGGTTCCGGTACGGTCTCCTGCGCTGCCGCTGCCGGTGCTGTTATGGTTGCCTGCGCCGCCATTCTGGTTGTATCCTCGGCCAGCTCGATGACGGGAGGGACATCTTCGACATCGACGCCGTTGAACGCCGCGTTGCCCATGGCATCCACAACTATATGAAATACGCTGTCGTTGAGCAGGTATCCCGCGCAGGGGTCATCCATTTCCAGCGTGTAACTGCCCGGCTTCAGACCGGCAAGTGTAATGGAAGAGCCGTGCGCGACAAACGTGGTAATTTCTCCTCCCGGTCCGAGGTTGGTCAGCGTGCACTGGATGCATTGGCAGTCCACGGGGTCCCCCGTTACGCTGTCAACAAAGCTGATTGTGAAGGTGGCCGTCGGATAGAGCGCATCGAGGGCGGTGCGCAGCTTGTTCTGCAAAACGTCTTCCAGCAAAGCCACACTGTCCATTGTTCCCCCCACCGAAAGGTTGATGTCCTGCAAGTTTTCAACCGTCACGTCCTCCATGCCAACGACGGCCTGGATTTTTTCGCCTTCGGCATTCAGGACATGCGAGACAGCGGCCTCCTGCAGCGCGATGGAGGCGACGACGCTCGCCAGCGCGAGCCGGGGATCGATTGGCAGCAAAGTAATATCGGGCATTGACATGGGCGGCGCATCCTTTCTGAAAGCTTGCGGCCAGTATTATTCGGCTACGTTCACAACGGTGGGCGGGTGTATGCTGGCGTCGGCGCCGTCGAAGCGTATGGAGCCGTCGCTGAGCACCTCGACGCAGTGCGGGAACTCGTCAATCTCATGGCCATCCGCCGGACTTGTCTGCTGCAGCGTATATAGTCCGGGCGGAATATTGTTGATGCGCACCGCGCTGCCCACCGGGAAGGATGTAAACTGGACTGTAGGCTCCGTATTGCTGATCAGCGTGAACGCGGCGTCCGCCGCGTTGACAGGCAACCCTGCTCCATCTACGATTCTGACGGTCAGGGTCGCTTCAATCTCGGGCAGCTCGCCGGGATACAGGGCCTCCATGGCCGTGCGCAGCTTTCTCTGTATTTCGCCCGCCAGGGACGAGACGCTGTCGACCAGGCCGCTGACAGACTCGTTGATACCCTGCAAATCCTCAAGCGTCGCTTCCTCCAGGTTGACAACGGCCTGGATTTTTTCACCTTCGGCATTCAGGATATGTGCGACTGCGGCCTCCTGCAGCGCGATGGATGCCATGATAGCCGCCAGCGCGTCCCTCGGGTCTATTTCATCTATATTAATGGCAGGCATCGACATGGGAACTTGCTCCATTCTTATACGTATTTTTGCCGTTCGTATGCATGGCGCGATTACACCGCCGGCGGAATCTCAAGGACGGCCAAAACCGTTCTCAGCTTACTATGCAGCGATGATTCGATGTTCGAAATCGTTTCCATCATATCGCCCACAGTGGTATTGATCGCCTGCATGTCCTCTGCGTCCGGCGCGGGCACGAGAGGCTCCATCGGCTCCGTCTCGCCTTCCGGCACGAAGGTTCCCACGACCCTTTGGATTTTTTCGCCCTCCGCGTTGATGATGTGGGCGAGCGCGGCTTCTTCGAGGGCGATAGATGCGATAATATTTGCAAGTGCGTTTTCTTCCGACAAGCCCGGCGGAAGCACAATACGGGGCATTGACATCTCAAACCCGCTCCCTTTACCTAAAATATGAAGTGCCCTTATGTTGCGGAAAGGATTCTTCCCTCCATCATATGCCGCCCCGTCAAATTTGTCACCGCATTGTCATATAGATAAACCCAGAGGCGTTTTCTGTGAGCATTTTTGTTTAGAAAGAATGAGGCCATGAGAGATGAGCTGAAGCTGCTGCTGCTCGCAATGGCATACGAGTGCTCACAGAATAACCGCACGCTCTTTGACATGGTGATGGGCTGTTGTCCCGAACCGCCGCCCTGCCCGCCGAAGCCATCTTGTCCGCCTTGTCCGCCGCCTTGTCCTCCGTGCCCGCCTCCATGCCCTCCCTGTCCCCCGGAGCCGTGTAAAGACGTTTGCGAAGCGGCGGCGCAGATCATGGGAAGCATAGCGCTGGGAGAAGCCGCGCTTGCGCACGTCATAAACGCGGAAGGGGAGAAAATCCAGGCGGCAATCGCGAACACAAACGATGTTGATAAAATGATAGAAGTCAACGAAAGCGTAAGGGATACGTTAAAGCAAGTCAATGAAGTGGAACAAACCTTGTTGGCAAAACTGCAATTGGTAGTGGAGTTTGTGAGAGGGGAAAGAACATGAAAAAAACCCGCAGCACTATGAACGCCAAGGGTTTCCGTATGGAGTTTCCAATGGAGTCCCAGTGGCGATGATGTGTGAAATTTAGCATAAAAACGAGCGCCTGGCAAGTGCCTGATTCACATCATCCCCATCAACTGCGACAACAAAAACAGCCCCGGATTTGGTGTTGCCAGGGCAATTTTTGTTTTTTTATTCGTTTGATACGGTTCCCCGTTTGCACCAGCCTTGAAAAATCGTTAATTGCTTGGATTTTGGGGGCGCTCGTTACCTAACACTAGATGCCGTGCGTCTCTTTACTCATATGCGTCATCGCTCGTATTAGCTGCATTCAGGATAATTCAGCATTCAGTATTACTTGTTCCCCTTCTCATAGGCCGCCACCATCTTCTTCACCACGCGCCCGCCGATTTGCCCGGCCTGCTGGCGGGTGAGCTTGCCGCTGCCCCCCAGGTTGATGCCCAGCTCCTTCGCGGCCTCCATCTTGTAGCGCTGCATGGAGGCCTGGGAGGCCTTCTGCGCCGCCTGCGAGGTCACGCGGCCGCGGCCGTCGGCGGACTTGGCGGTGCTGTTCTTCGCGGCGGGCGCGGTCTTCGTGCTGCCGGCGCTGCCGCTCTTCGCGCTGTTGCTTGCGGTGGCGCGAGGGCCGCTGGCGAGGGTCTTGGCGGCCTTGCTGCGGCTGCTGGCCGTGGTGTTCCCGGAGGCCAGGGTCTTCGCCGCGTGGGTCTTGTTGGAGGCGCTGGGCGCGGATTTCGTGCTGCTGGCGGTGCTCCCGCGCGAGCTGGTGCTGGTGCCGCGTGGGCCGCTGGCGAGGGTCTTGGCGGCCTTGCTGCGCTCGGAAGCGCTGCTGCCGTCCTTGGCGAGGGTCTTCGCGGCGCCGGTTTTGGCGGTGCTGCTCTTCGCGGCGGGCGCGGACTTCGTGCTGCCGGCGGTGCCGCGCGCGCTGTTGCTGCCGCCGGCGAGGGTCTTGGCGGCCTTGCTGCGGGCGGAGGCGCTGCTGCCGTCCTTGGCGAGGGTCTTCGCGGCGGCGCTCTTGCTGCCCGTGCTCGTGGATTTACTCGTAGGCATAATGCGTTTCACTCCTAAACTTGTTTTGTGTATTTGCTATTCATTTTTCATAGCACCCATAGTATGGGCAGTGCATGGGGCAATATCATGTATTATTGATGAGAAATATTGTAAAAGCCCGAAGAGTGTGCTAAAATAGACGCAATGTGTAAAAGGGGGACGAAACAATGCGCGGCGCAAAACAAGAGAAAAAACGGGGCGACGCCCAACCGGGGGGCGCGTTCCAGCGCGCGCCCGTGCCGGAGCCGCCAAAGCTCCCCGAGGCGCAGCGCGCGTTCTTCGACATCCTGCTGCGGGAGCTCGCGGGCGGCCTGCTGGAGAGCGAGAAGGCGCTGCGCAGGGGCGCGCCCCCGGAGGCGCTGCTGCGCGGGAACAGCCGCCTGCGCGCCACGGTGGCCTACGCCCGCGCCCTGCTGCGCCTGGAGGAGCTCGACCAGCCCAATCAACAAGACCAACCCGGCCAACCCAATCAGCCCAATCAGCCAGACCAGCCCGAGCAGCCAGACCAACCCGGCCAGCCCAATCAGCCCGAGCAGACCGAGCTCCCGGCGCTGCTGAACCTGGCGGTGAACGGCCTGCGCCGCTCGTTCCTCTACGCGGGCGTGGCCGTGCGCCGCGCGGAGGAGGAGCCCCCCTTCGTAGTCCGCGCGCCGAGGGAGCAGGCGCTCTTCCTGCTCGAGGAGATGCTGGCCTGCTGCCTGCGCTGCGCTCCTGAAGGCAGGAGTCTGCACATCCACATGCGGCCCATCGGCCCCGCGCTGCTGCTGGGTCTGCGCACGGAGGGCCCCGTGCTCCGGCAGAGCCCGCTCATCCCCCTGCTGCCCAGCGAGGGGGAGAGTGACGGCGGCGATGCGCCCGCCGAGGAGGACTACGGCTTCGCCATGTGCCGCGTGCTGGCGGCGCGCTTGGGCTGGCCCTTCCGCTGGGAGGCCGACGAGGCGGGCGTGCGCATGTTTGTGGACATATCAAATAAAAGCATTGAATAATGCCGCGATCTGTGCTATACTTGGCATACGCACCCGCAACCGCCCAATCCCCCATTCCCCTCCTAGGAGGGGTGCCCCGCAGGGGCGGGGTGGTCGTGCTGCGGCCACAAAGGCCATAGAGGCCGTGAGCACCGCCCCGCCGCAGCGGCGTCCCCCGTGCGGTTCCACCCCGCCTTCGGTCACAGTCAGGATGCCCCCCTTGGGGGGCCGGTGCGAAGCACCGAGGGGGTGGTGCGGAGCACTGCCGCCGTAGGCGGCACTCCTGGTGGCCGTCGATGTCAGTTGCGGCTACAATCCCCCGGCTCCCTCGTGAGGGAGCACGGCCCCGCAGGGCCGGAGGAGCAGTGCGGAGCACCGCCCCGCCGCAGCGGCGTCCCCCGTGCGCCTTTCCTCACTCATTACAAATATAGAAAGAAGGTCTCCCCATGCCATTCACCCCAGCCAAATGTACTCAATGCAACGCTAACCTGCAAGTCGATTCCGCTAAAGATGCCGCCGTCTGCGAGCACTGCGGCACGCCGTTCATTGTGGAGAAGGCAATCAATCACTACAATACCACTGTGCAGGCGCAAAACGTCATCATCAATGCGCCCAACCGCGATTTTGAAATCGTAGGCGGTGTGTTGAAAAAATATCATGGTGCGGCGGTGGATGTTGTGGTGCCGGAGGAGGTTGTGGAGATAGGAGAAGGGGCGTTTCAAAATTGCATCGGCTTACGTAGCGTTGTTCTTTCAGGGAGCGTAGAGAGGATTTGCATAATTGCGTTCCGTGATTGCACACGTTTACAAGAAATAACGCTGAACCAAGGGCTCAAAATGATTGATGGATGTGCTTTTGAAAATTGCACTGCTTTGCACGAGATATTGATTCCCAACGGTGTGGAAATCATCGATAATGCATTCATTGGATGTTTTGAGATAACAAGAGTTGTCGTTGATGATGTGAAAGTCATGGAGCATATATGGGAATCCCTGTGTCTCAGTGTTTGTCGCAACTATGAATACCAGGATTCACCGTTCGATTGGTCAAATCATCCCCAGTTTTTACGCCATGATGGAACAGATATCTGGCCAGAATTTAAGGCAGAGCAGTTCAAACAATTGGATATAAAAAAGGAAGAATGCCGTCGGCAAGGAGTGTGCTTTATATGCGGCCGCAAACTTTCTTCCCGGGGAATTTGCAAACATTGCAAAAAGTATTTGCCTCATTAACAGTCCTGTTTATCCTCCCAAGAAAGGATGTCCCCCCATGCCAACCATCCCCGCCATCTTCGGCTCCCTCGTCTTCAGCGATTCCGTCATGCGCGACAAACTGCCCAAGGACGCCTACAAGGCCCTCCAGCGCACCATCAAGCGGGGCGCGAAGCTCGACGCCCAACTGGCCGACGCCGTGGCCGCCGCTATGAAGGAGTGGGCCATCGACAAGGGCGCGACGCATTTTACGCACTGGTTCCAGCCCATGACGGGCATCACCGCCGAGAAGCACGACAGCTTCATCGAGCCGGTGGGCGAGGGCCGGGTGATCATGCAGTTCACCGGCAAAAATTTGATCCAGGGTGAGCCCGACGCCTCCAGCTTCCCCTCGGGGGGCCTGCGCGCCACCTTCGAGGCCCGTGGCTACACCGCCTGGGACCCCACCTCTCCGGCCTTTTTGAAGGACAACACGCTGTGCATCCCCACGGCCTACTGCTCCTACGGCGGCGAGGTCCTGGACAAGAAGACCCCCCTGCTGCGCTCCATGGAGGCCCTGAGCCGCCAAGCCCTGCGCATCTTGCGCCTGTTCGGCAATACGGACGCCCGCTCTGTATATCCCACCGTGGGCCCCGAGCAGGAGTACTTCCTGATAGACCAGTCTCTCTTCGAGAAACGCCCGGATCTTTTGCTCGCAGGGCGCACCCTGTTCGGGGCCAGGCCCCCCAAGGGGCAGGAGCTGGAGGACCACTACTTCGGCGCCATCAAGCCCCGGGTGAAGCAGTTCATGGAGGAGCTGAACGAAGAATTGTGGAAGCTGGGCATTCTATCGAAGACCGAGCACAACGAGGCCGCCCCCGCCATGCACGAGATCACGCCCATCTACACCAGCGCCAACGTGGCCTGCGACCAGAACCAGCTCACCATGGAGCTGCTGAAAAAAATCGCGGCGAAGCACGGTCTCGCCTGCCTGCTGCACGAGAAGCCCTTCGCGAATCTCAGCGGCGCGGGCAAGCACAACAACTGGAGCCTCGCCACCGACCTCGGCGAAAACCTCCTGGAGCCCGGCCGCACCCCCCACGAGAATATGCAATTCCTGATTTTGCTCGCGGCAGTGGTGAAAGCCGTGGACACCTACGCGGATTTGCTTAGGGTATCGACTGCCACGGCGGGGAACGACTGCCGCTTGGGCAGCTTCGAGGCCCCGCCGACCATCGTGTCGGTCTTCCTGGGCGCGCAGCTGAGCGAAGTCCTGGACAAAATCGAGGCCGGCGAGCTCTACGACGACCCCGGCCGCCTCTGGATCGACAGCGGCGCGGCGGTGCTGCCCCGCCTGCCCAAAGATAATACAGATAGAAACAGAACCTCCCCCGTGGCCTTCACCGGCAACAAGTTCGAGCTGCGGGGCCTCGGCAGCGCCCAGTCCATCGCCTGCACCAACATGATTTTGAACACGGCCGTCGCGGACGTCCTGGCCGATTTCGCGCAGCGCCTCGAGCAGGCCGAGGACTTCGCCGTCGAAGTCAATCGCATCATCGCCGAAGCCTGGGCCGCGCACAGGCGCGTGGTCTTCAACGGGGACAGCTACAGCGGCGAGTGGGAAGCCGAGGCCGCCGCCCGGGGCCTGCCCAACCGCCGCACGGCCCCGGAGGCCCTGCCGCACTACCTCGACCCCGAAAACGTTGCCCTGCTCGAGCGCCACGGCGTCCTCACCCGCGTGGAAATCGCTTCGCGCACGGAAGTGCTGCTGGATAACTACGTCAAGGTGATTACAATAGAGGCCCAGACCATGCTCTCCATGGCCCGCCGGGACATCCTCCCCGCCGCGTCGGCCTTTTCGTCCGCCCTGGCCGAGGGCGCGCTGCGCAAGCGCGAACTCGGCGTCTCCGGCGCCTATGAGGCGCAGTTGTGCGCGTCGATCTCCCTCTCCATCGCCGCGCTGTACGAGCACCTGGGGAAGCTGGAGCAGGTGCTCGACGGGGCCCGCGAATTGGGCGGCCCGGAAGAGGCCGCACGCTTCATCTGCACTGTTGTCTTGGACGAGATGAACACGATACGCGCGTTCGCTGACGCCCTGGAGGCCGAGGTGGGCCGGGCGTACTGGCCCTACCCCGCCTATGGGGATTTGCTGTTTCGGATATAAATAAATTTCTCTTGCATTTCCCCCTGCAATTCAGTATAATGGAACTTGCAAATTGAGAGGCGCAGGCCCGCGCCTTCTGAGGGGAGGCGACAAATGAGCCGCCCGCCGTTTTTGAGCCAGATCGCCAACAACTACCAGCACCTCTCCAAGGGGCACAAGAAAATCGCGGATTACATCCTGCGGGAATACGACAAGGCCGCTTTCATGACCGCCGCCGCCCTGGGCGAGGCCGTGGGGGTGAGCGAATCCACGGTGGTGCGCTTCGCCGCCGAAAATGGCTGGAAGGGCTACCCCGAGCTGCAAAAATACCTCCAGGATATGATCCGGAGCAGGTTGACGAGCATACAGCGCCTCCAGGCCAGCGACGTCAAGCTCGGCAACGACAAAATTCTCGAATCCGTGATGACCGCCGACGCCGACATGATCCGCCGCACCCTGGAGCAGACCTCCCGGGAGGAGTTTCGTTCCGTTGTTGAGGCCATCAACAGCGCCGAGCGCATCTACATCCAGGGCACAAGAAGCTCCGCTTCCCTGGCGAATTTTCTGGCGCTCAATCTGAATATTCTCCACCCCGGCGTGGAATACGTGGACGCCTTCAGCGCCAGCCAGACCTACGAGCAGCTGCTGCGCATCGGCGAGAAGGACATGTGCATCGCCATCAGCTTCCCGCGCTATTCCACCCGTACTTTAAGAGCATTGCGTTTCGCCCGGGACAGGGGCGCCTGCGCCGTGGCGATCACCGACAGCCCCCGTTCCCCCATCGCCCTGCTCTCGCAGCACGTGCTCACCGCAGCCTGCGACAGCGTCTCCTTCGTGGATTCCCTCGTGGGCCCCTTAAGCCTCATCAACGCCCTGCTGGCCGCCTGCGCCCGCAGCGGGGGCAACAAGGTATACGATACCCTGCAAAGCCTCGAGCGCATCTGGGCGCAGTACGAGGTCTACGCCGTCCCCGAGCAGGAAGAGGGCCTATGAGACAGGTCATCGTCCTCGGCGCGGGCCCGGCGGGCCTCCTGGCCGCCGCCACGGCCGCGCGGCACGGCGCAGCCGTCACGCTCATCGAGCGCAACGAAAAGCCCGCCATGAAGCTGCGCATCACCGGCAAGGGCCGCTGCAACGTCACCAACAAAACCAGTGATTTGGACGAGCTCATCTCGAACGTCCCCGTCAACGGAAGATTTCTCTTCGGCGCGTTCAGCCGGTTCATGCCCAGCGACACAATGGAGTTGCTCGAATCCCTGGGCGTACCATTAAAAGTCGAGCGCGGCAACAGGGTTTTCCCACAGAGCGACAACGCCCACGACGTCGCCGACGCCCTGGTTCGATATGCAAAAAATAGTGGCGTACAATTCGTACAGAGCAGAGTTACCCAACTGTCAACTGTCAATTGTCAACTGTCAACTATCATAGCCACCGGCGGCGTGTCCTACCCGAAAACCGGTTCTACAGGGGATGGCTATGCTCTCGCGCAGCAGGCTGGACACACGATCACAACCCCCAAGCCATCCCTGGTGCCGTTGGAGTGCCACGAGGGGTTCTGCGCCAGGCTGATGGGCCTCTCGCTGCGCAACACGGCGCTGGAGCTCTGGGACAGCAAGCTCTCCCGCGTACTATACAAGGACTTCGGCGAAATCCTGTTCACGCATTTTGGCGTATCCGGCCCCATGGCCCTCAGCGCGAGTTCTCATATGAGAGAGATGCAACCCGAACGCTATCATCTTAGACTGGATTTAAAGCCTGCATTGACACAAGAGCAGCTGGACAAGCGAATTTTACGCGATTTCACGCAGACGCCCAACAAAAACTTCATCAACGCCCTGAATGAGCTGCTGCCCAAGAGCCTCGTGCCGGTCATCGTGCAGCGCACCGGCATCCCCCCGGGGGCAAAAGTCAATCAAGTGACGAGAGAGCAAAGGCAGGACCTGATTGCTATTCTAAAGCGCTTCGAGCTCACGATCACGGGATTCAGGCCTATCGAAGAGGCGATCGTCACCTCCGGCGGCGTGCGCGTGGACGAAATCCAGCCGAACACCATGGAGTCCAAGCTGCGCCCGGGCCTCTACTTCGCCGGAGAAGTCCTCGACGTCGACGCCTACACCGGCGGCTACAACCTGCAAATCGCATTCTCCACGGGATACCTGGCGGGAATCAGCGCAGCGAACACCCTCGCCCGCTGCGCAAGCGACCTCGCGAGGTCGCTTTGAGAGCATCCCCCTAAAGAGGGAGCCGGAGTGTCCTACCGAGCACATGTTGAGAATTTGAAGAAGACCCCAGGCTCCCTCTTTAGAGGGAGCTCCGCCCGCAGGCGGTGAGGGTGTAAGGGAGCGAAGCGACCGTGATCATCGCCATAGACGGCCCCGCCGGGGCGGGCAAGAGCACCATCGCCCGCGCGGCGGCGGCGGCGCTGGGTTACACCTATATCGATACCGGCGCGCTGTATCGAGGCATAGGCGTTTCCGTGATGGCACTGGGCATCGATACGAAGGACAAGGCCGCCGTGGCCGCCTGCCTGCCCGTGCCCATCGATACGACGGACGCCATCCGCACCCCCGAGGCCGCCAGGGCCTCCGCCGAGGTCGCGCAGATCCCCGGGGTGCGCGCCTATTTGCTCGAAATCCAGCGCGGCATGGCCCGCCGGGAGGCCAATTGCATCCTCGACGGCCGCGACATCGGCACCGTCGTCCTCCCGGACGCCGACATAAAGATTTATCTGACGGCAGACCCCGAAGAACGCGCGCATCGAAGATGGGAAGAGCAAAAAGCCAAGGGCATAACCGACCCCTACGAGAAGGTCCTGGCCTAGGTGCGCGCCCGCGACGAGGCGGACATGAACCGCGCCGAGTCCCCGCTGCGCCCCGCCGATGGCAGCATCCTGCTGGACACTACGCAAATGAGCGTGGAACAGAGCACGCAGGCCCTGCTGGCAATCATCAACGCAAGGCTGTAGTACCTAGTCCGCACTAATACTTGACAATCAATGCAACATATGATAAACTTACGGTAAGAACTGTAGGAGGTGTCATATGGAGAACACGGTGATCATGCTAAGTGCGCAGCAGCGG
>Ga0123353_10012658_pt1 | contig 12020 bp, 4 predicted proteins | sample TergutLab28metaG_3_FD_92763 | JGI IMG/M metagenome (GOLD analysis project Ga0123353, IMG submission 92763) | Labiotermes labralis P3 segment gut microbial communities from Petit-Saut dam, French Guiana - Lab288 P3 | ecosystem: Host-associated > Arthropoda: Insects > Digestive system > Gut ... | reverse complement strand
CAGAGTCCACAAAACGGGTCAAAATCAGTCCGAAAAGCAGCTTTACAGGGTAGTTTTCGGTCATTTTGAGCCTTGTAGACATGGGTTTCTCCAGTGCTTCAGACTTTTTGAGCATCCTGCTAAAGCGGGCTGCGGTTTGCGCCCTTTGGGGCACCCTCTCCCGCTTGCGGATAGGAATTATAGGTTGGGGTGCGCGAAGCAAACCCCAACGTGCAGGGGCATGGGGATGGCGGCAGAATCGTAGGGCAGCTAAGGCCGAAAGCCGCCATCCGCCGGTCGTAACCCTCTGGCACGAAGCGCCACCATGCCTCATTTCATATTGCGATGCTGCGCATCGGGCGGTACGACCGTCGGAGGGCGTCGCTTCGCGGCTTGTCCGACCTACGGCCCCGATGCTGCCCTTAATACCTTCTCCCGCAAGCGGGAGAAGGAAACACAGACCATTTCGAGGTACTACATCTAGTACAAATATTTTCCTTGACATACAATGAAAAATCGTATCCATTTGTTTATATTAAAAATTATGTTTTTGCAAATTTTGCCGCATGGAGGTATGCTTTCTGCCCTGCACACACTGTTTCAGGGAAATCGAGGCCGCCATGAGCGCAACATCCCAGACCACTCTCAAACCCACAGCCGATAGCCTGACCGCGCAGGAAATTTCCGTTGAAGTCCTGATCGAGAAGTATGCAAAGGGGAATGAAAAAACCTTGCACGAGGTGCGCCAGCGCGTAGCGAAGGCGCTGGCTGCGGTCGAAGCCGAGGATAAACGTGCCGTCTGGGAAGCGCGTTTTCTGGAAGTGCAAGAGCGGGGTTTCGTGCCCGCAGGGCGAATCAACAGCGCGGCGGGTACGGCACTCGCGGCCACGCTCATCAACTGTTTCGTGCAACCGGTAGGCGATTCCGTCACCAAATCCGTCGATGGGCGACCCGGTATCTATACCGCGCTCGCCCAGGCAGCGGAAACCATGCGGCGCGGCGGCGGCGTAGGCTATGATTTTTCCTCGATCCGCCCCAAGGGCGCGATGGTGCTCGGAACCGCTTCCAGCGCATCGGGGCCGGTGTCGTACATGCGGGTGTTCGACCGTTCATGTGAAACGGTGGAATCGGCAGGCGCGCGGCGTGGCGCGCAGATGGGGGTGCTGCGTTGCGACCATCCCGACATTGAGGACTTCATCCACGCCAAGGACAAGGGAGATCTGGCGAATTTCAATATTTCCGTCGGCGTCACCGATACCTTCATACGCGCGGTGGAAGCGGGCGAGATGGTCGAACTCGTCCACAAGTCCGAGCCGGGCGAGGACATCAAGGCTGCGGGGGCATACCCGCTTAATGACGGGACGTGGGTCTATCGCAAGGTCGAAGCCCGCGACTTGTGGGCGCAGATCATGCACTCGACGTATGACCATGCCGAGCCGGGCATTCTTTTCCTGGATCGTATGAACCAGGATAACAACCTCTATTATTGCGAAGCCATTGAGGCCACCAACCCTTGCGCCGAACAGCCATTGCCGCCGTATGGCTGTTGCTGCCTGGGTTCGATCAACCTGACACTGTTCGTCCAGGAACCGTTTTCCGAAAAAGCCGCTTTCGATTTCAACGGGTTCGGCAAAATCATCGATGTCGCTGTCCGTATGCTCGACAATGTGCTCGACACCACGCACTGGCCGCTGGAACAACAGCAGGAAGAGGCCCGCTCCAAGCGCCGGATCGGCCTGGGCTTTACCGGCCTTGGCGATGCGCTCATCATGTTGCGCAAACGCTACGATACGGAAGAGGCGCGCGAGGAAGCGCGTAACATCGCAGAATACCTGCGTGACCGTGCCTATGCCGCTTCGGTGGAATTGGCCTGCGAACGCGGGGCGTTCCCGCTTTTCAACGCGGACATGTACCTCACCGGCAACAATTTTGCGTCGCGCCTGCCCAGCGCGCTGAAAGAGCGTATCCGCAAGCACGGCATCCGCAATTCGCACCTTCTGTCCATCGCGCCGACCGGCACGATCAGCCTCGCATTTGCGGACAATGCCTCCAACGGCATCGAACCACCGTTCTCTTATACCTACACGCGCAGGAAGCGCACGGTTGACGGGGATTTCAGGGAACACAGCGTGGAGGACTACGCCTGGCGGCTCTACCGTCACCTGGGCGGCGACATCAATAACCTGCCGCCGTGGTTCGTCACCGCGTTGGAAATTTCCGCCGCCGCCCACAAGGACATGGTGGCCGCCGTCGCGCCCTATGTCGACACCTCCATTTCCAAGACGGTAAACGTCCCGGAAGACTACCCGTATTCAGATTTTGAAGACCTTTATCTCTCGGCGTGGAAATCCGGCCTCAAAGGGCTGGCCACCTACCGCCCCAACAGCGTGCTTGCCCCAGTGCTGTCCGTCGCATCCGCCGGCAGCCAGAAAAAACCACAGGACGTAGACATTCCGGACGCCAATCGTCGGCTTTCCATCAAGAGCCTGCCTGCCCCAGTGCTCGCCAGCCTGCGCTGGCCAGGCCGTCCCGCCTTGCCCGGTGGCAACATGGCCTGGACGTACATGATCGACGCGCCTTCCGGCGGTTTCGCTCTCTTTGTCGGGCAGGTCGAAGTCAAAGATGCGCCCGACCTGTTCAACCGCGACCGGGAGTTCCCGTTCGAGGTCTGGGTCAACGGGGCCGACCAGCCACGCGGCCTGGGGGCGGTTGCCAAGACGCTGTCGATGGACATGCGCGCCAACGATCATGCTTGGCTCAAGCTCAAGCTCGACACCCTGGCCCGTACCGTGGGCGAAAAATCCTTTGAACTGCCCTTCCCGCCCCACAGTGAGAAAAAACTCGTCCCCGGCGTAATATCCGCCTTCGCCCAGGTCGTGTACTACCGTTGCGAACAACTCGGCGCATTCTCCCACGAGGAAGCGACCCCAGTGCTCGATACGCTGTTCAGCCTGGAAGAACCCAGGACAGGAACCGATGGCACACTTTCCTGGACAGTCGACATCCACAACCCGGCCACGGGTGAGGATTTCGTGCTCGGCCTCAAGGAAATCACCTTGCCCGACGGCGTGACCCGCCCCTATTCGGCTTGGCTCTCCGGCAACTATCCAAGAGCGCTCGATGGTCTCACCCGCATCCTGGCTCTCGATATGCGCGTGATGGATCCGGCCTGGATCGGGATGAAACTCAGGAAACTCCTCGACTATCCCGAACCTCTCGGCGACTTCATGGCCTTTGTGCCGGGCGCACGCAAGCAACAGACCTTCCCATCCACCGTGGCCTACATCGCCCGCCTCATCCTTCACCGCTATGCCATGCTCGGCGTGCTTGACGAAAACGGCTATCCGGTGGCCGAAATGGGCATCCTGGAGTCGCCGCGCGTCGAAGGCGAGCCCAAGGTCATGCATGGTGCGCCGTGCAAGGAATGCGGCAACCACACAGTGATCCGCAAGGACGGCTGCGACTTCTGCACCGCCTGCGGTGCAGTGGGGGCATGTGGATAACACCACGCTCACATCGCTTGAATTCGGTTATATTTAGGGGATAATCTTTATGAGCAGGGGCGCACCAAAGGCGCCCCAGTTTATGGTTTCGCTTTTTAACGGGCTATTCCCGCCCCAATACCACATGATGCCCCATTGCCTGTACCGATTGAGTTGGTTTTCCGCATTTTTTGCCGCGAGCTTGTTTCTTGCGGCCCCTGCCTTTGCTGAATCGCCACGGCCCACGCAGGCCCACGCCGAGACGGCCATCGCCACCGTTCACCTGCTGTCGCGTTATCACTATCAAGCCCCACCGCTCGATAACGCACTTTCGTCACAAATTTTTGACCGCTACTTGAAAGCGCTCGATCCCGCCCGGCTGTTTTTCCTGCAATCCGACATCAACGATTTCTCCTGGGCACGCACCACGCTCGACAAAGCCATCCTCGAAGGCAGGCTCGAAACGCCTTTCCTCATATTCGACCGTTATAGTGGACGAGTCAAAAAAATGCGAGGCATCATCCAGGAACTGCTTTCCAGCACTTTTGATTTCACCACGGATGAGAACTTTGAACCGGATCGTAGCGAAGCGCCCTGGGCTGCTTCCGATAGCGAGTTGCGCGAGATATGGCGCAAGCGAATCAAAAACGACTGGCTGCGCTTGCGTCTAGCCGGAAATGACAACAACGCCATTCAACGCACGCTTCTCAAACGCTACGGGCATGCACTGGATCGTTCCGTCAAACTCAGCAACGACGACGTATTCCAGGTTTTCATGAACGCCTGGGCTGGCGCACTGGAACCGCATACCAATTACCTCGGGCCACGCGCGGCGGAAGACTTTGCTATTTCAATGAAACTGTCGCTGGTCGGCATCGGCGCAGTGCTCCAGGAACGCGACGATTACGTGATCGTGCGCGAACTCATCCCCGGAGGCCCCGCGCAACGTTCGGGCAAGGTTAACGTCGGCGACCGTATCGTCAGTATCGCGCAGGGTGAAAATGCCCCCATGATCGATGTCACCGGCTGGCGGACAGATGAAGTCGTCCCGCTCATCCGGGGCAAACACAATTCCATCGTCGTGCTCGACATCCTACCCGCAGAAGCCATGCCCGATGGCGCGCACCGCCGCGTCTCGCTCGTGCGCGACACCGTCCGCCTTGAAAACCAGGCTGCTTCAGGTTCGATACGCGAAATTCGTGACAATGGGCAACTCCGGAAAATCGGTATCATCAAATTGCCCAGTTTCTATCAGGATACCGACGCACGCCGCAAATCCCCCGCACAGTTCCGTAGCGCTACCCGCGATGTCACCCGGATCATTGGAGAATTCAAGCGCGACAAGATCGACGCCCTGCTCATTGACCTGCGCGACAACGCAGGAGGTTCGCTGGACGAAGCCATCTCGCTCACCGGGCTTTTTATCAATAGCGGCCCAGTCGTTATCCAGCAAAACTCGCGCGGCCAAACCCGCGTTGAGCGCATCAACACGTCTGGCACAACCTGGGAAGGGCCGCTCGGTGTGCTCATCAACCGCGCCTCCGCCTCTGCTTCCGAAATCTTCGCCGCTGCCATACAGGACTACGGGCGCGGCATTGTGATCGGCGCAGATAGCTTCGGCAAAGGCACGGTGCAAACCCTGATCGACCTTGACGAACTGGAACGCGCCCCACAGCGCCGTTACGGTGAACTCAAGATGACCATCGCCCAGTTTTTCCGCATCTCGGGCGGGACAACCCAATTACGCGGCGTCACCCCTGACATCGCCCTGCCCTCGTTCATCGATCCAAAGAGCTTTGGTGAATCGTCCTACGACAACGCCCTGCCCTGGACGCGCATCAACCCCGTTGAGTTCCGTAGCGCAGGCAACATCGCCTCCATGGTGCCTACGCTCGCCCTGCTCCACAAACAACGGGTCGCACAGGACAAGGACTTTCTTCAGTTCCAAGAAAAAGTCACCGAACTGAAAACCTTGCGCGAGCAAAAGATTATTTCGCTCAAGGAAAGCTCACGGCGTGCCGAACGCGACCGCATGGAGATCCGCGCCAAAATGCGCGGCAAGAAGAGCATTGAACCGTCCGGCAGCGGCAGCGAAGACATGAACGAAGATGAAGTAGGCGACGACGGACTGCTCGCTAGTGAACGCAGCCTCTCTAATGAGCTTGCCGCCGAAAAGGCGCGTAAAACCGCGCGCGACGTCCTTCTCACGGAGAGCGCAAACATCCTCGGCGACATGGTCGATCTTCTTCGCGCCAATTCTTCTTCTGAAATCGTCCAGCGCGAGAAGCCACTGAATCCTTGAGATAAGCCCAGGGAGTCAATCGGGGACATGCCCCGATTGACTACTCATCAGGAAAGAAATTTTGTATTCGCCGGGAACTCGATCAGGTCGATGAGCCGTGCGAGTTGTTCCTGCCGATTTCGCAACCAGGCCGGTAGCCAGACACGCGCGACAACGGGCCAGTGCATGATGTCCCGCAGCAAGGACGGCACACCGTCCCGATCCATCACCGTCAGCCGGGATTTCCACTCCGGGCCGTCAAACATAACGGCCAGCCGCCAGTCTTTTTCGCTGGTTTTTTTCACGGCAAGGTCGACCCGGAAGGCCGAATGGCCCACGCTCGTTTGCACAACGTAGCCGCGCGCCTCCAGGGCTTTGGCAATTTCCAGCGCCAGGACGCTACGATCCTGCTCCGGAAGGGGCGCTTCCAACATCATCTCGCCGGGGCTGGCTACAAACACCAGATAGTCCCTCAAATCCCTTACCCCAGCGGAAATCGCATCCGAGGGATCGATGTGTTCCGGGCCAAATGAGGTCAATAGCCTCACCTGTTTGCGGGCGCGCGTAATTGCGACATTCAGGCACCGCTCGCCTTCCTCGGAACTCAACGGGCCACAGTCTGAAGGCAATAACCCCGAGGTCGGATCAGGCGAAAGTACGAACGAAATCAGAATGACATCACGTTCTTCGCCTTGCGCATGATCAAAGCTTTTCACGAAAAGCCTTCGCTCGGCAGGCGCTGCAAAGGCATCATGGATCAAAGGCTCTTCTGATTCTTCCAGCATATCCAGGATCAAGTCGCGCTGTGCAGCGTTAAGGCACAGCACGCCCAATGACGCGTCCCTCTTGGCCGGATCACGAAGCCGGGCGGTCAGTTCCTCGACCAGCGCACGCGCCTCGACAGGGTTGGTCTCATCCACGCCGCGCAGACATTTACCATTGAGCCGCCGCCAAGTGATCCCTGTGTGGGTATTGCGCCGCGCAGACGGCAAGACGGCAAGTTCGCCGCCGTAATACCGGGTATTCGAGAATGCAATGAGTTCCTCGTTTTCACTCCGGTAATGCCACTTCAATTGCAGCCGCAGCAGCCCTGCATCCAGTGCCGCGCTCAAGATGCTTTCCTGTTCCACTTTGGCCCGCCCAGGGCGCGAAGAAGAGGATGTAACGCCCATTGTGGCAACAGGAGGTAGTTGTTTCGGGTCACCGACAATCACGACGGCTTTGCCCCGCCCCATCGCGCCAATCGCCTCGACCGTCCGTATCCGGGAAGATTCGTCGAAAATCACCATGTCGAACTTCAGCGCCCCGGCATCAAGGATGTGTGCCACCGAACCGGGACTCATCAAGAAGGCCGGGGCAAAAGTCAGCAAAGCTTCAGGATAACGGGCGGAAATTTCCCTCAGCCCCATCCCTGTGCGTCTGCACTCGACCTGCCGCACGAGGGCGGTGACTTCGCCAAGGATGTTGTTCGCGCGGAAAGGCCGCCGCGCGAGTAGCCGGGCGGGACCGGCCTGTATGGCGAATTTGCGCGCTTCGCGCGCGCTTTCCAGGAAAGCGGAAACCTCTTTGTTCTGTGCAGCATCGTCGAAGTTTTCCATGTCGCAGGCTGCCAGGCGTTCATGCAGTGAGCCCAGGGCCAAGCCGCGCAGCATAACGCTTTCAGCTTCGTCCAAGGGGAACGTCCTGTGTGCCAGTTTGTTCGCGAAATCGATACCGCCTGCCCGTTCGATGGCGCGAAGTTCCTTGCGTAACGAGGCGTGACGCTGCAACTGCAAAAGCCCCGTGCCAGCCAGATCGTTTTCCCAGCGGAGCATGGCTTCGTCCCATGCTTCCAACCAGGTTCGGCCCGCCAGCCACTGATCGACGCTGTGTTCCGTTGCGCCGATGATGGAAAGCCAGCGCGACCAGGCCGCCTCAATTACCTTCAGCGTCCCGATTTCCTGTGCATCCTTAGGTTCCAGCGCCTTTAACCAAGTCACCGGGGCAACCCGCTCCAGCCAGACGGCTTCCTGGGACAGATTGATGGCAGTATCCAGTTCTTCCAGTGCCCTGGGACGATGTGCGGCCCAGTTGGCAGGCAGGATCAAGCCAATGATGGCTACTGCATGGGTTTTCAACTCAGCAATCTGGGAGCGGACATTTTGCGCGATCTGCAAGATATCCAGCAGGTTGTGGCCTCTCAAGTCGACGTCGTTCCTGACGAGCGGCTCGATGGCGGCACGGATGGGTTTACGCCGAAATTCGGCAAGTAACTTGACTTTATCCAGGCTGGTCGCGCGGATCGTCCAGTCGTTGAGAATCGATGAGTCGATGAGTCCCGGCGCAAGCCTCGAAAGCGCTTCGCGATTGGAACTGAGGAAGAATTCCAATTTTTCTCGTAACGCGGCAGTGGCGTTCCGCCACGCAGGACGGTCGATATCACGGAAATAGGCCTTGCTCGGCAAAAGCCCAAGTTGGTTCGCAGCAACACATTCGTTGAGGGCCGCCAACATTTTGCCGGGTTTCAATTCCCTGAATGCATCCGACCAGCCACGGCCCAGTTCCTGTACCCGCCTGCGCGCCAGGGCCAAGTCTTCGAGGGCTCGGGTCAAGGTCGTGAAGGTCAGGTTGTCCACGCTGTCCAAACCAAGGAGCAACCAATGGTCGTGCTCCGGTTCGCCGATTTTCCGGCTGATCTGAACCGCCCGGTCAAGCGCGCCCAACATGGCCTGAATATCGACTTTTCCGATGTGTCTCGGATCCAGTTCCCATCCTGGCCCTTCGCCCAGGCGTGCCAGTTCCTCGTATGCCGACCACAGGGAAAAGCCGGCGGCGTTGGGCATGTGCAAACGCGCGGAGTAATCGCGCAGGGTCATGACCGAGCCGGCGTACTTGTCGTAAGCCGCTTTCCAGACCCTTTCGTTGGCATCCGCCGCCGCACGCATGGAGCGCCTCAGCTGTTGCCGGATGTCGTGCATGCTCATCCTGGAACCATACGCTTCCAGCGTGAAATCTTTCAAACCAATGGTTTCCAGGCGCTGGCTCACGGCTTCGAGCGCGGCTTCTTTGCCGGAAACGAACAGCACGCGCTTGCCCATTTCCAGCCCATGTGCGATCAGGTTTGCAATGGTCTGCGACTTGCCCGAACCTGGGGCGCCTTCCAGAACGAAGGATTTCCCGTCCATCGCCGCAGCAATGGCAACCATCTGGGAACCGTCTGCAGCAAGCGGGAAAACCTGGTTTTTTTCTTCAAAGGGCACATCATTCAATGCCGCCTGCTCGAAGGCATCCTCCGAATGTTCGACGAGATGGCGAACTACGGAGTTTTCCATAAGGATCGGCCAGTTTCTGTCCAGATCCTTCCACATCTGGAACGCGGAGCACTTCAGGATCGCCAGGCTCGCGTTTTCTTCAATACGCCAAGGAAGCTGTGCCGCAGTCAGGCTGGCGCGTATTTTTTCGAACGCCGCATAGAGCATAACACTTGCGCTATCAAGGCCGAAATTGCTGCCCAACTCGTCGAGTGTCAGGTTGTGCGTGACGCGTAGCCATTCGAGCAGGCACGGATTGGGTTGCGCCGCCTCATCACCGACAAGGAAAATATTAAAAGCGCTTTCTCCAGAAGTTCCTGTGTTACCCACATTCACTGTCACAGGAAGCAAAAACAGGGGCGACTTCACTTCTTTGCCCCGAATGCCGGGATGCACCAGTACGCCAAGTATCAGGTACAGGTGATGGCTCCCCGTCTCCTGCTCCAGCACTTCGGATTCACGCATCAGGGCACGTAAGCGCACTGCCGTCCGGGCAGGTTCCAGCCCATCGAATGCGGCGGCAAAGTTTTTGCCGTTGTACAGGGCTTCGGCAATCCCGCCCAAGGCACGGCCATTGATGGTTAATTCAAGCGCCTGTCGGGTGCGTGACAAATCAAGCAACGGGTTGCGCAGGCTGAAATCGAACAGCAACTGTTGCCACTGCCTGATACGGGCAGGCGTGTCATCCTTGCGTCCCGCAGAAACGTCAGCGGCAGCCTCCTCGCTTGCTGACTCCTCGATAGCAGAGTCTGATGCGGGAGTTTCCGTTGCGGCGGTGGCATTCAATGCGCTGTCTTTCTCTGGAGCGGGTTCGTCCGCTTTTGCCTGCACCTGCGGCAATTTTCCACCCGGCGGAAGTTCGGGCGGAAGTTCTGGCGGAAGGTCACTCCCCACTACGGTTTCTTCTCCCAATATGGGAAGTTCATCTTCAGGCAAAGATCCTGGAAGAATGCCTGCCCGGCGGCATTGTGAAATAACTACGGCAGCTTTCAGTTCGTTGGAAAGACTGTTGACATAGTCAATGGCCTTTTTAGTGGCCCCCCGAAAACTCAAGGAACGCTTGCCAAGCCCGATGCCGCTGAGTTCTACCGGGAGAATGGCTTTCGTTGCCACGAGATTGGCAATAATGGAACCATTGTCGATGACCGCCTCTTCCAGAAAGCTGAAACCTTCGCCACTGCCGAGTGCCAACGAGTATTCCAGTTCGGAGACGGCAATGAAGGCAGGAAAGGCGCGGGATGCCGTAAAAATGACAATAGGGTTAATCCCTGCCGCTTCGCAGCACGCAGCATAGGTTACAGACAATTCGATGCAGTCACCGAACCGCTGCCCGATCACCTGTTCGGCGGTTCTCAGCTTTTGCCCGACCGCTTCAAACGAAGCCGGGGAACCGGCGCAAACGATTTGTTCTTCGCGCATCGCCAGGTAAATCGCTTCTGCAATGAGTTTTGCGCGCGCAATGCTGGTCTTGTATCCATCCAGTTCTCCCCGTCCCGTTTTCTGAAGCATGAGTTCCGAGGCTACGCGGAGAATTTCCGTCACCGCCCTACTCTGGGGTTGCACGAAAACAGCAACGGACTGCCAAGCGCCGGGGAGTTTGAGAAACTCGCCGGGCGCACCGATTTCGACCGTTGCGGCAAGCGAGACTTCCTTGTTGTCCTCGCCCTGCTTTTCTTCATCTTGCCCCTCTGCCCGGGGCAGATGCGCGGTAACCGTCAGCGTGGCAAGGGCCGATTCATGCCGCTCCCCGATCAGGGCATCGAATTCCGGAAAACGCCCGCCCTCATTGATACGAATCGCGCTACCGGAAGGCACGCCCTTTTCTTCCCGGCAGGCAAACCAGTGCGGGGCATCGCTCTCCACAGCCAGTCCAGCCGAAAGTTCTATGCCCGGCAAGTCTCTACCGGTTTCGTTATGTACGGTAATCGCCCGGATAAACGGTAAGCGGCTCGCAAGCAACGAGGCATTGACCCGTCGCTGGAATTCGACCTGAAGCCGGATTCCCGACGCCGTGTGATCCAAGACTTCATATACCGTGGTTCTATTTTCGCCAGGCACGTTATTTCCTTGGGCACAAAGCTTTTTTTAAAAGAATCCGATTACGATTGTATTCCAGGTGAAAGGTCAATGACGCCGGTTTTTCTGTGACTCACGTCACACAACTCTGTTATATCATGTGTTTTTTTCTCGTATTTATCCGATTTCGGATTCTGAACGTACCTCCGATTAGTCATGCCAATCAAATCAAGAATTCGTGCTATCCCCGACTTCCCCAAACAGGGTGCTGTATTCTGTGACATTACCCCCCTGCTCAAGGATGCTGCGGGTTTCCGCATTACTATGCATAAGCTGGTTAACCACTATAGCGGCAAGAAAATTAGCAAGGTTGCCGCGATTGAATCGCGCGGCTTCATCGTCGGTTCGCCGCTTGCCTACGCCCTGGGCGCGGGTTTCGTGCCTATCCGCAAGAAAGGCTCACTGCCCGCTGAAACCATCGGACATGACTATGAATCGGTGATCGGGACGAATTGCGTCGAAATGCATGCTGATGCCGTCTCTCCCGGTGATCGCATTGTGCTTGTCGACGACCTGCTTGCCACCGGTAGCACTTGCGAAGCCGCGTGCGCGTTATTGCGCAAGGCAAAAGCCGAAATACTCGAATGCTGTTTCATCGTCGAGGTACCTGTATTCGGTGGCCGGGGACGTCTGCAAAAGCAGGGATTGAAGATTTTTACGCTGGCAGAATTCGATAGCGGTTGAGGCCACTGCGCCGGATTGGATGCCGCGTCCACCGTGTTCATCGTAAAACTGATTTCGGTTTGAAACCCCGCCCTTCAGGGCGGAAAGACGAACCCCGAAGGGGCGCAGGGCGATTGCATCCCAACATCATAGCTGGCGACAAACGTAGCCCAAAGTGAATCGTAGGGCGAATAAGGCCGAAGGCCGCCATCCGTCGTGTGTAACCCTCTGACGCGAAGTGTCACCATT
>Ga0123353_10012657_pt1 | contig 12021 bp, 9 predicted proteins | sample TergutLab28metaG_3_FD_92763 | JGI IMG/M metagenome (GOLD analysis project Ga0123353, IMG submission 92763) | Labiotermes labralis P3 segment gut microbial communities from Petit-Saut dam, French Guiana - Lab288 P3 | ecosystem: Host-associated > Arthropoda: Insects > Digestive system > Gut ... | reverse complement strand
TTTGGTACCTATCTACGAAACTCCTCGGCATCACATCCTAGAAGACTGTGAAAGGTGTGGTTTTATTTATAAATGCTGTTCTATATTAGGCTTCAGAAAAAAGAGGAATATGCAATAGCCTGCGTCTGGTTTTAATGCTGTAGTTTAGAATGGGGATACGAACTAGTGCTTGTTCTGATAATTTCTTTATATAACCTCCTGATTTGGTGCAGTGTTAATGCCTGTAACTGGAAGAGGAAGAGAATCGATGATTAAAAACAGAGGAAGTTGGAGAGTACCAAGAAAGCTGCCCAGCTGTTGCTCTGGAGTCAAGATTTCTTTAAGACGTGAGATACAAGCCAATGGTATATTTGTGTAATTGTAGGCCTTCAGTTGGAAGCATTATCTTAACAGTGAGACATAAGTGGACACAAACTGAGCTGGAACATCAAAGAAATGTTACCTGTCTGCTGTGTACTTAAAGTGAGGTCCAAGTCACAGCTATGAAGGTTATCAATAGAATTTTAATAGAAAATAATAAAATGTCACCTCTCTGTCCATATATGAAATGTATTTCATAGTCTTATATTTTTATACCATAGAGGTTCATTTCAAGACACTTCATGATTAAAATGGAATTAAGAGACAAGAACCGCTGAATGGATTTTTTTTAATAAAATTTGATGCTGGAAAGTTTTTGCCAAAACTTGCTTAAAAGCAGGTAAAAATAATGGAAACTTGCATCTTGAGCACAGCTTGTTGCTATTTTATTGAAGTGAAAAGGGTGCTTTTTCAGACTAATGTTGTGGTGTGAACATATCCTACCTTGTTAATGTTAACAAGAAATAATAGAAGTAGCACTTCTTAATGTTAGAGTATATTTCAATGTGCATTATACAGATTGCAGAATGTTCTATCAGAATTTCTGATAAAATGCATAGAAGTGACATAGTAAGTTATCCTGTAAAATGTAAACAGAAATATGCACTTGATGGCTTAATTTCAAAAAGTATACAGACTTTAAATATACCAGCAGAAGTACCTGTCCTTTATACAGGATGTTTACTTTCCAGATCATATTACAGTGTATTTTAGTAGCAGAAACTTAAAGAATGAATAATACATTAAATTCCAAATTATGTTCCTGTAATTAGAAAAAGTTTGGCCTGAAGACTGAAACTGCATACAGAAACTCTGCCACGTTATTTCCTGATCATTGTGACAGCTGCCACAACCATACATACTGGCAAGGGTATGGTGTAAATGCCATAATGGCTACAGCATGAAATTTTCAGTGGGAAAACAGAAGAGAAGTTACATCAGAATGCCTGCTTCAGAACTGAGACATGAATCTTCTGAAATTACAAGAAACTAGTAGTGGAACCATTACTCAAACAGAAGCTTGTTTTGAGAAGATGCAGATGTATAGATTCTTGAATATAAATTGGCTGCAGAAATCCAAATCGTACATTTATTATTCACAAAGCAAGAATTTTATCAGGCAGACATTTATTTTTTAATTTGTTTTCAGTGTCCATGCAGAAACATGTATTAACCTTGTTCCAGACACAAAGTAACAGAATAAGCAGCAACTGTAGGCATGTGCCAGTGCTGATTATGTTGATGCTGTGTGTGTGGCAAGATGTTACATGAGTAAAGTGAGATTATATGAACTGTACAGTTAGCATTTTTAAGAATACACTGAACATGATTTACATGTGACAATGACCTGATCTTATTTATCATTATGAGTGTAAGTATTTCTTTGTGAATAATATGTAGTTGATACTGACTTAAGCTTCATTCTAAAAAGTTACATGTAAGACTGTTGATTGATGTATGTCAGTAACATTCAGCTCACTGCATAATGTTAAGATTTCTTCATGAAGATACATTCAATGCAGGCCAAGAGTAGATCGTACTAAAAACCACATCCTGTCATTGTGGTGTGAATTGGACTGATATACTTGTCTTCTCATGCAACATTCTGGGTGGTGTCTTTAGTGGTATGTGCTTCGATTTCCTTCTAGTGGCATCCTTTGTTATAACAGCATACTTAATTACTTGGGTCACATAAAATTACCAGGACATCATGGTGGCAAGCACACAGCAGGAAGGAATAGCAGATGGTTTGTTTTATCAGTACAAGTTGAAGTTTCCTTATTGCATAATTACGAACTGTGCAAAGAAGATGTATGGGGAATTGGGGTATAGCCCTTTGATTTCGTAAACTTGGAACTAGATGAAGATGAGTGATTACATGATTCCCTCGTCACCTCCAGGGGGACATTCGCTGGGACCCACTGTCATCCGGCCAGTAGCCTAGTCATTGTACTGAATGAAATGTCCGGGCGTCCAGTGTTTATCCTGCACAAGATGTTGTACATGCCTTTTGTTGAGAAACTGAAGAGTTCTGCTATTAATGTATGTACATAGTATACTATTTTGCAGCTTTTAGGAGGTTGGTACCAGTTTTGCAAAGTAGTCTCCAGAATCATCATCAAGTCTAATGTTTCACTTATGGAATATGCCCTTCTGGTTTAACCACTAATAGTGGCTGTTGCTGTGTAATTGCACTTCCGAGTGATGGGATTAAATTTCCCAGTAGCATGGAAGAGCATTTTTATTTGTGTGTCTTTTTTTTGGTGCAGTGTGAGTTGTCAGTGTTTGTGGACTAAATTGTATAAATGATTCATATATTGTGTTAATATCTATATTACTTTGTAGGTGTATGTTTTGGAATATGGTGGAAATTTTATACGCAGTGAACAGAAATGTGGAATATGGAATCAGGAAATAGATGTATTAAAGTGTGTGAAAATTGGCTCCTGATGCTGGTGTGAGTACAGTGCTGAAAGTGATTGACAAATTTGGATTTGGGTCAGTAAAAACATTTTTATTGTTGCTGGACACTTCAATAATGTGGGAGTGTTTTGAGGAATTGTGGAAGGAATATTAATTAATACACATAGAATCTGAAGCTTGTAGATACGTTTCTGATAGTTGCTGCTCCGTGGACATGCATGTTTGTTTTGCCCATCTCGCAGAAAGACTTCTTGGTGTCTGATACCAAGTGTATGTGAAGAATAATTATACCAAGAATGTGGAGTGTTGAAGGTGTAGGTCCACAGTCAAGTGATTTTGTTTTTGAAGTGGAACATTGATTGAATTGTCACTGAAAATATGGTATCATTTACATTGAAGGTGTTAAATTAATAAATCAAATGCAGTTCTTGCAGATTGGAAATATAATGAGTTCTGAAGATTTAAAACAGGCATAGTTGTGAATTAAGTGCTGATTGTTTACAACTGTGGACATGGTGTGAAAGTCAAATTATCAAGTTTTTTGGAAGGGCTTGCAGTGATTCCAATTGATGTTTTGTGCAGCTGGTTGTGTAGGCCATTTGAGGATAATAAGCCTTGGATGTTGGAGTGTATATTTTCAAGATGCATTGAATTGTACATTGAGTTTTGTGTAGAAGGCATACAGGTTGGAAAATGTTCAGATTTTACAATGCAAATTATCTTGAATCAAATGACTGACTGTTTTGTAGTGAGACAAAACTATCCGAAGTAAATAATACTCTTTTAACCTAACAGGATTCTGGTTAAGGTCCAACATTTGAATCTTAGAAATATCGTGAGATACATGTATTCAGAGCCAACAAAACAAGAATGAAGTCTGCTGGAGAAAGAAGATTAAAACTGGATGTGGGAACCAGGATAAATTTATTTGTGGACTCTGAAAATGAAGGCACCACAGTCCTTAAATATTGGAAACTACTTGCCCATTATCACACAGCATGACATACCAGAAGACTTGAATCTTCAAGTCCTTCGAGTTTGACCAAGAGCAGATAACGGGAGAACTTAAATATGTGTATTTAAATACAGTGGTTTGGTTATAGTGACAAGTGAAAGTAAAGAATGTATACTGAATTACAGGATTGTTAACATAGTAATTAAAGTAGTGCTGTAATTACTGGCACTCTGCTCATAAGATGCTAAAGAAATGAAATGTAAAAATCTAAGTATTGCATTAAAAAAACAATCATTTCATGGCACTTGCACATGGTACTGGGAACGAAGAAATACAGAGGAACAGTAATCTGCAGAAAGTTGAGGTGTTATCATTATTAAGTAGCCTGGTAAGATGTTATTTTGATTAAATGTGTTGTGATGGTGAATTTTTATACCATAGGTAAAGAAACTTGATTGAATTTTCTGTGTTCCCTGTGATAAGCACCCTTACAGTGGTCTGTTTTCTAGCCAAGGAGTTGTGTTTTTTATTTCAATAAGAATCTACAGAAATTCTTCAGTGGAGGAGCCCAGATCTGAAAGTAAAGTGTAAGCCACCAGTTGTAAATAATTACTTTATGAACAGTCTAAAGAATTGGAGCTATGGCTGCTTGAATTTGTTTTCATTGTTGATTTAATTAAGAACCCCCATGTTTCCTGTGTAACTGATAAAATAATGAAAGTTATAAATGTACAGAAAACTGTGTTGATTATAAATACCAGTCACTGAATGATGTTCAGGGAAGTCTGTACACCATAGATTAAGCCATCATCTGCATACTAACAAAATACTGGTTACAGAACAGTATGGTTTTAGGATAGGGTTATCAACTAAAGATGCTGCCTTCAGACAAACAGATAGTGTATTCCAGTCTGTTAACCAAAAAATACATATTGGAGGAATTTTCTATGATTTGACAAAGGCTTTTGATTGCATGAATCATGAAATTTTGTTAGCTGAATTACATTTCTATGGAAATGGAGGAGTATATGAAGATTGGTTTAGGTCCTGTTTAACTGATAGAAGTCAGAAAGTTGAAGTAAAACCACCTAATACAACTAAAAAAATTTTTCTCTGACTGGGGTACATTAAAACATGGAGTTTTCCAATGACCTTTGCTTGAGAATAAATTCTGTATCAGAACCAGTATTATTTACTGATAGTACTAGTGTCATAATTTCAAGCAGATATTTCAAAGATTTCTGTTCATTATCAAATTTAGTTGTCCCTCATATGATGGAATGGTTTGCTGCCAATAAGTTAGTTCTAAATTTAGGTAAACAATAATAATGAACTTCATAACAAAGAATTCATCACATTCTACATTACTTATTGGTTATAAAGAAAAATATGTAAAAGAGGTTGTGAATTCCTTGTTTTGCAAACTGATAAACCACTTAAACTGAAAGATCCATATTGAACAAATGATTCTCAAGTTAAGTGCAGCATATTAGGTCGATGGGCCATATCAGTAACATTAACACCCTCAAATAAATTTACTATGCATACTTTCATTCTGTTATAAAGTATGGAGTGATTTTTTGGGGTTAACTCTTTATACAGTGAGAAGATTTTCACTTTACAAAAGAAAGTCGTCAGAATTGTGGCTGGTGTACAACCCAGAACATCATGTAGAAGTCTAGTTAAACAATTAGAGATTCTACCTGTTCCTTGCAAATACATTAATGAACTTCAAAATATCATTAATCAGGAAAATTTTCAAACAAATTCAACTATACCCAGTATACAAGGAATAAGCACAATCTTCATAGACCAAATTCCAACGCATCTAGTGTTCAAAAAAGTACGTTTTATGCTGGAATCAAAATTTTCAACAGTTTGCCACTGAATCTGAAAATCCTCAACAGTGACAAGGAAAAATTCAGAGCAGCCTTAAAAAAATATGTAATACACACTCCTTTTACTCTGTATATGAAATTGTTGTATGTAAAGGTGATCTATAATACTGTTTTGTAAAATGTTTGTAGTATTTTTTACACTATAAAAATTGTGTATTTGTGACTTGTTTCACATCATACTGTCATTATGACAAACTTATGGATCCATGGAATGTGTGTGTGTGTGTGTGTGTTTGTATGTGAAATACTTTGTACAAAATTATTCACCCTGTACCTGGTATTTATCACTGCCTGATAATATTTTGTTATTTAATTCTTTATTTTCTCATGTTGTATTCTTCAATTCCCCTTCATAGGTGTTTGCCTTCTCCTCAGTATTGTTGTTTAATATATTTAATTCACTCAGTAACTGAATTGTTATAACAGGACACCTTGTCTGTTTCTACATCCTTACATTGTTTAAATTTGGCCACCCTAGTTTAGTATTAGTTTCCATTCCTGCTAAATGTGTACAATGAAGTCAGTTTTGGTGGGAGTGAAATGTAAATTGAAGATTTTAGACATGTTTTCTTGTGGTGCAGTATAATATTTTTACCTTTGAAGTATATAATGAGGAGATCTAGTAAGAGGAGTTAGGGGCTGAGGGGTAAAGTAAGGGGGAAATCTACTCATGATGGTACAGTGCCATGGTGACCTAGATGCATCCCGCTGTTTGTGCAAAGATTTGTGTTGCCTTCGTTAGTGCAGAATGGGAAGGAGAATAAAGGTGGTATTGGCATTACTGGGCTATTTCCATTGGCTCAAGACAATCGTAATTCATCCTGGAGAATTCTGCCCTTGAAACTGTGCAAATTAAACATGTGGGAGGAATCATGACTATATTGTAAATAAAATAGTACTTGTATATTTCATTAACAGGAATTTGGAATGGTAGGTTCAAAAAGTGTAATGTTCAAGGTTGTGGGATCTCTTGTATTAACTTTCATAGATGAAGAGAGGTATAGCTGAATATTATTTTTTCATAATTCATTTAATGAGAAAGTTTACCTTGTCTGAACAATACACACTTTGTGTCCATAGTTTCTCTTAAACATATTTGATCTCAAATGAGATTCGGTTTTCCATAAGTTTAAAGTGTGTAAGAGCAGTGTTATTTAATATAGAACAAGAGTTGGTAATTCCACTGACATTGTGGGTGGAGAGAAAGATAGGCATGAAAATGTTGGTATTTGGGTAGTCATTGTATTAGCAGTACACACTTTGGAAGCAGTGAGTTAGAGTTATTATCAGCTATCATAAGCAGATCAAAATATTTTACATAGACTCTATGTAATTGTTTTCAAATTTCTTTAAAAATTACAGTATCATTTTCTCAAAAGGTTCCTTGGATGGCAACGATATTGCCACTACCGTACAACATTACTTGCAATGTGGTGTTTTTATGAAAGAAACCAAAGGTACGCAAATCAGATGGTATTGAATGGCATGATTTTCATACTTGATTTCTTGATAAATTTGTGTGGACTTTGCAGCTGTTGCTGTTAAAAATTGTTTAGGGTTTTTGTTTTAAAGTATCAGAACAATTCAGTAAATTCATGGCAGGTTTTAAAGTAGGTCACATTAACAACTGTAATTGTGGAATGTTTTTCCTGATGGGTAGCATGGTATGGCTTGTACCCACAAATAATGTGTTGAATTATGTTGCAACAGAAATTACAAAGCTTACAAGTCAGCAACATATTCTGCTACATTGCAAAGTAATAAAAACTATAATTTTGCAATATAACGTTTCTTATCCTTGGACTCACTTGACAGTGTCATTACAGTTAACTTTGAATTTAACTTGACATCATGTATGGTTGTGGAACAGTAAAGTAAGCATTCAGTTTCACTACGTTCATAGAACATCATTGGTTGTCTTAGGTGAAATTGTTTTCTGCTTGTTTTCATTGTGCTTCTGGTTGTTTTTGTGATCCTACAGCAGAGACAAAACTATAAAAACCATTAATATGTTTTGATTTTAGTCTAATCTTAATTGCATATGAGCTTCAATTCCAGGAATGCTGGTGAATTTCATAATTTTTGTATGTAGTTCATAATACCAAACAACACATGATGTTCCCATAATGACCAGGTCTTCATTTTATGGGATGAGGTAAGCTGGCCATAATATCTTTAAGCTGTTGACATTTGTGCTGTCACACATGAAGATATTTGGTAGCCATTTTGTTGTAAGTCATGAATTTGGTTTCGGTGAATTCTTTAGGTATTCAGATATTCCATTTATTCATATGTTCCATCCTTACTGTTGTGGTTACAGAGCTAATTTGATATTGTGTACATGAACTTCAGAAGTGTCTGCTCTGGAGATAAACTTACACTGACTATATTTGGCAGAGGCATAATTTCAGTGCCAGTAGTCTTTCAGGAAATTGCAGCTATGCTAGTCATTTCTTGTTATGAGTTGTGAATGAGATTTTAGTATTGATCTGCAAATTAATTAGACAGGTACTTGACAATCTGAATTGTCTGTCCATCTGCTACACTTGATTTTGATTTTGATTTTATATATATATGTATATATATATATAAAGCTTGTTGGTAAGTTGGTGAAAATGTGGTACTGACTGAAAAGTAGTGTCATATATATACTATACATTTTTATGTCAATTTCTTGAACATGTTCACATAGTACAGTACCTTAGTGCCATTCTAATAACGTTCCAGTAATGTATCTTTTTTTTTTCTTGGTTGATTCTGGCGTGATGATAACAGATAAGATATGCATTATTATTATTATTATTAATTTCTTTGAAGTTCTTGTGGCCCATCGTCTCTTTTTAGGCCCTTGTCTCATACTATTATTGAATTCCTTTTAGAGATCTCAACAGATATATTTGACAAGGTGATGTGCCCAGTATATTTGGGGCAATACTTCTCTGCAGTCTCTCACTCCCAATTTATCTTCCATGAAAACATGTAATATTTTGGTGACTGCTTTTAAGTATTTAAAAGTTCAAGAAGTTGATGAAGGTGAATGATACAGTCAAGTCACATTTAAATTTGAAACTAATACTGTCACTTTTTGTCAAAATGTTCAAAATGCCTTACATGTCTCTGCAGCAAGCAGACACATTTATGGTGAAAATCGGCATGTTCTGGGGGCTTTTTTTAAATAAACTTCTCTATTTGTGGTGTGTGTGTACATGCGCGTTTGTTAGTGTATAATTTGCTTGACATTTATGTACAGGGCTTGAGTTGTGAAAGACACTTGTTCCCCTGGCCTTGACTGTGAAGATTACAGTCTTCTGAGGTGTAATACCATATAGTCTAGTAAAGGTGTACCAACATGTCAGAGGATAGTTCTGCCACCATTGTCACTGTAGACCATCCTGCCATGATGAAGGCAGCAGGGTCCTCTGTGTTGTGAACATAACTCTTCTAGACTATACTGTGGCACATTCCAGAAGACAGTGATCTTCAGTGCTTGTGTCTAGTGCAGTGCTGTTTTTTCATATACTTGTAGGAAGTTTAAAGTAAAATGACTGCAAATCACAATGCTGGCTGCTTCAGGTTAAATTCATTAGCAACTGGCTAGGGAAGGAAAGGTTTTCTTGGCTTATGATTGGGCTTCATCTGAGGAGGAGCTGTAACTCTCACATCAGCCTACTGCATAATGTCAAGATATTGCTTATAGATACCTTATTGTTTTCTTTGTAGCAGCCACAAGTTTTCAACTACTTTTAATATTTGCTGTTTGGGATAAACATATGAAATTTATATACAGTTATGATATTACCACATGTTTTCAGGAATCAAAATCTAATTTTGGTAACCATTTTTTAGATTTTTATTTGGTTGAATTAGATTTCATAAAGTCTTAGTGCACTTTCAATTAATTAGATCCATGCTGGAGCAGTTTTAATTTTCCGTTTGTGCTGGATAAAGAACGTAAGCATATTTGAGAAACATTGTGAGCATTTCTGACATCATAGTTATGGGTGCAGTTTTGCTTTCACAAGCAGAACTGCTGTTATGGCAGTTTTGGTTCAAAAGTTTTTTTTACAACTTAACGTGTGTTTAATACATTATTAGGTGAGGGATCACATCCAATCTTCGCGCGTGAAGAGATCTTACAGGCATCTACTAGACCAAGTAGCAGTCTGATTGACGAGCATCGTAGAGTGGTAGCCATTGTGGATGAAGCACCTCCAATACAGGCCCCAGGTATTTAGGAGATAAGGCTAGAAGACCAGTATTACTTTCATGTGTATGTCAGTATGTGATATTCCATTTAGTTGACTGATTTTTAAAGTGACTTTTTCTATTGAAGTAATTTGTATGATATGCGGTAATCACATTAATATGTATCCTGCATTAGTGTCATCCAGCATCTTCAGCGTTGAGGGTCACATGGACACCAAATTTTAAGTTCGTAGGCCACACATTATATTTAAAGTTAGCAATGAAAGTGAGACCATAAATCTGTATTGGACTATTTCCAGTTTTATTTTTATCTGCTAAGAGAGGGGAGAGGTGACAGTGTCAATTCTTTGATACCAGTAATTATGCTTGAACAAGAAAATGGTAACCATCCCTGTGAAACAGATTTAAGTCACCTGTCCCTGGGCAGTAAATTTTGCTGACTTTTAATTATGGCTGAAAAGCCTACAGTACCAAGAGACTTAAAACCCTTAAGTTACAGGCTGGGAAGTCTAAGAGAAGGATCACGCATATAATAATCTGCCACAAGTGCCTTCATTTTAAAACTGATACTGTTGTGACCATTGTGGGCCACATATTGAGCTGTTGACTGACAGTTGTACCACCTTGCCTCACATCATAAATACAGAATAGTTTATTGAACTTGTGTGTACATAATAGTGTGTGCATTGAACTTAACAGGTTTTATGGTTACCTTTGATTGTCAAACAAGACATTCCACTGAAACAACACTAGCTGTGATTTTTTTATTTCTTTAATGCCCTAATGTAAGAAACTGCGTATTAGTTGTGGAAGTGCTGAATACTTGGTAGACTTAGGCATTGACTGGGTAATATGAAAATATATATTCAGGGGCATATCTTTTATCGCTGTTTACTTCCTGGCAAATAGTAATTCATGACTGTTTTCATCTTATCTGTGAACTGTACAGGATGTGTATGGTATGTGCAGTGTTAACTGAATGATCATATTTGTCAGTGTTTGATGGAATCATTTGGTTGATTGTGGAACTAATTTTGACTTATTCTTGGTATGTTGCAACATCCATGGTTCCAAATGGTTGAGCTGTGGTATATTTTTAGATGTGTGTGATCTGCCATGCCCTGTCCCATTCAAGCTGGATAATATATGCAGGGCTATAGTATTATACATGCTTATATTTCAGGAAGTTCTCGATTTGAATCCCCGGGGCGTTATCCTGATGCTCCAGGGCGATTACATGATGGTTTTTATCCCAGCGGAGAGCGAGAACCACCACGTGACTACGCACATTCCTCACGAGATTATGACCGTGGTCACTCACTGGCTCCAGGTTTTGACCGTAGGGAAAGAAGCATGGAAGATCGCTTTGACCGGTAGAAATTTGTGTAGCTTTGAATTTCATGTAGTTCGTAATGTATATCTGTCTGTATTGGTACATGGAAGAAGAACAATATTTGGCTCATTACTGAAGTACCTGCTGTAGCCAATTTTATACCCTTCCTACATAGCATGAAAATACCAAGTTTACCGTATAACCTAAAATATCACTTGTCATTTAAGGTTGAACTACAGCATACCTCCATACCTGGTACAGTCACTTTTAATGTCAGTCAATATTACATGTATTGTTTGAATTGTTTTTAGTGTTGGGGATTTTAAATTATTAATTCCTGATCATGCAGTCAGATACTTGCTTTGCATATTTGACTAGTATACTTTAGATAGGTAAGGAGTCATACATATTCCTGTGGCTCATTTTGGATATTGAAATTTGAAACTAAGTGCAGGGTGCTAGGTGGAGGCATATGTTCCTTCAAAATGTGGGCATCCACCTAGCAGAGAGCATAATGTTTATAACCCATAAAACAAAAGTACCTGCCATCATCCTATGAAATATTTGGCTTTACAGAGGTTATTCATTATTACAGGTAGTCTTGTAATACTGGTTTTGTATTAAAAAACCTTCCTGTTGATGATGATGTATTTTCTGTTTGATAGTTCTGAATTGTTGCTGTGTGTGTCGGGAGTTAATCGTGTAATGAATAATGCAGTCTAACTCAACGGAATTGTTGACTTTAAATAGTGCCAAAGTTGCAGCCCCCCCCCCCCCCCTTCAATTTTTTTAAAAAAAAAAGAGTTACAAAAAGAAAATACAATGTTTTTTTTTTGTTATCCCCA
>Ga0123353_10012656_pt1 | contig 12021 bp, 5 predicted proteins | sample TergutLab28metaG_3_FD_92763 | JGI IMG/M metagenome (GOLD analysis project Ga0123353, IMG submission 92763) | Labiotermes labralis P3 segment gut microbial communities from Petit-Saut dam, French Guiana - Lab288 P3 | ecosystem: Host-associated > Arthropoda: Insects > Digestive system > Gut ... | reverse complement strand
TATAAACCAAAAGGACGAAGGAACATAGGACGACCGAGGAAGAGATGGAGGGACCAACTTCATCTTGAGGATCAAGGAACAGGAAACACGCCTAACCCTTCAGGAACATGATGATGATGATGACTTAAAATCATTAAAGCTGTCGAAATTGTTCTAGCTATAATAAAATTATTTTGCCGTGGATTTCGTAGTAAGTATTGTGTTGTGGCCGCACATGCAATCTGCCTGTTGGTGCTGTTGTTATGTCGGCCCGGTATATACTGAGTCTGAGTGCATGTCGAGCAGTCACACTACTAGACACGTGTAGGGGCAGTGTAATAAAGAGCAGGATTATAGCTTTTTGAATATTTGTGAAATGTGTGTTCATTATACAAAGAAGCTTGTAGCCTTTATCATTACATTAATGCTCACGGGCTCAAAATTACTTTCCTGTGGTTTCTCCTGTATTTCACGTTAATTTTAATCCCTTAAATAAATAATAATAGAGAACGTACTCCGCATTATGCCATTACATATATTAGAGCAACAGCGAGAGTCCTACTCCGCGGTGTACCTAGCCTTTACCGTAAGAGTACCGTTTATTCCAGCTCGGTGCATGTGAGAATAAACGGATTAATACTTTCGTCCAATACAGTTAGTACCTTATTCATGCAAGCATGTCGACAAATTAAACTTTTATGTTCATTCTACCTGAAATGCGTGATTTTCCTGTAACAAAACTGTCATTTGCTGAGACTGAACGGACGAAAAGAAATTCTTGCATAAGCTCTCCATAATGTAATTACTTGTTAAAAGAAATAAGCCAAAAATGTTATGTAACGTATGTTCCGAGATATCTAAGTTTCAAGGTTCTTGTCGTCTTCAGAATGAGTAACACATTTCTCAGCAGCGCCGTCACTGCGATTAAGCACACTGTTGAAATATAGGTTACTCAAGACACACAGTGCAGAGTAGGGCTCGGTTGTAATAGAAAGATTGTGGAATAGGCACTAGACTAATACTGCAACATTCACAGAAATTCTCAATTCTTTAACCTTGTCGAAGTCATCCAGATGCTAATGGATTTCAAAGATTGCAGTTGGGTCTCGATGAGACGAAAATCTAACACCTGTGTGTGCAGCTCGCCCACGGAGGGTACGGACACAATTCAGTGAAGATGCCATAATTGCAGCCATGGAAAGAGAGCTATGGAGAATGTCACGCGATATCGGAGGAGAATTTGGAATTTCTCAATAGAACATGCTCGAAGTATTGCTTGACTGGATAAATGTCACTTCCTTTGAAATGCACATTCGTTTGCAGACGATTGTCCTCCATACATATTGTACTTGTACTTGTAGCTACGAAGCGCTCATGTTTCGATCGCTTACCTTGCACCATTTTACGGTGACGTGTGTCTCGAAATCTAATCGTCTCAGGATACATGTTGTAAAATAGTGTTAAATTTTTTTTAAAAGCATTCACACTATCTAGAGCTCGTGTGAGAATTTATTTTCACTCTGTATAACATCTGTGGCAGATGGATAATACATAAGTATACAGTATACAGCACTGGGGGAATGATACTGCCAGGGGAAAACGGAGGTATTCGGAGAGAAATCTGACCGAGTGCCACTGTGTTCACCGCATATTCCTCATGGACTGACCTGAGATCGAAGCCGAGTATCCGCTGTTGCTTGTATTTTGGAGAACGGATGATTACTTTAACGCTGTGGATTGTGGTGTTTGGGGAAGGGAAACTGATGCACCGTGGCAGTGTGAAAACGTGAGTGGGAGATCTACTATCGAGAACTACGGCCGAGAGAGTAATATTGAAAAGGATCATAGAGGTTAAGTATGTGAGTGTGCTGATTAGAGTCAGCTGTATGACGAGAGGATCCAATGGTGAATTCTAGTTAAAAATACAATGAAAAACTGGTTCTATTCAAAGTAGGTGTTCTGCGACCAGCTGATTCAGTATGAAGTTAGCTGTTAGGAGTTAATTTCTGATCTTAGTACTTAGCCTAAATGTAGGTCCAAGGAACGATATCGTAGTGTACAAGACAATCAACCTTTAGTTGTTCTTCGAAGGTGATAGCTTGGGCAATGAACGATTCTGAGGATGATTTACCGAATTCTGTATTCTTGAGTAATAAAAAGAATTTTCGGACAGAAGCTTTATGTTAAAGGTTACTTCTGTAAACATCTCTTCTCTTAATTTGTTGTAATCTTATCTTGGGGCAGAAATCCAGGTACTTAGTGGACGAGACGATACGCAATGAAAGGAAGAAACGGTCAAGATGCATTAGGCAGCACACCGCACAAAGATTGGAATAAATACACGAGACTTTTCAGGCTTCATAACCGTTTTGACAAATATTCACTTATTTTGGAGTATGGTGTGGTATTTATTGGTAAATAGAGAAGTTCCTGTGGAGATTTCTGCCGCCATATTCAGGATCCAAGAAATGGACCCTGAAGACGCAGACAGGAAGCTACTCCGAAATATCGGTAACTTTCAATCGACACGTCTTCATAACCCAGGATACTTGAATCTTCAGTGTCAATACAGTTCATAATCACGGCGTTATTGTGTGGTGTGTTGTCATGTGTGCGTGAATGCGTTTCCTTCCGTCCAGAGATTACGAAGAAATATGAAGGGACAGTATTTTAACTAATATCTCGCATCATTCCTCACTTAGACCATTTAGTGTGACGGCAGACAATGCAAAGTTTACCGCTATCCGAATTGCCTCAAGTCGTTTTCCACGCGTTTTGGTTCAATGTATTTCAGTTCATATTAATTGGGTCTTTAGTCACTATATTCCAATAATGTGCTGGAAATGTTTTCTTTCGGCTCACACAGGGCAGGTCTAATAAACACGTTGTTCATTGAAATTCTAAGTTTTATATGTACAGCAAGCCGACGGGAAGTGTTTAGGAATAAATTATGAGGAGAAATGCTATTCATATTTAATTCAGAAATGGAGGTCCCAGTTCGTTTAGTCCACGACCGTTCAAGTAGGATTAAAAAAAAACAACTGCAGACATTTTACTGGTTTAGATATAACAGGATTAAGAGAAGGGAAGGTGCAGTTTTAGAAGCAGGAAGAGGAAATTTATGTTTTGTTGACCGTGCATCCTTGATTAATCTTGTGAATAAAGACAACTTGGTGTACAATTTTTTTAAGTATGTTAATTTTTTTTCTACATGTTTCCTGCTACTATGTGCCCATCTGTATACCAGACAGTCATCCACACAGAGTAACAAATACCAAGTGTCCCATAGATACAGTTATTTCTCCTGATGATGGGCAGATAGTCGCCCGAAACCTGTAGAGAAAAGAAATAAACACACTAAGAAAAACTGTGCACAAATTTGGCTTTATTCGCAAGACAGGAACCCTGTAATCACAGCACCAAGACGCAGTCAGAATGAAGGCAGTGAATTCTTATAGAATGTAACATATTTTAGACGCTGCGTGGTCGCCGTTTAGTGTTCCAACTGAACCAATAATTCTGATGACAGGGGCTCATTCTAGATATCGTTCCACTCTGTTTGCAGTGAAGAAGAGAGTGAAACATGTGAAGTGAGGCAGAACTGAACACAATCCAGAATGCTTGATAGTCCGGAAGATAAGTGGCTTATGTCATACATGCTGCCTTGTCTGCGGGTGACATTTCTTTTACATTAACGGAATCTACTTCGGTTCACACAAGTGAATACAGAAAGTCGAATAGGTAGTAATTTTTCTTAGATTTGTTACCTTGACGCAATTTTGTGCCATTAATAATTATTATTTTCGCCAGAAGCCGCGGATGTAATGCTGAATATCTTCAAATGAAATTCGCGGTGCATGACGTCGCACCGCGAAATATCTGACCTAAGCTTCTTCGGTTTTCCCTGCTGTCACTTTATGTCCTTAATCCTTACTCGTGTTTAGCCCTGATCAGGCATCATATTAACACATCATTGGTCCTTAATGACGGATTCATTGCTCTGACTCGGCACTTGGCTGACAGCACAGCAACGAAGTATTATCGTCATTGATTCATTAATATCTATTGCTTATAGGCTTGGCAGCACTGTAGTGGAGACATTATATTCGGAATCCTGATAAGTAGTTATTGGGTGACCCAGACTTCTGGCTATTGGAGAATAACGGATTGTATGTTTGTGACCTGGATTTTGGTTCATGAGAGGATCGAACGGCAGGCTTATGCGTATGTACTTTAAGTTGCATAAAAGGCAGGAAATTTCTTGACTCACTAAGAGACATTACCTTCTCAAACACGATTCTGCTGCATGTAATTTTTTACTATTATTATAACCTCTACTAGCAGTACGGCACCTGACGTAATATTCACGTGCGGAGCTCAACGCTGGTGTAATTTCAGTCACAAATCAAGCGTTAGTGACATCTACCGGGCACTTAGAACAAATCATGCCGTACTTCCTTCTATTAGACGGCTGCCATCTGGTATCGTAAATTAGACTGTCGTTTGTTTCCAAAGTCCAGTAACACGTAAACCTGGGTTGGTAAAAATGGCGTGCCGGGTGTGACCCACTCAGTAACACCAGCGGCGTCATATACAATAGTTATAATATAGCATTGACATGCACAGGTTACTGCAGCTGTGATGGCTGCTCAAACATTTCGTGAGTTTTATTTTTTAATTACCTTTTACAAAGCAATTACAATGGTACAGTACACATCCCATCCATATATTTAAAGGAACACACAAAAATGTTCCCCTAAGTTAATCTGTTTTCATTATTACCACGCGATGGCTAATAACGTTGGGTACGTAGTGTTCGCCTTACACATCCAGTGAGGAAAGATAGCCAGTAATATTTTATATTTTATTTCCCGAGGACGTTTCTTATATGCATCAGATATCCTTCCAAAATTCGCACGTATTAATTGCGTCATATTTTACATCACCACTGTTCTTTCAGAACAGATTACTGTTGCACCGCGATAACTGAATTTGTCAGAGTTTAGCACAATATGTCGTTCGTCTACGTTCGGTTTTTCTTCAGTCATATGAAAATTTATTACTTATTGCAGACAGAGACAGTTATTTTGTAATTACGTAGAAGACCCCACGTATGTCCTCTAACTGATCTTCCTTATATTTAAGCAACTTGGGCGGTTTTCATGAAAATGTAGAAAGCAGCGGTCTGGAAGGTCATGCAGCTGAATCACCCAACATCAGTGCTGCCCCTCTTGCTGCCACTTGAAAAATTAGGGGGAAATAACTGGGCCAAAATAGTCACTTTATGCTCATGACACTAATATATTAGGATATAGTTATTATGCCTGTGCAAAAAAGAAAACCGGTTTTAAAGCACCGAAAAAAATTTGTTTATAAACGAATAAGTAGCGTATGTGTAAACAAATCACGCAAAGAAATATGTCAAACCAAAAGTATAACAGTAGAATATATATATATATATTTAAACTGCTTCAAAATACATAGATCTGGAAACTTTCATGAGCAGTATAAGCCAGTTCATAAAGGATTATAATGGTCGGTGGAATCTGACCGGTATTTGGCAGCTAGACCTAGAGCGGATGGGGAAAATTCTGTACGTGTGTTGCAACAAGTTGCTAGACACACCGTGAATGCAGCTTCATCATACGAGGAGGGCAGACAAGGAAGAAGGAATTTACGCACTTGTCTGTACAGTAAGCTCAGGCATGTAATAAGCACTTTACTAATATCTACTACTTCCACTATCCATATTAGCGACTACCGACAACCGAAGTAACGCAATTTATCACCCACAACAATACTATCCAAATTGGTTATGTACCTGACAACTTTACAGTGCACAGGTTGTAAGCCGCCTCTCTCCCTAGGGTAAAGAGCTGTGGTGCCAATGACAAGGGGTCCAAACTTTAACAAATCAATTTCTAAACAGGGCCTAACTCGCTCAGGTTCCCTAAAAGTTTCCAAAAGCAAGTAATAATGTAGCAATTTCGTCAATTCACGTTAACAACACGTACCTGGACAGATCAACAACAGCACTACCATAATATTCACTTGTAAAGCACCACAATACAATTCTAAATATGCACTGGGATGCACCGCGCAGATGTGTCACGTTTTATGCAAATGTTAATCAGTCAAAATTCGGAACCCAAAGGGAGCGTGGTAATTCTCGCTGGGGATTACATTATCCCCATCCAGCGTCCGGCTTTGAGATCGTAGCGTGATACGTCATAAATGATCTTATGATAGACCAGAATCCAAGCCACGCGCTGTCAATGCATCGCGTGATGTGTCTAACTGCTGCACTACATCGCGTGATGTGTCTAACTGCTGCCCTACATCGCGTGATGTGTCTAATTCCTGCCCTACATCCGCCGGCGGCTACCTGTGGCTGTATGTTGCCAAGTTACAATAAACTTATAACTCCCCATATTTACAAAAATATTCTAACTTATCAATTATTCTTTACACGATTATCATAAAATTTAGAGAAGGCTTATTCTAGTATCAACGCAGAACACTGCGTTGGTTACAATGACCGGAGCCCAAATACTGTAATTTTCTTGAACTGCCGGAACAAAATATACAGATTATGTGTATAATAGGAAAATGTAAGTAAAGTTCTGATTATCAGTATTATTCTCGGGAGCAACAGGATTTACGAAGAATTTCGATTTGTGATTTGTATTGACGTCTGTAGGGCCTATTAATTTTTATAAGTGGGCTGGGATAGCTCAGTCGGTATAGCGAATCGCTATGGGCTGGGCGGTCCGGGGATCGAAACCCGGTGGGGGCGAGATTTTCCGTACATGTCCGGCTGTGAGGCCCATCCAGCTTCCTATACAATGGGTACCGTGTCTTTCACGGGGTGTAAATCGGCCGAGGTGTGGCGTTAACTATAACCTCCATCTAGCGCCAAGGTTAAAGAAAGAATACAGCAATACCTCTACTCCACCTCTGGGCCTTCGCGGCCTGTTATGTGGTGAACTTTACTTAAATTTAATTTGCTTTTACAATTTGACTTAATATATTGATTTGAATTTAGTATCTGAAAAATCGAACTTTGATTAAATGACAGGCGAGTTTCGTGTTTAAGGATTTTAAAACAGACTGCAGATATGTGTGGGACATTCATTGGTGAGAGGCTGGCGAGTAAAATCATGGACTATGATATAGGCTATATTTAAAAGAGATGACAGTAAAGAAATCGGAAATTGAGAACTTAGGCCTGCTTCCGTAGGGAGAGATGACTCTATAGAATTTAGTTATTGGGAATTTGGGCGTGCTTCATAGGGAGATAAGATTGTCAGGAGCTGAGTTGTTGGGTACATAGGCCTCCTTTCATAGGGAGATATGGCTGTCAGGATCTGAGTTATTTGGTACACAGGCCTACTTTCAAAGGGAGATATGACTGTCAGGAGCCCAGCGTTTGGGTACATAGGCCTCCTTTCATAGGGAGATATGACTGTCAGGAGCGGAGTTATTGGGTACATAGGCCTACTTTCATAGGGAGAATTGACTGTCAGGAACTGAGTTATTGAGTACATATGCCTGCTTTCATAGGGAGATGTGACTGACAGGATCTAAATTTTGGGGACATAGGCCTGCTTCCATAGGGAGATATGACTATTAGGATCTGAGTTATTTGGTACATAGGCCTGCTTTCAAAGGGAGATATGACTGTTAGGAGGTTAGTTATTGGGTACATAGGCCTGCTTTCATAGGAAGATTTGACTGTCAGTAGCCCAGTGTTTGGGTACATAGGCCTGCTTTCATAGGGAGATATGACTGACAGGAACTGAGTTATTGTGTACATAGGTCTGCTTTAGTAGGGATATATGAATGTCAGGAGCTATATTTTTTGGGTACATAGGCCTGCTTTCCTAGGGAGTTATGACTGTCAGGAGCTACGTTTTTTGGTAAATAGGCCTGCTTTCGTAGGGAGATATGACTGTTAGGACCTGAGTTATTGGGTACATAGGCCTGCTTACATACGGATAGATAATGCAAGACGCTGAGTTTCAATGTGTAAGTGTGCGACATCCAGAAAACCGCTGTGAATTAGTAATTTTTATTCAGTAAAATCCTGGCTGATGTGCAAAATCATATTGTGTAATTGTCGTTACTTCGCGAGAAACTGCATGCTGTCTGCTGTCATTTCGTTTCCGCTTGTACATTCTGCAGGCTTTTTTGAGAAATGTATTGAATCGTTTCTGAATATGACCTTATTAATTTATTAAATGAGCCGGTATATTCATTTGCATCCCAATACACACCCGTTGATGCAGTTGACTGCAAGCCTTATCTAACGACTGCATATGCTTGCGCCTGTATTACATTGAATAAAACTTGCTATGAATTTCAATACCTTTAGGACAAATCGTGGTGTTAAATCGTTGGTCTGTAGCACTGATCAGTATGCAACGTATGCATGTTCATATTACCATTTCACCTACCCGAAACAATAGAAGCAGGATTACGAACTTAATGATGGTAGGTACGAAACACGTACAGGGGACGTTCAGAGTATTTAGCTATAAACCCGATTTAATATGGATCCTGATTAACTGTTGTCCTATAAGCCCTATTCTCTAGTGTCAAACCTGTTCATACATTCTAACATTTCACTGCCGCAGCACTACTAGTTGACCAACCCACTTTTCGCATTCTAGTAACTGACTTTGTTTCAGCAAAATCAGTAACAATATTTCATTATATACATTTAAAATACAGTCTTGCACAACATGATTTACAAGTTTTTAGGTTACTAGTTAGTTACATGCTATCATCAGACCTACACAATGTCAAAAACTCTGCGAATAACAAAACAAAACAAAACCTTTTACGTTTACGTGGGATGGAATCTCATTCCAACTTAAAAAGTTATAAAGCATATGTTAAAATATATTATAAGACAGGATGGAAATAAAAACAACAGTATATTCATGAAACAATTGTATTTTTAAAAAAGATGGTAGGCAGTTCAAACAATTTTCCTTTGTATAAGGAACGTCGCATTCCTCTTTTCACAACATCGGAATCGACAGTCTACTGAAAGATGATCCAGTGATCGTGGCAGTTCCAGTATGGTCACCATGGTGATGGCACTCCAGGTCTTCTTCCGACGTAATGAACATTCTCCTTATAACACTTTTGGACTTTAAGGTCTGTGAATATAGAGTTATTAAGGTTTAAATTAATTGAAATAATTTTTCCGGTTTATTAATAACTTTGATAGAAAGGATATAAATGTTAATGAAAGTACTTACTTCCTTTTTGGAGGCTTTTTCCACCCTGTGAATTCGCACTTGCGGAAGGACATTGTTCCACCAACATTCACAGCTCAAGGTATTTAGTGTGTGGGCCTTATCGTACTCCTGTGCCTACCGCGAATTTGCGTAGTAGGGGAAGGCGTTGACGAAGTGAACTAGTCCAGCGAACTTTCTGTTTAATAAACCTTCAAAAATGTTATTGTGGGAGACAGTATATTTTTCATTTAATTGATTTCCCCTTCTGGTGTCTCTGTAACCTTTCCAATAGTGTCCATATATGTCCCCTCTTTACTGAAATGCTTAATTTCCCTTACATCATCCCTTTTCCCAAAAGCATGGCCGTTCTATCAAAGATGTTGAGCGAATTTTGAATATGTAATGTTATTCCTAAGTGAATGTAAGCGCTCTTTGTATCGTGTTCCAAAATTTTACCCGTTTGTCCAGCGTATTTCTTTGCACAATCTATACCATTTAGTTGGTAAATGCCACTACCATGAAATGAACTCTCATCACTTAGTAGGTTCTTTGGATTCAAAAGTTTTTTAACAGAGCGTTTTGTTTTATAGCCTATACGTAAGTTAGACTTCTTGCAAACTTTAGTAATTTTTCCAAAGAAAGAACAGTGAACTATTTGTTTTAGGCATTCGTTATCTTCTGTAATATTGCTATCTTCCTTTATTTAAAATATTTGTGAATCAGTTGCAGCGGAAAGGAGTTACTGTACAAAAGTTTTGAATGTAAGCTCTTTCTTTCCTAATTATATCTTTCTTCAATTAATACGCGTCAATCTATTAAGTAAGAATTTTAAAGCAGGAAATTTATGATCCATCGGATGACACGAATTGTGTGGAACTGTGGTGTCTGTATAGGTAGGCTTACGATAAATACTGAAATCTAATTCACTATAACTTTTTAAAGTACCAAGGTCTAAAAAACTGAGAATTTTTTAATTTTCTAATTCCAATGTAAATTGTAGAGTGATGTCATTTGTTTAAAATTTTGTTAGTTATTGCAGCTTGACTTACATTATTTCTACGGGGAAAACGACTTGAGTTGAGGACACGTTGTTGAATATATACATCGCGTGAGAAAAGAGATATCTACAGTGCCATACTTCATTAAAGGTTTTAATCAAGATTCGTCGGTTGATTTTTAATTCATTGCCAGTTTTGGGTCATCCGTTGTGGATGTACCTTTCAATTAAATGGGAAATATTCGTTATTGGTGTGTATATGAGAATACACTACTGAACGTGAAAATCAGAAGCCAGACCACGGCACAGAAGGCTGTTTTGTTGCCATACTCTCACTGCGGGGTCCATGTTCAATTCCCGACCGGCCCAAGTGGCTGTTGTGTATAAAGTGGCAGTGGCACACGTTTATCTCCGCGTACTGTGACTTTCGGCTGTCATTATAATTCCACCGATTATCCATACTGATTCACTCGTGTATCAACGACGCTGCGTAATCCCTGATGTTGGCAGCGTCGTTAAAAAACATGGCGATCGTACACCTCCCTGAGTCACCATTCCAGGATTTTATGCACCTGTAGAAGAGAAGCTGACAACGTTGCAGCCACGAACTGGCGCAGCATATTTAGCATCTCTTTCCATACTTCAGATTGATAATGTACTGATCTTGTATTTCAGTCCGTAACAATGTGCGATTCTGCTTGCACGTACTTCACACGATTATCTGTGTTACTCACAAACCCCATTACCCCTGAAACTTCCACCGACTGCTAATAGTGACAGCTTGCGTTCAAGAAGAGAATCAGTGAGCTGCCAAAACCCGACGCCGACAGGAGTTGAATATTCCATTGGTAGATGGCGCACAAGTCTTGCTATTGATTAGAAGAATGACGTGAGGAAGTATCACGTCTCTACATATACATTTCGCCTACCAGAATTCTACCCATAACATTTAACTACACTTACATTCCACTTCACCAGCCACCCTCATTACCTACTGCCATTTTGTGTATACCATGTTACATACTTTCCGAAATATTTAACAAAGATGATAATAGCGTAGAAAGTCAGTATGGAAGTAAGCAAGCAGCGTAGAAGGAAAAGATAATAGTGAAAATGAAACTGAAGTAAGCTTTGGACCCTCCTACAAAAATTGAAATACAGTTAGCCTTGTCACAGTTAAAGAATGGAAAAGCAGCAGGTTGAGATAATATACATCCGGAAGTACTAAAAGTTGACCCTGAAATAACTGTACAAATGCTGTATCCTATACTGGAGAAAATATGGAAGGAAAAGAAGATCCCTGAGAATTGGGAAGAAGGAGTAATTACAAAGATACCGAAGAAAGGAGACTTATAAAATTGTAATAAATGGAGAGGAGTTACCCTTCTAAGAATTCCAAGCAAAATTTTGACTAGAATAATTTTAAACAGAATACACAATACACTGGAACAACACCTCCGAAAAGAACAAGTTGGATTCCCCAAACACCGAATTTGTGTTGACTGAATGAACACTTTAAGGATAATTCTAGAACAAAGTATAGAATGGCAGGCCATTCTGTTTGTGACCTTTATCGATTTTGAAAAGGCATTTGACTCCGTGAAGAGAGAAATAAAGTGGCTCACGCTACAGGAGTATTGTATACCAAGGAAGATTATCCAAATAATTAAAATATTGTATGATGGATGTAAGTGCAAACTTTCCCATGAAGGAAAGTTTTCAGACTTTCTAGAGGTCAGAAATGATATAAGGCAAGGATGTATTCTATCCCCAACCCTTTTTCTGCTAACATTAGAC
>Ga0123353_10012655_pt1 | contig 12021 bp, 4 predicted proteins | sample TergutLab28metaG_3_FD_92763 | JGI IMG/M metagenome (GOLD analysis project Ga0123353, IMG submission 92763) | Labiotermes labralis P3 segment gut microbial communities from Petit-Saut dam, French Guiana - Lab288 P3 | ecosystem: Host-associated > Arthropoda: Insects > Digestive system > Gut ... | reverse complement strand
AGGTAATTTTATTGATGTATTCTTAGCTCGACATGTTTCGGGTACATACGCCCATCATCAGGAGCATTAGATGTTGAGCTGCAGCATATGGTTTTCTGCACCGAGTTTTTTGATTGGTTGTGGTCTTGAGAGCCGTTCCTACGCAGCGGCTCTCAAGACCACCACCCATCCACAAACTCGGTGCAGAAAACCATATGTTGCAGCTCAACATCTAATGCTCCTTATGATAGGCGTATGTACCCGAAATATGTCGAGCTAAGGATACATCAATAAATTTACCTTGTTGCATCAAGTTGACATTTCACATTATTTCGTGAGGAAGATGCACGTTCAAAGAACCCTCATATTTGTGACAATTTCATAAAAAGTGGCAATGTACTTTAGAAGTACCACAGGGGGGCCCCTCTGTCAGCTTTGAGTGGAAGCCCAGAAATTCTAGCTAAGCAACTGGAAGAGAAACAGCACAATAAAACTACAGAGATTTCAGGACAGATGTGTCGAGGGCTTAAAGAGGCAGCCAGTGCAACCTGTTTAGTGTAAACACAAGGAATCTCATATTTTATTTTTTTGACCGTTGTTCTCCTGAGATGTTACGCTGCGTAACATCCCAGAAGAACGAACGTCTCAACGACGCCGCCCCGGAAGCCTGAAATCTCTCATGGACTTACTGTTTATTTAAGACGGATCAAGAATCGAACAATGTGATACAACAAATCAATAACGATTATCTCTAACGTCATGTACCAGGGTGCTGATAAGTCCTTAGCCCGACCAGGAAGGAAAAAAGCTCGGAAGCATGTCAGGGACCCGCGCGATTTCAACAACATCGGGACGTGAGCTGTCATCAAGTCCCCCCCCCCCCTCCTGTAAAGCAAGGCGCCGAAGGAAATTCACGCCACTCTGACAGAAACATTAGCTGGTCAGGCTAAGGACTTATCATCACCCCTGTACAATGCTCAGAGTTGTACTTTTTGTTCAGCAAATACCAATGAAATTAGCAGGGCTTATAGCATGCACAGCATACACAGAATTGTTAGCAATAAACCCACGAGACGAGAGCAGCTCTGGGGCCTAAGCACAGACGGAAGGACGGGATTAAAATGCATGTAGTCCTGAAGGTGCGTGATAGTGAAAACTGGAAAACTGAAAAACTGAAAAGAGTTCCGGTACAATCGCAAAGGTATCCCACGCCCAAACAACTCTGATCGTGTAATGTTAGCACATACATATTCATCAGTATGGATCGATTTTTGTTGTGTTTATTAATTACGTATATTTCATGCGCTTAGTTTTACTTGGTTATGGCCTTGATTGTTGTAAAGCAAACTTTTCTCTGTCCACTCCATGAAGGCACTCATTCTTGACCTCAGCGCTAGACTGAGGTGAGTGGTCAGCTTCACATCCCAGCCGTTTTAACCCGGGGAAAGATCCCGGTGCCCATTAAATAAGAGGCTGGATAGGACCTATTTTCCGTCTGGACATTTTGGAGAAGAAAAAAATTCTTTTCTCCTTTTCGGGATTCAAACGCCCGATCATCTAACCGTAGCCTATACACGATAAACACTACTCTATCCCGGATTCGTTGTTTGTTGTTCCACGTGTATCCGATACAAGCCACATCGTGTTACTCCCACGCGTATTGTGATATAACACGTGGCTGTGTTCAAACCGGTTGATCGCAGTTACAAAATGACTTTGATCGTATCCTTAAAGATGTAGCCTATCTGTGTTTTAAGAACTGTATCGTTATCCTACATTTTAAATTCTAACGCTGAACGTATTGCACTCAAGTATGCAAAATGCATCATTCGCCAATAGCAGCACCTTTGTAAATTACGGTGTGACCAAAGGATTGTGTTTCGCAGATCACGAAAGTGTAGGTGCAGATAACAGTTAAAGGGTGCATTCGGAGAATAAATTGTAAATGATACTCTGACATCCATGGTCAAGTATTTACTGTGATAACAGTTTATTTGGATAGGCTTAGAAAAGTATTCATGCGGTAATGTAAAAAAATTGTATGTTAATTAACTATTTATTTATTTATTTATATACACGCACACCTTTAAATTTATTATGAAGGAAATTTCTTTTAATTGTTCTGTCTGTATTGTTGGGCCGATTGTTGCTTATGTCCGCTCTATTTCATCATGCTAAACGTGTGCAGACCTGTCATATGGTAGGCATTCCAGGGCAGTATGAGAATTATGTTTCACGTCCTGCGCCACTGATGGCAGAAACTTTGTCTTATTCTACTGTTTTTGTGAAAAGGTTCAATAGATTGCGTCCTTTACACTGACAAACTGTACTCTAGAGACGGGACAAATAGCTTTGTATATGGTCCGAATGTGTTAAGATATTGTGGTGTAAATATCTTTCGTAGTAAGGTCTTTGTTCTGTAGCTGGCCCCAAGGTTGAAAATCGAAGCAGAAAGTTTACTTTCTGTCTATAAATAAGAAGGAAGTATAGAAGGGCCAAGGAATACACACTGAGATTGCATGTAATATTAATGATTAACACAGCCGTATGCAGTGCATTACTCAGGTAAAATTTATCTCGGTTGAACCGACTGATTTTCCTGTAAATTTCCGTTATTGAAGAAATAAAGCAGAGATGACTTCCAATAACTTAGGTCTGTTGAATGAAAGTAATTGGTCCTTACAATGTTAAAAGAAAATCATCATTCTCCAATAACTTAATAATCAACCTACAGATCTATACAGACTACCCATACAGCATTTCTTAGCCTCTTCGGTATTACATCAGTACAATTAACCTTTTTCCTGGTAGGGAGATTGTACCCGATAATTATGCTGCCGTAATTATTATCATCATTAAAAATATGTCTAAAGTTTAAAACGCAACGGAAACGAAGTTCTGAGAACACCGAGTTCCTCCCGAACGATTGTTTCCGGTCCCTGCCCAATAGCAAGTGGACCCCGCGGCATACCCAATTATTGGATTTTCAGTGACGAACACGCAAACGCCTGACAGTTATGCAGTCCCGTCACGCAGCTCTGCGCGCTGTGTTATCGATACGTTCGAGATAAAAAGTGTTATACATGATGTTTATTTATAACTTTTTTTTAAATACATCACCTATCTTTTATTCGAAATAAAACCTTGTGCTACAATGTGATCACACAGCTTCGAACAGCCATATTCGTAGCGACATGTTATCCAGTCTTTAGTCTCTGTTATTCATGGCTAATGTCTCGGACACACAGCATTGATTTGCATGTTGCGTGCGCAAAGCAGGTACAAGGACGCCAGATATATCATGAAAGTTTAAGAAGAGATCAAAAGTTGGAAGGGAAACACACGAGAAGTTGACGTAAGGAAGGAAGATTTAAAATTCATCGCAGTGTTTGAAACCGAGTTACAGGGTTGAAAATGCTCCACACAGTCAATTTGTGCTTCGCCTTCGAGCTAAGAGGACGGTTAAGTGCAGTTAATAACCGGTACTTAGTGCGTTTAAAAGAAGACAATTCGGTGTATGTTGTCAAACGTATATGAAATCAGGATTTAAAAGGACTGAACAATATCACGGATACATGTTCATAAACACGCATGGTAATGCATCGAGCCTACCCCATCCTCCCTACCCCAGTTGTATTGCCCTTATACTATCCCCCTAATAGTGCATCAGGTGACTCAAACAGAAGTAGTCCACCTCATCCTGAAATTAATTCCCCCTCCCCACCCTTCAGCAAGCGACAAAAGATACCATCTCTAGTTGCTTGTAATCACACTTCACAGAACTTACCAGTTTACAGTCAGCAAAACGAAAAATTAATATCAATACTTAGAAACAGGGGAAAATGTACGAAAGCAAGAAATAATAGAGGGTTTTTAGACCTTAATTTAGGGACAAACAACGATGATATGAATGTAACATATGAAGGGGCAGATGACAATGAAAGAGGAAATGTCAGTAGAAGCCAGTATGAACTGTACAGGGGCCAAGAGAGTGTTGAAGAGGAGCTTCAATTGAATATTCCAGGAGCAGTTATTGAAACCTGCGATCACAACACTCGGATTTTTGTCAAGGTAAGAAGTTTTATTATAATTCTTTAAAAGACTCCTAATATTCTAGCACACACTAATTATTCTAGAGAGTTAAACAAAACTAATGTAATTATCATCCACTTGAAAAGAATCTTGCATAGCATGGTCAACATTTTAGGTACTGCCTTTGTCAGTACTATTGCTCTGTTCTCATGCAAAGCTGACTGCAGTCCCTAACAATTACTTCATGTAGCAATGTAAGGATACTGGAGGCTGAATCTTTTATGACAAAAATCCTGCTTCCTTAAAGGAAATTTAAAAATCTTCAGCTTCAAAATGAAACTGAAAAAAACCGGATAAGATTATTATTATTCGGTAAGGGAGCGTATGACAATTATACTTTATTGATCGTTACTTTATTTCTTACATGTAATTACGTCCTTAATTTCTTTATAGTTTTCCGATTTAGTAAAAGTTATGTGAGTGAATGATTTGTCTGACAGCTAATATTCTTGAGATGGTATTCTTCACGTTGGTTCGGAAGTCGAAAACCCCAAAAGTAATATTTAATATCCCTTGATGGTAGCAGTATGCAATTCTTGCAAAGTAGTGGCAAAAATGGTGAAAGCAAAATAAACTAATGCACGCCAAGAAGGCATACAGGAGACGTAGAAGTATGGCTCCATGCATTCTTAAGCTCGGCAGACTACCGTCAAGTGATTGGTTGGATATTCGCCCCGGCCGCTTTACCCTTGGGAAACGACAGAATAGGAGGGTGGGTTAATCCCACAGCCGGTCTCAAAGTTTCGGAGAAATGAAAAATATCTTGCCATGCCGGGAATCGAGTCCCAGACCATCTAGTCCACAATTTAAGAATGTTAATTAGTGTTCATCGCAGTTGCCGAAAAAAAATCACTGAGAAGTCTTAGACGGTATGCCGTGTTTAAGTACACAAAGAGCTGTTCACAAGGTAAATCAGGTCCGTTTCGTATTCAGATAAAGCATGGACATTGTGTGTAAATGCCTGGGATGAGGGCATGTTGAAGAGCAGAGAGTGTACAAGCAATCACCACACTCTGGAAGACGTGTAATCAAGCATTCATAAAGAAGCCGCTAACACGCGCATTCAAATATTACAAAGGTGTGATATCTGCTGTTCTAACAGGATTCGGGTCTTCTGAGATGTGCCGCTGTATCACAGGGTGAGTGGCTCATGAAATTTCGAGTACTGCCTTGTTTTGAAGAGTCAAACAGTCCAAGAATGACTTGGCTTGACCCTTCAATATGAAGCAGCATGTACCTTCGAAACGTCGGAAAGAAGTTACCCATCAACCTAAAGCAGCATCTCAGACAACACGATCCTCCATTACACCACTGTGAAAACCCCAGACCAAAATGTTTCCTGACTGAACCCTTTGTTTTTAAACACTTGTAATGCTTTGTAAAAGCAAGAAACCTGATTTCACAACCATACAGAACAGCAGGCAAATGGTTTCGTAAATCTTGAACGGTAGATTAATCGGTTTCATGTATAAACCGCACGTGTTCTAACAGCTACCTTTCTTTCTTAATTTCAGGTCCTGAACCAACACCCACACGGATCCTCACAGCGAATTTGTAATATCAAAGAGGATAAAAATGGTGGAGTAACTATCTACATGTCACAGCCACAGAGAAGCCATGACAATATCAGCAACCTAAAACAATATGAGAATAATTATCAACAACTGAAGAGGCAGAAGGACTGCCAGAATCTACAAAATTGTCCCCCAGAACCACCAAAGATAATACCAAGGAAAACAAAACATAAAACAAACAAGGAAACAAAAACACAATCAAAGAAAGCATATGCTGTTGAACATAGTCTGTTGAAAGAGCAGCAGGATTGCTACAACGCTTCTGGGTCTTCAAAAATGAATGCAACACTCCCTGCTGTGGAACAGAGTCAACTTAATGATCAAAATTCTGATCATGAATTATGTAAGACTGATAACAGAAACAAAGATGACACACAAGTAGTGATAAGTGCTGAAGGTGATGTTATATTAGACAATTTAAAAGCAATACACAAAGACACAGAGTTACCACTCAGTGTAAATAATAAGGAGATTATTGCTGGACAGTATATGTCTGTTGGAGTTCAGGTTTCTCCTTTACCACAGTATCGCTTAAGGTTTCTACCAATCATCAGCTGCACTGTGTATGACAGTAGTGAGTCACAGCATAATGGGGTTCAAACAATACGATTCTGTCTGCATCTTGTAGGTCGATGGATGTTGTCACAGTGTGGGTTAGGGGTGATACTGTTCATCTGGGCATTGTTAGGAGCTGCTGCGTTTCGCGCAACAGAAGGACCTTACGAAGAGCACATAGCAAGAGAACTGTTGGGAAGGCAACATGAGCTGGTGATTGAACTGGCAAGGGATTTACGGATATTGAAACAAGAGGAACCAGGCTGGCACAACAAGATAGAGTATTATGTAGACAAACATAAGGAAATGTTACTTGAAGCAGTGAGTGAGGGATATGGAGAAGGGGGGAGCAAAGGCAAGATATGGAGTTATCCAGGATGTCTGCTGTTTGCTGTATCACTTCTTACAACACTAGGTAAGACTCAGTTGCTTATCTCATCATGCTTGCTGCTAGAGGTAAATATTTATTGCACTGTCATTTTTTTATTTACAAAATGCTAATATCAAAAAGAGTATACAATTTTACTTTACTAGTCTTCTATAAATATCACACCATCTGTTCTTCACTACTCAGCAACTTTCAGTCATTGTAAACAAAATCACACTACACACATGCTGTAAAAAACGCTGCCCGTGTGTGCATCATGAAGACACACGAAGAATATTAGTAAAGCTTCACTCATTCTTAACATTGACACTAGATGAATGTCGGTGACCACACCCTGGCCACCTTATCCATGGGCGAATGAAGCCAAGTACCCACTGAAGGCTGGGGGGACCATAGAAGTAGTTGGGACATTTTGGAGAGGTGAAAAATGTTTGTCCCTGTTGGGAATTGAACTCCAAATTGTTTAGCCCAAAGTTTAGTCACCAGTCACTCAGCAATCTCAGTTCAACACGTACGCGCATGTGCATGCACACACACACACACATATTAAATGCTGTATTTATCATATCAAAAGGTTTTTCAAACAAAACTCTGGGATAATAATAATGTCCATATATTATGTTATTTTTATATGATGAGAGAGTTTTTAAACATTCTGATAAAGTTTAATTCAGCTTCAAAGGAATCAGGGAAATAACTAACAAGTGGGCACAAAATTTATCATCACCACCACCATTATCATAATAATAATAATAATTATCAAGGCATTTGATTTAAGCTTCATCCATTGTATGATTAAAAATATAGTCTGGAATTGGCTACATTTTGGAGACCTGCAGTGTCCATTCTCAGGTTTTTATCTTTTATGTTTTATTTGAGGATGGGAGCATAGCCAGTCTTTGAAGTGTAATCATTTTTGGAATTTGGTATTTTTAGGTAGGCAAGGGATAAAGTGTGGTGGTAGTGATGACAATAATGATGAAGTTGACTGTGATTATGACGACAATGACAATGACGAAGACGAAAACAATGGCAATGGCAAGTACCACGATGACAATGATGACCACAGTAACAACAACAACAACAACAACAACAGTGTACTAAAGATAAATATTCCAGGCTATTACACATCATAAATTATTCATACACATTCTAGGTTAAAGTGTACATAGTATTGTTTTATCTAAAATTAAAATTATATACCACTTTTTAAGCTTGCAGAGTTCATGGAACTGTCCCATCAAGCGTTTGAGTGTAAACGATTTTACACACCCACCTGACTACCCTTCTTATCCTCCATCAAGCACTAAGTGAGTGTAAAGGAGTAGGTGGAAGAGAGCATGCATGGGTAAAAAGCATAGTTGGCTGGACAAACTATTATTTATTGAATATTGATTTTAGTTTATTTTCCACCCCTTATGGCTAATTTTATCTGGTGAAAGGTCAAATCGCTCTGTGGTGGAAAGTACTGTTTCAGGTACGTTTGAACTATTTATCATGTATACATTTTTTATCCCTTACAAAATCAATGTATTGCCTTTGAATTACGATGAAACAGTAGAGACATTTGGTCTACAATTTCATTAAAACTCTTGAACTGCCTTTTCATTCAGTATCCTTATTACATCACTTCCATAAGACAACATTTATTATTTTTCTTGCATGTAGTGAACTTCTGAGGACCACAGCATACCAGCAGGACATTCATGCATGAGCATACACTGTCTTCAATGCCTAAGCCCTCAATGAAAAGGACACAAACAAATCTTATGCTCACACAACAAAATCCACCACAACAGTTTGTGTCTAACATGCAGTTGTCATTTGCACATACAGAATGACCCATAACGCAGTTACCCGAGAATTTTTTCCTTTTATTTACATCTTACTAAATGGTTAAATTACTTTTGGCCCACTCTGTACATGTGTGGTACTATTAGCAAAGGGATGTCTTTGCCAGCAAGATGGCATATGATGCTCTGACCCTAAAAACTTATGGTAAAGATAAAGGTGAAACAATCCATGCACAGACCTAGAGTCTCTGAGGTTTGCAGGAGGTTGAGCCTCCCAGATATTAAGATAATCAGCACATGAAGGTGGTAAAGTTGTCATCCCTACACACTGGCTGCCTTTACACCCCAGGAAATATTCCTGGTACTCATTGCTGTAAGAGGCCGAGTCAACCCCAGGACCGTAGTGCAGCCAGAAAGATTATGTCAATGAAAAATTCCAGTGACACCATCAGGATTCCAACCCGTGACCTTCCAGCTCCTAGCACAGTGCCTCAACCAACTGCGCCATGTGCCCCACCTAAAAAATTAACAGTGACTTTAAAATTTTATACAGTACTGACTGGCTGACATATAAAACTTTTAGGTACTTAACATGACTGAGATTTTTGCCCACCTTCAAGTCTCACAGCACACCAACATCTTTATTGCATTTTGTGAATTTCCTGACCATCTAAAACCAAATGATACGATAATGTATTAAATTATGCCACATTCATGTTCTCCAGCAACCTTTAAAATTCAACATTCATAACCATCATGTTCCATACACACTTAACATGTTTAAACATTTAATGCATAGGAGAATATCTGAACCTAAGAAAGAATGGGAGGAGAAGAATAAAGAAACTCAAATAGGAAAAAACTTCACAATTGTTACTTTTCACCTAATACATCATAATTAGTATAATGATGAAATCAAGGCAAATGGGATCTGTAGGACATGTGGCCAATTTATTTAGTGTCTGAGAAGATCAGTGATTGAAACATCAGCCACCACTTTTTGACAGTCACAACTAAGTATTCACAGGTTTTAATCAGCATAAATGTTATCCTGCTATGCAAATACACCGAATGATTATCTACATCATTCATCTTCTTTGACAAGCTTATAGTTAATCAAAAGATTAAAAATTTCTTGATTTTGTGGAATCTAAAATGTTATTACCATTTTCCCAAAAGCTCCTATACTGAACAAATGTAATTCATTCCACAATTGTTCTTCCTGTTCCACTAAAATCCATATAAATATTATCTTCCCATCTATGTCTATGTCTCCCCTCAGATTTTCATTCCAAAATGTTATGTATGCAGTTCTCCCACGGCATTCTGCATGGCCTGCTCACCTTATCTCCTTCTAAATAATCGATCTAATAATTTAAGGTAAAGATTACAAATTAGGAAATTCCTCAAAACAAAAACTGAACAAAATAATGATTATTGTACTCAATGCACATGTACAAAGTTTCCTCGGATTTATTTTTGGACAACAAAATAATTGGTAAAACGTATTCAGTTATATAAATGAACTTCCCAAATAACTGTTGTGACATGGCCCCTTAATAAGTAACAGATACAATCTTCCTGCCTCGTGACATGAAACGTGTCAGCAAAGTTAAACTCTTCAAACAACACTGACCTACTAAGAGTTTTATAGTCTGTTCTTCTTAAAAACTGGAACAAAAAATTCCCCTTAAAAGAAGGACTTCCAAACAAAACAATTATCCTAACTACTAAGTCTTTTATAATGCCAGTCTAAATGTCAGATCAACAACTGAACTTTTCAACATGACCCCAATGTGAAGCTGCCATCAATATAAATAATAAAAGAACCTGTCAGAATGATGACAATGTCAATATTAACAGAACTGCTGTCTGTTTCTTCACAGCAGGCTGTAGCCCGCATTATGCTGTGACAGTAGGTTCAGTGGGTCTAAAACTGGCAGTGGGATCAGAATGCTGCACTTGTTCATGCATTTTGGAGTAACTCTCCCCTAACCTTCTCCAACAAGGAAGTTAAAAACAGAACGCTGAATTGCTATATAATGCTGTACCCTGAAACATTACTTTGGCCACTATCTGAACTACAAGATGTTGGTCAGTGTCGGATGGGGTGGGGTGACTTTCCAAAGGGGAAGCAGATTGTTCATAACAAGAGAACTTAAAAGACAGGTGGACCTAGCCGCTAGTGCATTCTTCCACTTCATGCACTTCATTAAAATCATACCAAATGAACCTTAAGAGTCAAACTTCATGCATTGCTGTACTTAAGTCAAAGCAAACAATTGTGATGCACATTCTTGTATTCATACCTTTGATTAAATTCAGATATATCACGTGACCATCAGTTTTAAAGTAACATGACATGAGTCTTTCAAAGGGAATTCTGCAACACAGGCACGGTTTAAAATTTCAGTTTGTACACTCACTTCAGGTATTGATCCCAAACCCACCAAGCTGTGAAAGTATAGGAGACAGACGCAGAGTTCTTAATTTAAACAGATAATTTACTGTAGCTGTATCGATTTGATGGCAAATGAAGTGAAATCTGATTTTAAAGATCAGTGAAACATTCATCCATAGCCCATGTTTATAAATGATGGACTGAACAGTTCTTATCTTATTTAACAATACTTTTCAACAACAATTATTTCACAGTATCAAATGGTAAGGATGATTTTGGATGATAAATTGGGAAGGATATGGAATAAGTCCATCAGGGGCATTCTTTACCCCCCGCATTTCCTGAAGTGACTGAAGAAAAACCCATGAAAATCCTCAGTGACGATAGCGTCTGTCAATACCCAGATCCTTAGAGCTGTGAAGCAATGTTAACAGTAACAAGTACAAAGCAACAGAAAAAGAAGTAAATACTTTCAGATTTTCATGAAACAGAACACATTATGATAGTAAACTCATGTATGTTATTGACACATAAATTCTAAATATTTTGTTAATCCAAACCAGAAAAAAATTTGTATTATAGTAATAATAATATTAATACCAAAAGTTTATATTTAGTAATAATAAATCTACATAAAATTAATGCAAAGTCAACATTCTTTCTTTTCAAAATATAAAGATAAGTTCGAATTAAAAATGAAATAAAGGAGAAAAATACAAGTGTCTGTTGTAACATGCAACACAGTGAATGAAGAAAGGATTTATAATGTTTTAATACAATCCTGTAAGTTAAAAAAAAATATACAAAGCCACCTTTAAATATACCCAATGTCTGGCATCAATAAGGCTACTACATTTTACACAACAATGAATGCAAAATTAAGTATAATGTGTTATCTCTTGAAGCAAATGTAGGATGAATTTTCTATACAATAAATGAGAGTGTAATGTAAGGATGAGATGTCAGTTCATGGAATAATATTTGTGACGACACAAAACTAACCTCACTTTACATATTTTTATATGCCCAGTGATGACCCTATCATGTCAAAATATGTAGCAATTTTATAGAAACAAATATTTGTCTTTATAATTGAAAAATTGTTGTTATATACTGCATTCTCTATTCTCTGAAACACAACAGGATGTCTTCAGTCAAGATTAGTTTCATGGTTGCTGCACTACAGTGTTGTTGTTGTTGTTGTTGGTTTTTTTTTTTTTGGGGGGGGGGGGGCTTTCT
>Ga0123353_10012654_pt1 | contig 12021 bp, 9 predicted proteins | sample TergutLab28metaG_3_FD_92763 | JGI IMG/M metagenome (GOLD analysis project Ga0123353, IMG submission 92763) | Labiotermes labralis P3 segment gut microbial communities from Petit-Saut dam, French Guiana - Lab288 P3 | ecosystem: Host-associated > Arthropoda: Insects > Digestive system > Gut ... | reverse complement strand
TTGTTGCCGCCGGAGATGCCGTAGTCGGCTTGTTTTGCTTCGCCGGGGCCGTTTACGGCACAGCCCATGACGGCGATGGTGAGGTTTGGTGAAGCAAGGGGACGGTTCATCTGCTTCAAAGATGAAGCAGATGAACCGTCCCCTTGCTTCACTCTGGCTTCAATTTCGTTTGCCATTTTTATTATGTCTATGTTGCATCTGCCGCAGGTTGGGCAGGAGATTATGTCGATTCCGGGGCGTATGCCCAGTGCTTTGAGGATTGCTTTTGCGGCTTCGACTTCTTTTTCCGGTTCTGCTGTAAGGGATACGCGGATCGTGTCGCCGATCCCGTCGAGCAGCAGGGCTCCTATCCCTATTGAGCTTTTTATTATTCCATTGTACTCCGTGCCGGCTTCTGTTATGCCTAGGTGCAGAGGGTAGTTTGTTTGCTCATGCAGTAGGCGGTACGTTTTTACTGTCAGAGGGACGCTTGATGCTTTTGCGGAGAGCCAGATATTGTCGAAGTCGAACCTGTTGAGAAGCGCTATGTGGTTCATGGTGCTTTCTACCATTGCTTCAGCTGTTACCCCACCGTGTTTTTCGAGTATGTCTTTTTCAAGGCTTCCGCTGTTGACCCCTATGCGAATGGGAATATTCTTTTGATTGCAGGCATTTGCTACGGCATTGACATTCTCGTGTGAACCGATGGTGCCGGGGTTTATGCGTATTTTGTCCGCTCCGGTTTCGATGGCTCGAAGTGCGAGTCTATGGTCGAAATGTATGTCGGCAACCAGCGGTATTGTTATATTTTCTTTGATTTTGCCGATTGCATCAGCAGATTCGATGTCAGGTACGGCAACGCGGATTATATCGCAGCCGATTTGCTCGAGGCGTTTTATTTGCGCAATTGTCGCTTCGACATCGGCTGTCTTTGTGGTTGTCATTGATTGGATGGTTATTTGTTTTGTTCGTTTTATTCTCATTTTCCTTTTTACCTAACGGCTAGCTAAAAAGTCAGTTATAAGCCTCATTATATCGTTGTAGAATAGCAATATCATCAGGCCTATCAGCAATACAAAAGCTCCTGTATTGATGTAACCCTCGTATTTCGGGTGGAGAGGGCGACGTATTATTTTTTCTATTATCCATGAGATGATGGTGAAAAGGATCCTACCGCCGTCCAGTGCGGGGATCGGGAGCAGGTTGACAACTGCCACGTTAACTCCGATGAAGGCTGTGAAAAAGACGATACTGACGACTCCTGCGGTGGTCGTTGGGGCTTGCTGCCCGATGGTGTTCATTGTGCTTACAATACGGACAGGCCCTGCTATATCGGACATGCTTGCCGCCCCGCTTATTATCATTGATAAGCTCAGGCGTATCAAGCGCACGAAGGCATAGGTCTGGTATGTGGAATATTTTAATGTTTCAATGAAATTAGCTTCGATTTCATTAAACGTAAGCTGGTATCTGAACTCTTCCCTTCCGTCTACCGTGTACGTCCGTCTTTCGTATTCGACCAATTGACCGTTGCGGTCAAGTGTTATCGTTATGGGCTTTCCGGCGTTCATGTTTGAAAACAATACAAAGTCGTCATGATAGAAAAGCCTTTCGCCGTTCATCGCAACGATCCTGTCGCCTGCCATTAACTCACTTGGTCCTTGATCCGGAAATCTATCGACTACATTAGTCAGCGTTGTTCCTCCGAAACCGTCTGCTCCGGCTGTCAGGATAAGAATGATTATAAAGGCTGCGACGATGTTTGCGAGGCTCCCGGAAGCGAGTATGATGATACGGCGCCAGCGTTTTTGTCTCAGAAATGAGCGGGGGTCAGGTATTTCGCCTTCCTCATGCTCGCCTTCCATTGAGCAAAACCCGCCAAAAGGCACGGCGCGGAGCGTATAAAGCGTTTCCTTGCCTTGTATTTTCAACAGCTTCGGGCCCATGCCGATGGCAAACTCATTGACCTTGACGTTAAGCGCTCTGGCTGATAAGTAATGTCCAAGCTCATGGATGGCAATAATAAATCCGAATGCTAAGATGGCTAGTACTATGAACATAGGTGGCTCCTTAATTTAAATTATACGTCATTTAATGCTTTCTCAATGAAAGCCGGGATATCATTGAAATTGATTTTTTTATTTAAGAATAGTTCTACTGCTTTTTCGTTTGCTTCATTTAATATTGCGCAGGCGCGGGGACCTTTTTTTGCGGCTTCGCGCGCAAGAGAGAGGCAGGGGAAGGTTTTGTTGTCGGGTTTTTCGAAGGTCAGGGTTTTTATTCCTGTCAGGTCCAATTGCTTTGTCAGGGATGGTTGGCGGTCAGGGTATGTCAGGGCGTATTGGATCGGTTGGCGCATATCCGGGTTAGAGAGCTGGGCTATTGTGCTGCCGTCTGTGAATTCTACCATTGAGTGGATTATACTCTCGGGGTGAATTAGTATTTCTATTTCGTCGGGGGACATGTTAAACAGGTGCATTGCTTCTATTAGTTCGAGCCCTTTGTTCATCAGGGTTGCGGAGTCTATCGTTATTTTATTCCCCATGTTCCAGTTTGGGTGTTTTAGTGCTTGTTCGGGGGTGATTTTTTCGAGTTCATCACGGGTTTTGCCGCGGAACGGCCCGCCTGATGCTGTGAGTATCAGTTTTTTTATGTTTTTATAGTTTGCGGGATACGGCAGATTGTGACTTTTGTCTGCAAGGCACTGGAATATCGCTGAATGCTCGGAGTCGACGGGGATGATTTCGGCTCCGTGTTTTTTTGCCGTTTGCATAACTTGATTGCCTGCGCAGACAAGGGGTTCTTTATTTGCAAGGGCTATGCGTTTGCCTGTTTTTAATGCTGCGAGGGTCGGTTCAAGCCCCGCCCCGCCAGAGATTGCCGTAACTATTATATCTGCGCCGCTTTCACGTGCGGTTTCAATTTGTCCTTCCATGCCATGGACGATGCGGGTTGTTGTGTCTATTGATCCGGTGATGCGTGTTTTGAGTTCTTGCGCGGCTTTTTCATTGTAAACGGCAACAAGCGCGGGTGAGAATTTGTGGATCTGTTCTTCTAGCAGGTCGATGTTTTTATCCGCACTAAGCGCAAGTACTTTCATATCTAGATGCCCGGCAACTTCCAGCGTTTGCCGTCCTATAGAGCCTGTTGAGCCTAGTATTGTCAGTGTTTTTTTCATGTATTTTTCCTAAGATATAATAAACGCAGGTATTAAAACAACCAGCAGGTACAAAGTCGGGCCGCAGAATATCATGCTGTCGAAGCGGTCGAGTGCGCCGCCATGACCGGGGATCAGTTTTCCGTAGTCTTTTATTTCGCATTTGCGTTTTATTAGCGAGAATACCAGGTCGCCGAGTTCTGTCATGATTGCGCCGAGGACTCCATACAGTATTAGAACGGGGAAAATTACTGTGAGGGGGGTTGTGCTTGAAAGGAGCAATCCGTACAGCAGCATCCCTATTATTCCGGCAATTGTGCCGCCGATGTAGCCTTCGGCTGTTTTGTTAGGGCTTATAGTCGGGAATGGTTTAGTTTTTCCGAGTGTGATTCCCGTAAAGTATGCGCCGGAGTCGGTGAAGACTGTCGCTACGACCGGCAGCAGCACGAGCATATGCCCATGATGTACTGATTTAAGGCTAATCAAAGTCGATAGCATATATGGAATCATCATTCCGGCTGCTAGGGCTATGGGGATCTGCCGGAATTTGAGCTGTGTACCTCTTTCGATGGCTTTTTTGCTTTTCATCGTGAGAACTGCTTCTATGACCAGTAAGCTTATAAATATGAAAAAGATGGAGAGCAGCAGAGTGACCAGCAACATGACAGAATGCGGGCCGCTTGAAGCCGTTACCGGTATCGAGCCGAGATATACTGCCATGGGGACAAGCCCCGCTGTTATCATTGAGTAGACCAGAACGCTTCTGTTTTTGCTGATTTTAGTGGCACGAAGGAGTTCATACGCTGCGATCACGTTTATTGCGGAGAGCACTAATGTGAGATAACCCGGCGGCAATACAAACAATACAACGAAAAAAAACGGTATCATAATTGCAGCAGAGATTATTCTTATTTTCATTTAGCTCCTCCGAAGCGCCGTTCTCTGGATTGGTATTCGATTATTGCGCGGTCTAGTTCACTTTCGGTGAAGTCGGGCCATAATGTGCCGGTGAAGTAGTATTCGGAGTATGCGGATTGCCATAACAGGAAGTTTGACGTGCGCATTTCACCGCTTGGCCTGATGATAAGGTCGGGGTCGGGTATTCCGGAGGTGTAAAGGTATTTTGAAAATTCTTCTTCCGTAAGGGGGATGTTGTTGTTGGATGTAGTAAGGTCATCGGCATATCTCTGAACAGCCCGCAGTATTTCATCCCTGCTGCCGTAATTGAGGCAGATATTTACCTGTACGCCGTCAAACTTTTTTGAAATTTCTTCGGTTTCGGCAATCAGGTTTTGCAGCTTTGACGAAAGGACCGTTGTGTCGCCAAGGAATTTCATTTTTACTTTATCGCGTTCCATTCTTTCAATCGATTCGTACAGGTATTTTTCAAGGAGATCCATTATAGTTGATATCTCTTCCCCGGAGCGTTTCCAGTTTTCCGTTGAAAAGGCATAGACAGTGAGATACTCAATGCCTATGTCCTTGCAGTAAGTTGCGATACGGCGGAATGTTTCCGCACCGACCGCATGGCCGGCTGTACGGGGAAGCGCACGCTTTGTCGCCCACCTCCCGTTACCGTCCATAACTATAGCTATATGCCGCGGCAACCTGTTTTTATCCCAATGTTGCTTTTTCTTCTTGAAGAACATTATATTTCTTTTATCTCAGCTTCCTTTTTCCGGTGAAAAACACTATTAATTAGATTTCTTTTATCTCTGCTTCTTTTTTCACTGCTATTCTGGCGATTTCCTCGGTGTACTTATCGGTCAGTTTTTGCAGGTCTTTTTCTGTGATTTTCATATCGTCTTCGGTGATTTCGCCTGTTTTTTCCTGTGCTTTGAATTTTTCGACTGCTTCGCGCCTTATGTTCCGGATCGCGACTTTTGAGTCTTCCGCTTGCTTGTTGATCTGCTTGACAAGCTCCTTACGCCGCTCTTCGGTCGGCTGCGGGAATTGCAGGCGGATAACACGCCCGTCGTTAGCGGGGTTGATCCCGAGGTCGGATGTCATTATTGCTTTTTCTATGGGCTTCAGGCTGTTTGCATCCCACGGTGCTATCATTAGCGTCCTCGGGTCCGGTGTGGATATCCCGGCAATTTGATTGATAGGCGTCGGCGACCCGTAGTAATCAACCTTGATATGATCTAGAATAGATGCATTAGCACGCCCGGCGCGTACCGTAGTATAGCTGCTTTGTAAAACTTCAACAGTTTTTTTCATCTTACTTTCATACTCGTCATACATGGTAGATACCTCCACTAAATTTAGATTATATTATCCTACTCTTGTGCCTATTTTTTCCCCCATTACTACTCTCACTATATTTTCAGGGTCTTCAAGGGCGAATAGTATTATCGGGATGTCGTTATCCATTGAGAGGGATGTTGCTGTTGAGTCCATAACTGTCAGGCGTTGGGAGAGCATGTCGGCGTATGAGATCGTGTCTATTTTTGTTGCGTCGGGGTCTTGCCGCGGGTCGGCTGTGTATACGCCGTCTACATTTTTTGCGAGAAGGATCACGTCTGCGTCAATTTCCGCTGCGCGGAGCACTGCTGCCGTGTCTGTAGAGAAATACGGGTTGCCTGTGCCGCAGCCGAATATGACTACTCGGCCTTTTCGCAGGTGTCTGTCGGCTCTTAGTCTTATGTATACTTCGGCGACCGCGGAGATTGAAAGTGCGGTCTGTACACGGACGGGGACATTCATCTGCTCCAGCATGTCAGCAATCGCGAGGCAGTTCATTACTGTTGCCATCATGCCCATGTGGTCGGCGCGTGTGCGTTCGATTTTGCCTTCACCGTCTTTGACGCCGCGCCAGAAGTTGCCGCCTCCGACGACTACGCCTATTTCAACACCTAATGCAACGCACTCTTTAAGTGCCTCGCAAACGTGTCGCAGGACATCAAAATCAAGACCTGTCTTCTTTTCACCGGCAAGCGCTTCGCCGCTGATTTTAAGCAGGACTCGCTTGTAAGCCGGATTTCTTCCGGACATTTACTCACCTCCGCTTAATAAAACTTAGGGATATTTGTTGGTAGTGACGCTCACCAGTTACCGATTATATCAAACTCCCGGAAAAAATAAAAGAGCTAATTAAAATGGTTGTTGCTTTAGTTAAAAAAATGTGTTTTAATAGGTCTACTAAAAACACAGAATGAGGGTTTGGTGTTTATGAAAAGAATAACGAAGGTTTTATCAGTATTTATCAGTCTGATGATGGTCATCGGGCTGCTTCTGCCAATGGGCGGAATTGCAAGTGCAACGGATCATACGGTTGGTACCAGTCAAGCATTAATCGATCTTCTAACTCCTGGCGTAGGCACAAATCTCGCACCCGGCGATACGATCAATTTAATTCCAACGAACCCACTACCATATACATATAATGTTCCCACTGCCACCGGATTTATTCTGAAAGATTTAGATACAATCAAACTAAATCTGAATACCCACACGTTGAATTTAAACGGTACCGGGACTTTTGTTCTTGAACTCGACGGTACAACTCTGGAAGTGGAAGGAACGGGAACGTTAAACATCAGGAACTTAACAATTACGACTCCTGCAACTAGAAACGGGCTTGTAATGAGTGGAGAATCAGAGTTTATCAGAGTTGGAACAGCAAATACACCTACCATAAATATTAGTGCTACCGGAGCTCCTATTAATATTAATACTGACAAAAAAGCAACACTCACTAATGTGACCGGTAATATCAGTAATTTACCAGCTCCGGGTAATGAAAGACCAGGTCCGATTACAGTGGACGGTGGAGCTGAAGTAACTATAAATGGTGTAATCAATTCAACCGGTCCCGGTCTGCTTGTCAAGGGATCATCAGACGTTACAGTAACCGGCAATATATCCGCCACTGCTTCTCCTGCAATTAGCGCTGAAGGTAGTGGTACAGAAGTTAAGGTAACGGGAAACGTCACTAATAGCGCTACAGGCACTGCAAGTGCAGTTGGAATACACGCAGATGGGTCGAAAGTTACCGTAACAGGCACTGTAACAAGTACTGTAACAGGTACCGGAGCTACCGGAAATGCAGTCGGGGTACACGCACGGAATGGATCGACAGTTACTGTAACAGGTACTGTGACAGGTACCGGAGTTACCGGAAATGCAGCCGGAATACACGCGGATGGATCGACAGTTACTGTAACAGGTACAGGTAATGTAACAGGCAGTGTAACAGGAACCGGAGCTACCAGAAATGCAGTCGGAGTACAAGCATGGAACGATGCTGAAGTAAATGTATCAGGGAGAGTGACCGCTTCAGGTGCCACCGGCACGGGGGCTGTAGGTGTGCTTCTCGGTACAGCGACAGGAACAGTCGGCACAACAAATGAGGTCAGAGTAAGCGGTACTATAACTGCCCCTACCTTCATCCGCTTTCAATCAGGGTCAGCTACACCTGTTAACCGTACAGCAGTACAGTATGACGATGTTGTCACAATAGCTTCATTCCTATACCGTGAGTATACTAATGGCGCACCGGGGAGAGTGCTCGTCCGGACCGGACCCGTACCCACTATCAAAGGCAACGGGACAATTGATATCCCTGCTATACAATCCGGTAATACTATTACATTAAATATAAGTAATCCTATGGTTGAAGACCTTATAAGAACAGCAACAGGCACAAATCCTATACGGCTTGATTTAGCTTCCGCGTCTGCAACTGCAGTCACAATACCTACATATTTCTTTGCTCGGGCAAATGAAGAAAGAAAGACAGTGCAGATCGATATGCCGGAAGGGTCGATATTTTGCAGTTCGGGAGCAATGCATACCCTCGGGGGGCAGCAAAATACCGAGATAACTTTTTCGCTGCATGTGCAGAATGTCAGTTTATTGCCCCCTGCACAGAGAAACGCGATAAACGCAACTGATCTCGCATATAGAGTAACAGCGACATCGGGCAGCGCACCGGGCACGGCGATCACGTCTTTTGCCGGCGATCTGACGATTACGCTTGATTATTCGGGTCCGTTCCCTGCTGATGTTTATCATGTAAATACCGGAGGTGTCTTGACCCTCCAGACGAGCACAACGAGTGAGGCAAATGAATCAATATCATTTTCGAGACGCAGTCTGTCGATATTTATTATACGGCTGATACCGCAGACGCCTAATGTACCGGAGACGCCCAACGTGCCGCAGACAGGCGATAATGTCGATATGATCATGTTGGGTATGGTTGCGTTTGCTGCTGTTAGCGGGTTGGTTGCGCTGGTTGTTATTAAGAAAAGCTTTATGACTGATAAAACTAAAGAATAAAAGAGCAAATACAGATAGTTTAAAGGCTGCTTTGCAACAATGCTCAAGCAGCCTTTTTTGTGTATTGACAATATAGCCTTATCTTACGGCTAAGACTATGAAACGGTCATCGTCGGAGTCGCTTGTTATGCACGTTGACAGAGCCAGGAAGTTTGTCGAGTCGGAGGGTATGCCATGTTCTGAAAAATAATTGAATATCTGTTCTTCATCCGCGTTAAATAGTGTAAAAAGAGTATCGTATATGGTTGTATTAAATGCTGCGATAACGCGGTATGTCAGTACGTCTCCGTCGCGTGTAAAAATCGTGATATCCGGGTGTCTCGCCATATAATCACGGTTGGTGTAGTTGTGTAACGAACCGAACATGCCGCCGGTGGTTGTGTTATGCCCGTATATGATAACTAATGTGCCGTTAAATTGGCGTGGATTACGCTCATCAAGGAAAATCGTACCTGCCCTGTTATGTGTACCCCAAAAGGTTGTGTTAAGGTATCTCACGTTATCCGACTGAACCATTGGATAGTCCACCCGGGTGTTTGCGATCCTTATCCATCCCGCGTAGTGGCTGTTTATATTTACTAGAGCGGGATCCGGTACAAGGCGTACCCCTTCCGGCGGTTGCGGTTCTTCGTCTTCATCTTCGTCATCATCTTTGTCATCATCGTCTCTTTCGGGCTCAAATCCATGTATTAACTGACCCGGCTCAATTTCGGTATATTGCTCCATGTAAGAATCACCCGGCGAGAACTGCCTTAGATCACGGTACCCTCTTTCTGCTGCAGAGCCTTCAAGCCAAACTGTTAAAAGCCTTATGATCACAATAAGGGCCACGGCAAGCAGAATCGCAAACAGGATAGTATAGATTTTAAAATTTCTATAGTCCTGTATGTGGTTTTTAACATCGGTAAAGAGGCTTCTTTGTTTTCTCATCAGTTTTTATAACCTTTAGTTCATTTTATCTGCGTTGATTTCGAATAAACGCTCTATTTGCCCGGCTAATTTCCTGTTTTCCGGCGAAGCAAGCTTCGGATCGGATTTTAACAGGTTTTTCGCCGCGCTTTGCGCCTGGTTCAATACCTGCATATCTGTTGCGAAGTTAGCGATACGCATTTCGGGGAGGCCGTGCTGCCTTGAGCCGAAAAAGTCGCCGGGGCCGCGAAGCCGCAGGTCTTCTTCGGCGATTTTAAAGCCGTCGTTGGTGGCTTTCATTACTTCGAGCCTTTCGAGGGAAGGTCTTGTTCGGAAAAGCACGCAAAACGATTCGTGTTCGCCTCTGCCGACGCGGCCGCGCAGTTGATGGAGCTGTGACAGGCCGAACCTGTCCGCGTTTTCTATGATGATGAGTGCTGCGTTGGGTACGTCGACGCCGACTTCCACAACTGTTGTCGCGACGAGTATGTCTGCTTCTCCCAAAGTAAATGCCGCCATTGCTGCGTCCTTTTTCTTTGCGGGCATCTTTCCGTGGACCAGCTCCACGCGGAGGTCTGGAAAAACGTGTTTGCTTAGCTTTTCGTAATATTCTTTAACCGACTTTAAACCGCTTGTTGATGTTGTGTCCTCCGGGTCATTTATGTCAAGGGTATCATCTTCCTCGACCATCGGGCAGATGACGTAGACCTGACGGCCTTCGGCGACCAGCTTTCTTACAAAATCGTATGATCTTTCCCTGTGGCGTTCGTCTACTATGTGGGTGCTGATTTCCCTGCGTCCCGGGGGCATTTCGTCTATGACCGATACGTCCAGATCGCCGTAGATTATCAATGCAAGCGTGCGCGGGATCGGTGTTGCGGACATTACGAGCACATGGGGGCTGTCGCCTTTTTCTGTCAGCAGTGAGCGCTGGTTAACGCCGAAACGGTGCTGTTCGTCTGTTATTACGAGCGCCAGGTCTTTAAATTGCACGGATTCGGAGATGAGGGCATGTGTGCCTATGATCAAATCAATCTCGCCGAGCTGCAGCTTCTCATTCGTTTCCCGTTTACCTTTTGCTGTCATGCTTCCTGTCAGCAGCCCGATACGCATACCGAGCGGTTCAAGCAATGCGGTCATTGATTGGCAGTGCTGCTTTGCAAGGATTTCCGTCGGCGCCATGAATGCGGATTGAAAGCCAGAGCGCCATGTCATCCAGCAGCACGCTGCGGCGACAAGTGTTTTTCCTGAGCCAACGTCGCCTTGTATGAGCCTGTTCATCAGTATGTTTGACGTCATATCGCTTGCAGCTTCGTTTATTGAGCGGATCTGCGCACCGGTCGGTTTAAACTGAAAGGCTTTGTAGAATTCGTTAAAATCAGGCAATGCCATGCCTCTGCCTGATTTTTCAATCCTTTTCCCGCGCATGAGCTTCATTGCCGTTGCCAACACAAACAGCTCTTCAAATATTAGTCTTCTACGTGCGATATCCAGTTCTTTGAAATCGGGAGGGAAATGTATGTTTTCGTATGCATACCGCGCCCTGCACAGTTCGTATTGACGCACGATGCTGTCGGGAAGGACGTCAGGCAGTTCATCGGCGCATAAGTCAAGCCCGTTGCGTACCGCGTTCATTAAGATTTTCTGCGAAAGCCCTGCGGTGAGGGAGTAGATGGGGACTATCCTGCCGGTGTAAGTCAGATAAGACAGAGAACCGTCCCCTGTCTTATCTGTCTCAAACAGGGGGCTGTTCATTTCCGGTCTTATGAGTGTTCCTGAGATTTTTCCGTAAAAAATGTATGTCTCGCCTTGTTTTATTGCGTCTTTTACGAAGGGTTGATTGAAGAATGTGATTTCCAGCGAGGCGCGGTCGTCCACGGCGCGGAGTTTTACGAGGTCGAGGCCTTTGCGGATGTGTGACAGCCTTGGTTTTTCCGCAGCCATAGCGCGGACGCATACTGTTTCGCCTATGATGAGGCTGTCTATGCTTTTTATTATTGTCCTGTCGTCGTAGGTGCGTGGAAAATGCCCGACAAGGTCACGCAGTGTGCTTATACCGAGCTTTACCATTAATTTTTCGCGGGTTTCGCCGACGCCTTTGATATACCGGATCCCGGTATCGAGTGATACTGTACTCATGCATCCAAAGCCCCGTCATCCATTTTAAGGATACTTGTGAAAATGAACTTGGATCCTTTGCCGGGTTGAGATTCGGCCCAGAGCTTGCCGCCCATCATCTCAACGATTCGTTTTGACAGTGGAAGGCCTATGCCTGATCCGTCATATTTTCTTGTCAGGCTTCCGTCTATTTGCTCGAACACTTCAAATATATGGCTCTGTTTATCTTTCGGTATTCCTATTCCGTTGTCGGAAACAATGATTTTTAAGGAAACATAATTATGGATTTTATTATCCATCCGGACTGAAAGCTGTATTTCTCCACCGTCCTGGGTGTATTTTATGGCGTTTTCAACTAAATGGACTATTACTTGCGTGACGCGCTTTTCGTCGCCGACAATCGTTTTTGGCACTGCCTGATCGACTTCATAAATGAATGTCTGCTTTTTCTTATCGACTTTATTTTGTATCCTTGCAAGTAAGTATTGGATCACGGAGTCGAACGAGAAGGCTGTTTCCGTAAATTCGAACGCACCCCTTCCTTTTCCGGAGATGTCAAGCAATCCGTGGATCAT
>Ga0123353_10012653_pt1 | contig 12022 bp, 10 predicted proteins | sample TergutLab28metaG_3_FD_92763 | JGI IMG/M metagenome (GOLD analysis project Ga0123353, IMG submission 92763) | Labiotermes labralis P3 segment gut microbial communities from Petit-Saut dam, French Guiana - Lab288 P3 | ecosystem: Host-associated > Arthropoda: Insects > Digestive system > Gut ... | reverse complement strand
CAATTTCAACGGAATAAGGGAATTGTTTGAACGCAAAGATGCAGGAAAATATTTGTTGAAAAAGTATTCCCTGAAGTCTTTTTCCGATTTCGATCAGCTTTGGCAATTGCATCAGCAAGGTCGATTTGTTGCACATTACAAGTTTACTGAATCTATTCTTTCTCAACCGCAAATAATAGCGACTTTAGACGCTGATGGACGCAAGGCGTTATTGAAAGAATCCATTCTCAAAATGGATGAAAAGGTTTCAAAAACCGATTTGTTTGGCGGCAATAGTCTTACAATAAATATGTGGGTTATAGGAAATCTGTTGTACAACGAAGACAAAACGATATTGCGGGAATATGATCCGCAAAGACTTCAAACAGCCCTGAAAATGGGAGTTTTTGTCGATATTGACATAGACATGTTATTCCAACAAGCAAAAAAATATGTGTATGAAAACGAATAATTTTTTCCTAATTTTATTGTTTCTGTTCTTTTGCAAGTGTTCAAATGAAAAAAAGGATGAAGAAGTTTCGGAAGAAGAATTGAATCCGATTGAACGTGAATTGGAAGAAGGATGTAAATATGAATTGACCATGATTCCCGGGTCTTGCTTTCCCGAAGTGTGCGACAAATATGTATATCACTTGCCGAGTGTAGAAGAATTGGCAGAAGCTAATAGGATTCTACCTGAAGGAAGCATTGCAAATTTAAGAGTAGATGGTGGAACCTTAAAATTTAGTCAACTGCCAGATACGATTTTGAAAATCATATCCACACCAGGGTTGATTGACGCATTGATTCATGCGCCTTTGTTTGTAACTATAAGTAATAATCTAACTAATTTAACCACTTTGCAATGGTGGCCTTTTGTTTATTATAGTCTCAACAGCGGTAGAGAGTTACTTCAGCGCAAAGATGCCGCCGACGCATTGGTAGCCTATTATCAATTGGTGTGTTTGGATTGTTTTAAAACTTTGATAGGAGTTGAACCATGGGTGCAAAGTAAAATTTCGTTCTATGAATTATATCTTTCACGGCGCATTGATGGTTTAGAATGTCTTTTTACCAAACAAGAGATACTTACCCAAATGGGACATGAGCAGAAACAAGAGGCGGTTGCCGCTCTTTTGATAAATGTGTATCGAGAAAGTTTTTCCGATGGAATACAGCCCGGCATATTTCCAATAGTTTATCTTTTGCTTTCCGCTGAATATGAACCCATCGTAAAATACGCTCAAGACCATGATAAGAGTTTCAATCTGTCCTAAGGGGATTGATTTCTTCCGACACAAAAGAATTATTTGTTTCTTATGCAAAAGATTTTATAAATGACAAAAATTGAATGATATGAAAAAGACACTATTGTTTTTAGCGCTGTGCTTTGTTTTATGCGTTTTTTCGTATGCACAAACGCAAGCTATACCTACTGTCGTATATACATGTAAGGGCGGGGTAATAAATGCAAGCATAAAAAAATTTGCATTTACCGCACAAGAATGGGCGGATATGGATTATTCTTTGTTTCACCCACAAGGCATATACTATCAATTAGGTATTCAACCTTCAGATATAGTTGCACCGCCAAGTCACTCTTACAACTGTCATGGCTACGCATGGCATATAACCGAAGGAAGCACGGATACAGTTTGTATTGAAAATGCAAGCTTAACATATCCTTTCCCTTGTATGCTTTCCTATAATAACCTTGATACGTATTGGAGTGGTAATTATGCTTGTTTTGAAGAATGTGACGAATCGGAGGCAGAAAAAATTCATTATGAGTGCGGAGATCACTCCGCACTTAAATCTTCAGTTCCAGGAAAGTACGAGTCAAAATGGGGTGGAGGGTATGTAATAAGACATTATCCCGAACAAGTCCCTTATCTAAATCCCTCTGATCGAAAATATTACAGAAGTCTATGTATTTCTGCTTTTTCTAACCAAAATGTTACAAAAGATAGAACAATTAGAGGCTGCGGCACACTTTTGGTTCAGAACGTTACAGTTAGCAACAATGCCAAGCTAACCATCATTTCCGGCGGCGATGTTATTTTTGAAAACTTTGAAGTGGAGTTAGGCGCTGAACTTGACCTTCAATAAAAATTATTTTTTGCCTTATGAAAAGTAAAAGCATCTTGTTCATCTTTCTTTTGTTCGTCCTTTTTCCTTGCAGTTGCAAAGAACAGGCAAAAGAAACTATCCTGGTGGTAGAAACCACTCAAATCAATTTTTCTGCCGAACAGAATTCAAGAACCATTTCCTGTTCATCCAAAGCGCCGATTGAGGTAGAGTCGTCGCAACCGTCATGGTGTACGGTAAAAGTTGTTGCGTGGAATAACGCCACAGCCATCGAGCTAAGCGTACCGAAAAACTTCAATCTGAAAGAACGAACGGCAACCATCTCCGTTTCTTCAGGTAATGCAAAAGCGGTTCAAATAGAAGTGAAGCAGGCGTCGGGGTCTCCGTTTTTCGCAGTTGAGGCAAATTCTTCACAGCATTTTACCCCTCAAGCCGCTCAACGACAAATGACCGTGAATGCCAATGTGCCGTTTACGGCTACCTCTACATCGCCATCATGGTGTATGGTATCGGTTGATCCTGATGCGACAAGCGATAACCTGACTGTTACCGTTACCGAAAATGAAGGTATGAATGAGCGATACGCCGAAATTGTGGTTGCAGCAACAGGGTTTAATAACGCCGTAATAAACGTTGTTCAGCGCACCAGTTATATCCCTGACCCTGAAGAACCGGAAGTATTTGACGACGCCGGTCATCGAATCTTCAGTAAAGCGGTAGCATTGACATGGTTGAATCGTACTGGTCCATTTATCCGGTTGTCTGACGGCAGTATGTTTCAAGCAAGCGCTACCTCCTTTGGTACCAGCAAGGACGATGGGCGAACATGGACTCAATACCCATACGTTGATCTGGAAAGATTTCTGGTAGGCTCTCCGGTTTCTACCCAGACCCGAAAAGGAACAATCATCGTGGGCTTCTACAATCCTGTAGAGCAACAACCGTTGAACTGGAATAATACCACGCATACGCACGGTCCCAACGCCAAACTGCCTGCATATATCATGTATAGCAGGAACAACGGACAAACATGGTCGGAACCCCTCAAACTTCACGACGAGTGGACAGGTATGAATCGTGGCATATTGGAAACAAAAGACGGACACATCGTTTTCTCTACGATGATCATGCGCAACAATCCGGGACGCCATTGCGTACTGACTTATGTTTCATCGGACGACGGGGAAACGTGGACGCCAAGCAATGTATTGGACGATCCTTCAACGTCGGGACATCATGGAGGGCTAATGGAAGCCGCCATCCTTCAACTGAACGATGGCAGAATATGGATGTTGATTCGCACCAACTGGGATTATTTCTATGAATCATTCTCTTCAAATAATGGTTTGACATGGAGCGCTCCCCAAAAAACCGATATTGACGCCAGTTCAGCGCCTGCCGCATTGCTGCGTCTGCAAAGCGGACGTATCATATTGGTATGGAACAGACTTTACCACAAAGGGAAAAATACAGTACCGAGATTTGGCGGCGATAGAAATCTCAGCGAAGTAGCGTGCAGCTGGCAACGCGACGAATTATCTGTCATGTATTCCGATGATGATGCTAAAACATGGAGCACGCCTTTTGTTATTGCCGAAAACGTAGTGCCAGTAAGCAATCCTCTTTCAAACAATATCTGGCTGTCGTATCCTTACGCATTTGAGCATACAAAAGGTATTGTCTGGATTACAGACCATTATGGCAAACTTAGAATTGCTATCAGAGAAGATGATTTACCGAAATAAATCTAAAAATGAAAAATCAAATCAAAAATCAAGTAAAAAATAAGCCGGTCTTTTTGTTTTCGCTGACCGGCATATCGCTTTTCCTGTCTGTGCTTTTCTTCGATGGAACAGCACAAACCATTACCGACGGAAAAATTGACGATGCCGGTCATCGTATCCACAGCAAAGCGGAGGCATTAACATGGTTGAAGTATGCCGGACCATTTATCCGCCTGTCTGACGGCAGTATATTTACTGTCGAACACGGACGCAAGACCTGCGCCATCAGTAATGACGAGGGGCGAACATGGACAGAATACCCGTTAGGCGATCCGGAAAAAATATCGATAGGCTCTCCGGTTACCGTCCAGACGCGAAAAGGTACCATCATCGTGGGCTTCTTCAATGGTAGGGAGCAATCGCCGTTAAACTGGAACAACGTCACACATACGCATGGACCCAATGCCAAACTGCCAGCCCGTATCATATATAGCAGGGACAACGGCAAAACATGGTCGGAGATGATCAAACTTCACGACGACTGGACAGGGATGAATTGCGAAATGCTGGAAACAAAAGACGGACATATCGTTTTTTCCACGATGATCATGCGCAACAATCCGGGACGTCATTGCGTAATGACGTATGTTTCGTCGGATGACGGAGAAACATGGACGCCCAGCAATATTTTGGATGATCCTTCAACGGCAGGTCATCACGGAGGGTTAATGGAAGCTACCGTGATCCAGTTGAACGACGGCAGATTGTGGATGTTGATTCGTACCAATTGGGATTATTTTTATGAATCCTATTCTTCGGACAATGGTTTGACTTGGAGCGATTACCAAAAAACCAATATTGACGCCAGCTCGTCGCCCGGCGCTTTAAGGCGTTTGAAAAGCGGACGTATCGTGCTGGTATGGAACAGACTTTACCACCAGGGAAAAAACAGTGTAGCGCGACATGGCGGCGATAATAACCTCAGCGACGTGCCGTGCAGCTGGCAACGCGACGAACTCTCAATCATGTATTCCGATGACGACGCTAAAACATGGAGTACGCCCCTTGTCATTGCCGAAAACATAACGTATGCGACCAATCCTCTTGCATCGAAGCCCCGGTTGTCGTATCCTTACGTCTTTGAGCAAAGCAAAGGCGTGATCTGGGTTACGACACATCAGGGCAATCTTAGAATTACTGTCAGAGAAAATGATTTGCCGTGATAAATAGAAAACAATAAAAATGAAGGGAATTATTTTATTTCTCTGCACTTTTTATCGCTTGTTTGCATTCTCAGAGAATCCAAGCGATGATCCGGCAAAAATCAAATCCATATTTGATCGTAAAGAGCCTGCTGTCTGGTTATTCACCGGCAACAGCATCACACAGGGGGCAAAGCATACGCACGGGCAAAGGGCTTATCCTGAGATTTTTGCAGAACGTGTTCGCTTTGAAATGGGCAGAGGCAGGGACGTCGTTATCAATACGGCAATCAGCGGACACGCCACGCAGCACATATTGAATGATTTTCAGCATAGAGTTGCACGTTTTCAACCTGACGTCGTTGTTTTAATGATCGGCACCAATGACGCCGACACAAGGCGAAACATAAGCGTCGTTCAGTTTGAAAACAATTTGATGCAACTGATCAGGAAAATACGCGAAATAAACGCCGTTCTGGTTTTGTTAACCCCAAATCCCATCATCGCACATCTTGATCAGTCCCGAAAAGATTTGGAGCAATACGTGATGAAAATACGCGAACTGTCGGAAAAAAACCATCTGATTCTTGTGGACAACTGGATGAAATGGAATACCGAGTTGCAAGAAAAATATCATGGGGAAGTCTTTAAGATATTATTTAACGACCCGTTACATCCAAATGGTTTGGGACATCAAGAGATAGCAATAGCGTTGTTCAAAGCGCTTTCTGTTTTTGATGCCGAGGATCCCTCATGCGGCGGTAAGTTTTATGAAGGGAATCGTTAAAATATAAATTATCAATAAATCAAAATCAATATATGAATCGTATATTTCTTATTATTGCCACGATGATGATAACCGGAGCATGTTGCAGTTCGCCGGGTTATCTTCAGGTTTATGATCTAATCTGTGAAAACCTTACCGATCCTTTGGGTATTGATACGACCACTCCGCGTTTTAGCTGGAAACTATCATCAGAACTGAATGGCACAAAACAAAAGGCATACCAGATTTTGGTATCTGCCGACAGACAGTTGCTTGAAGAAGGAAAAGCCGATTTATGGGACACGGGCAAAGTCAAATCGTCGGCTTCGGTAATGGTTCCCTACAAAGGAAAAGAATTGCGGGCTCGCTCGCTTGCTTATTGGAAGGTTGGCGTATGGGATGAAAAATCCGGCAAGCCGGTTTGGAGCGATATATTCTCCTTTAGTGTAGGCTTATTGGAGCCAGGCGACTGGGAGGGTTTTTATATCGGAATGTCGCGTGATGACGCTAATCCTGAATGTCCGTTATTGTATAAACAATTCGTAATCAACGAAAACTCCCCAAGAACGTTTCTACACGTCAATTCGTTAGGATATCACGAGGTCTACCTCAACGGAACAAGAGTAGGAGATGAAGTTTTGTCGCCTTCGGTGACGCAATTCAATAAACGATCTCAGGCGGTGACTTACGATGTTTCGCTTTACGTCCGGCAGGGGCGCAACGACCTGGTAATATGCTTAGGGCGCGGCTGGTATCAGCCCGGATTGCCCGGCGTTGTTTATGAAGGACCGTTGGTGAAAGCACAAATGGAAACGTTGAATGACGGCAAATGGGAAACGCTGTTAGTCTCTGATACTGAATGGAGTTGCAGAGAGAGCGGATATACGCAAATCGGCAACTGGGGACCGTGGCGATCCGGATGTGAACGTGTGGAAGCCGGCAAATTACTGAATGATTTTACCTCTGTTACATTGGACGCGGTAGCGTGGAATGCCGTACAGAAAATTGACGTGCCGCCACTCCCTGTCTCGCCCTGTATGACCGAACCAAACAGGATACGTGGAAACGCGCATCCGGTTCGGATCAGCCGGATGGAAGATGGTAACTGGCTAGTAGACATGGGAAAAGTAATAGTTGGTTGGTTTGAAATCAAATTCCCGACGCTAAAGGAAGGACAGGAAATCATCATGGAATATTCCGATCATCTTATTGATGGCAGACTGTTTAACCAGAATCAACAAGACCGCTACATCGCATCGGGTAAAAACAATGAAACATTCAGGAACAAATTCAATTATCATGGCTTTCAATATATCAAAATATCGAATCTACCCGTTCAACCTTCATTGGATGATATCCGTGCATATCTGATTCATACCGATTTCAAGGATGCTTCGTCGTTTCAGTGTTCCGACCCGGATATGAATGCTATTCACGATATGATTCATTATGCCATACGCTGTCTTAGTCTGGGAGGATATACCGTCGATTGTCCGCATATCGAACGACTCGGTTATGGCGGTGATGGTAATGCCGGCACAAAAACCGCACAAACCATGTTTGACATGGCGCCCCTGTACGTCAATTGGATGCAGGCTTGGGCGGATTGTATCCGTGAAGACGGAGGAATGCCTCACACTGCTCCCAATCCTTACAGAGCGGGCGGTGGACCTTACTGGTGTGGATTTATCATCACATCTTCATGGGATACCTAATGTTAATCACGGGGATGTGCGGCTGATAGAGAAATATTACCCGGTGATGCAACAATGGCTTGGATATGTACAAGAACATACAGTTGACGGCTTACTGCAAAGATGGCCCGATACAAATTACCGGTGGTGGTATCTTGGCGATTGGGCTACTCCCGACGGGGTAGATCAAAATGACAAATCCTCTGTTGATATAGTCAATAATTGTTTCATCAGCGTATGCTATGCTACGATGGAAAAAATAGCGGCATATCTGGGCAAATCGGACGATTCGGCTGTTTACGCCGAGAAAAAGGAACAGCTCAGGAAACTGATTCAGGATCGTTTTTTCGACAGCCATTTAAACAGTTATGCTTCAGGTTCACAGATAGACCTTATTTATCCAATGCTGGCGCATGTTACGCCCGAATCGCTCATTCCGGCTGTGACCCAAACATTATTTACAATGACGGAACAAGAAAAAGACGGTCATTTGGCAACCGGATTGGTTGGTATTACCATTCTGACGGAATGGGCGATTCTGAATCGTTCAGCAGATTGGGTATATGGTATGCTGAAAAAGAAAACCTATCCCGGATACCTGTACATGATTGAAAATGGAGCAACTGCTACATGGGAACACTGGAACGGCAGAAGAAGTCGTATTCACAATTGTTTCAACGGTATAGGTACATGGTTTTATCAAGCGATAGGCGGTATTCGTCCTGATGAGGATTATCCCGGCTACCGTCGTGTGATCATTGCTCCGCAAGTTCCTGACGGGATCGAGTGGGCTAAAGTATCGAAAAAAACGCCCTTCGGAACGGTAGCTGTTGATTGGGAGGTAAAGGAAGGAATGCTTTTCATGAATCTGACCATTCCCCCTGGAAGTACGGGCTTGCTGGAATTTCCTGAGAATGTCGGGAAATATACGATGAACGGAAAACAGCGCCGATATAAGCAGACAAGTTCGAATGAAATATCAAGTGGCGCTTATCAGATTGTTTACCATCTTGGCAAAAATCAATAAATATTAAAATGAAAAATCTATTTTTGTCGGGCATATTCCTGTTTCTATCAGGATTGCCTGTTTTCAGCCAAAATCAAACGCCGGAAAACGAGAGTTTGCGGAAAGTTGTTCTGCAACTTCCTCCCGGCGACAATAATCCCCGCAACAGCGAAGGTGATTTCATTACGCTGCAGAATGGACGAATTCTGTTCATTTACACTCGTTACACCGGCAGTTCGCCTTCCGATCATGCACCGGCATACTTAGCCAGTAGATTTTCCGATGATGGTGGAAAAACATGGTCAAAGGATGATGTTACCGTATTAGAAAACGAAGGGGGAATGAATGTCATGTCTGTTTCTCTGTTAAGGTTTCAGAATGGACATATCGCTCTGTTTTATCTCAGGAAAAATTCGGCTGAAGATTGTATTCCCATAATGCGCATATCGACCGACGAAGCCAAAACATGGAGCATCCCCATCACTTGCATCACAGACAGGAAAGGGTATTTTGTTTCGGCTAACAATCGCGTCATTCAATTGAAAAACGGCAGATTACTGATGGCAGTTTCTTTACATAATACGCCAGACAAAGTAGAGAGACTGTTCTCTTATTATTCCGATGACAATGGCGCTACATGGAATAGCAGCAGTGAGGTTCCGAATCTTTCAGGAGTTGTTACTCAGGTTCAGGAACCGGGTGTAATCGAACTGAAAGACGGAACCGTCATGATGTTTATTCGTACCGAAGGACGTTCCCAGTATTTGTCATGGTCCAAGGACAAAGGGCAGACATGGAGTCCGATAGTTGCCGGCAATCTTCCCTCGCCGCTATCCCCTGCGAGCATTGCCCGGATACCATCCACGGGGGATTTGTTAGCGGTGTGGAACAACACTGACGGCGGCGACAATCCGAAATCAACCGATAAACGAATACCGTTAACGGTAGCAGTATCAAAGGATGAAGGTAAATCGTGGCAACACGTCACTAACATCGAAACCAACCCCGACAATCGTTATTGTTACATTGCCATTCACTTCACCAAAAAGGACGTCTTACTGGGGTATTGTGCTGGTCCATACCGACGAATGTTAACCGTTACAAATATTTCATTGATTCGGCAAAAAGAATTGTATAAGAAAAAAAGAAAGAAAAATAAATAATGTCATGAAAAATCTATTTTTGTCGGGCATATTCCTGTTTCTATCAGGATTGTCTGTTTTCAGCCAAAATCAAACGCCGGAAAACGAGAGTTTGAGGAAAGTTGTTCTGCATCTTCCTCCCGGCGACAATAATCCCCGCAACAGCGAAGGTGATTTCATTACGCTGAAGAATGGACGAATTCTTTTCGTTTATTCTCATTACACCGGTAAATCATCTTCCGATCATGCCCCGGCATATTTGGCAGGCAGATTTTCCAATGATGGCGGAAAAACATGGAGTACACCCTTTGTTATTACCGAAAACAGAGAAGATGATTTACCGAAATAAATAGAAAGAGATTGCTATAATGTCAATAAAATGAAAAATATCAGAAAAAAAATAATTTTTATCCAGTTAGGCGTCATGTTGCTGTTGCAATACATGTTATTTGCCGTTTGGTGGGTGCCATTTGCAGCATATCTGCATCGTCTTCCTGATCTCGGAATGAATCAGATAGCCTTGATCATGTCAACGATGGCTATTGGTTCCATGGCTTCGCCTTTGATAGGGCTGTTGGCAGACCGCTATTTCGCTTCAGAAAAACTTCTTGCCGTACTTAATCTGTTGGTCGCTTTTTTTCTGTTTTTGGCAACCCAACAAGCCTATTTTACAGGTATAATGATCAGCATTACATTGGTGATGCTGTGCTACATGCCTACGTGGAGCCTAACAAGTTCGATCGCCATGACGCATGTTTCGTCCGAGCAATTTCCCCGTCTGAGGATTGCCGGCTCTATTGGCTGGGTCGCTTCGGGCTTATTCAGCATGGTAGCCATCCATGTATTCAAGGCGCCGGTATTCGACGGAACCGTTTATCCGCTTTACTGCGGGGCAGTTGCGGCAGTTCTTACAGCGCTTTTTTGCCTGTCGTTGCCCCATACGCCTCCGACTGGAAACCAATCAGTCAAATATTCCATCATTGATATTTTGGGATTAAAGGTTTTATCGACCTTGAAAGATAAAAATTTTAACATATTTATCCTTTTTTCTTTTCTGGCAATCATACCGTTTTGTCTGTATCACTCCTACGGATCGATGTTCTTTGACAGCGAAAATGTTAAAAATATCACCCTCACCATGAACTGGGGACAACTGGCTGAAATTTTTTTCCTGTTTATCACCACCGCTATTCTTATAAAATTCGGATTTAAGAAAACGCTGATTTTTGGTTTGCTGGCGATGCTGGTACGTTATTTATCCTTATACATGGGCGTTGAACTGGGACAACCATGGATGTATAGCATCGGGATATTGACACACGGATTGATTTTTGGACTCTTTTTTGTTGTTGGTCAAGTATATACCGATAAAATTGTTCCCAGCGAACTCAGAGCGCAAGCACAGGGATTTCTGTTTTTTGTGATCTGGGGAGTAGGTTATCTTGTTGCAACATTATTCAACGGTCAAATGATTAAAATTTTTAGAGTGGAAGAACGCGCCGACTGGTCATTATTGTTTGCAACAGCATCTGGAATTACCCTGATAGTGATACTTTTATTTGTCATATTTTTTAAAAATCAAAAAAAACATCAAACATGAAAAAACTAATTTTATCAGGTATCATCCTGAGTTTATCGGCTTTACCTGTTGTAAGCCAAGCACAAACGTCTGATAAAGAGAGTATTCGGAAGATTGCTCTGCAACTTTCTCCCGGCGACGACAACCCTCGCAATAGCGAAGGTGATTTTGTTACGCTGAAAGATGGACGAATTCTGTTCGTTTATTCCCGTTACACCGGAAGTTCATCTTCCGATCATGCTCCGGCATATTTAGCCGGTAGATTTTCCGATGATGGTGGAAAATCATGGTCAAAGGAAGATGTTGTTATCGTTGAAAGAGAGGGGCAAATGAATGTCATGTCCGTTTCGCTTTTGAGGCTTCAAAATGGAAGTATTGCCTTGTTTTACCTCAAAAAAAACACGATCAATGACTGTGCACCCATGATGCGCATTTCGACCGACGAAGCCAGAACATGGAGCGACCCCGTCGCTTGCATCACCGACAAGCAAGGGTATTTTGTGTTGAATAACAATCGCGTCATTCAACTGAAAAACGGCAGATTGTTGTTTGCAGTCGCTTTTCATGAGAATCTGGGGGGCAGATTTTCTCAACATGGAAAACTGTTCCCATATTATTCTGATGACAATGGCGCCACATGGCATAGCGGCGCAGAGGTTCCGAACCCGTCGGGAGTTGTTGCTCAGGAACCGGGCGTGATTGAACTCAAAGATGGTACGATCATGATGTATATCCGCGCCTGTGGAGGCTTACAGCAATTATCCTTTGCAAAAGATAAAGGAGAAACTTGGAGTCCGATGGTTGCAAGTAACATACAATCGCCCATTTCCCCTGCAACTATT
>Ga0123353_10012651_pt1 | contig 12022 bp, 5 predicted proteins | sample TergutLab28metaG_3_FD_92763 | JGI IMG/M metagenome (GOLD analysis project Ga0123353, IMG submission 92763) | Labiotermes labralis P3 segment gut microbial communities from Petit-Saut dam, French Guiana - Lab288 P3 | ecosystem: Host-associated > Arthropoda: Insects > Digestive system > Gut ... | reverse complement strand
TATTTATAATTTTTCTGTAAATTACACAGTCATCAGCAAAAAGTCTAATAGTTGATTCCATATTCCTCCAAATATCATTTACGTAGGCTAGGAACAGAAGGGGGCCTAATACGCTTCCTTGCGGTACACCTGACGTTACTCTAACTTCTGCAGACAGTTGCCCTCCAACCCTGACTCTCTGCATGCGACCTAAAAGGAATTCCCTTATCCATACCACTACCCTAGAATCCACGCCCAAGTTTGCAATTTTAGTTAGCAACTGACCATGCGGAACTAAATCAAAAGCTTTTGAAAAGTCAACTATAATAGTGTCCACAATGTCCTGGCATACCGCAATTATTTGACTTTCGCACGAATATCCTGGTCTGAATCCATGTTGACCCTCGTACAGCCAATCATTCTTATCCCACACTTGCCTTAGATATGAAGCTATAACGTGTTCCATTTGCTTGCAAACTACCGAGGTTAAACTAAAAAACTTGTAAAAGTTACAAAATGGGGACTAAAGGTCACAGCAGCAGGGAAGGTCTGCCATAGAACATAGCGACTTGCGTTTGAAACGTTCATTGTTATGGGTTTTTTAACTGCCTCTTAATCTACATTATTTTCTTCATCAGTCTTGTAAAAAAAGTTGTGAGATGGCACTGGGATTTATAACATAGACTTTGAATGAGACATTTAATCTACCTTTTCATTGTTTTCCAGTTGAAAGTTTTTCTATGTGTGGGATGTTAAGTGTATTTGTTGGAAATGTTGAATAATAGATATTGTTTCCTAAGCTCAGTAGGCTTATAGAACACAAGTTGCCTATTTTCTGTCTCTGTTGGCATGAAATTCTGCTTCCATATTTGAGAGTGTCTCCTGAAATAAATTAGTTCTGACAATCCCATCATGACAGAACTACATCCAGCCTCTGTTCTTGTCAGCGCACTAGCATAAGGAAAATTGCTGTCACTGAGAGATCCAGTGTTTGCTAATGTTTGTATTCTTAGCCCCTCAGAAGTAAAAATTAATATTTTCCTTTCAACAGAAAGTATACTGTCATGTGTGGTACAGGGTTTCAGGAATTGTATATATAGATTTATACTTTTACTGATAGATATGGATCAGATATGGAATATTCAATATTCAGAATTTAATTGCAAATCATTTTCATTATTTTGTGACATAGCACAGTTCAGTATAAAAACTAGCAACCTCAGTACATTATTTAGAATTTGATCCCTGTTGCACATTTTAGTTATTAGTGTTGTTGCTCTTATTCTCTGCTTTCAAGTGTTACTCATTGTATTCACCAGATTGTAACTGAAAGTCTGCATCGTGGTGAACTGAATTCTTGTCCCCCAGAATGTTTTAAACCCCAGTATATAATTTTTTGTAAGTAACATTATTTACACAGTTAGTGTAGACACTGAACACCTACAGTAGAGGATGAAGAATAACATGGGCTTTATATCAGCAATAACAAGGTATTTATTTGTATTATTGACATTTAATCTTCAGACTACTCTCCTTTCCTTTCTTTCCTGTCTTTGTGAGTATGTTTTCCCCGTCTTTCAACTTCCGAGCTATGTGGCCAGTTGTCTTGAAATTTGTTACTAATTTCCCACTGTCAGTAATACGAACATGGTGAGGCATGAGTGAAGGTGTTTTAGTGGGGTTACATCTGTTTGGTCATTGCCGTGTTGTGGATAATCTTACCTTCATCTTTCATGATGATTATAATATATTTTTTTATGCTAAGTAAGCTCTGCCATTGATGCTGTTGCATTGAATAACATAAACATATACCATAATTATTCAAAACAGTAAGCAGTTGCGCAAGGCAAGTCATATTCCTCTGCAGCTAGGAAAAGTTACCTGTTAGTCATCATTGCTCGTTATGCTCACAGCATAGTGAACTGTGCATAAAGGTGGGTTATTTGTAATCTATATTTTGATGGAGAAAGGAGAAGTGGGTGTTGGGCCAATGATGGATGAGCTAAAGGGTGTAGGAACTTCTGAAACTTTTATTCTTCATAGAGTACTGTGAAGATAATTAAGGGAGAATGGAAAGAACAAATGCAAAGTTAGCATGACAGTTAAACAGATCTTGAGAAACAAGATTGTGCTGAAATTAGCTGGAAAGAATTGCTCAGAGCAGTGTGCAGTACAAGTTTTGTGTGTGTGTTTGTGTGACTTGAGGGAGAAAAGTTATGCCTATGCAGACTGAACTGAACTCTGTCAGACTAGAAGTTATTTCTGGTGACCTTTGTATCATAGAATCAGTAATTGCCAAATAATATTTACTGTTCATAAAAGGTCTCTGCTATGAATCATAAAATGTTATGTTTACAGCCTCTGTTTCTATACATAAAGATAAAATTAACATGGAAGTGTGATGCAACTAGCTATGGTTTTGGGATCCATGAGCCTGACTAAAGTATCTCATGAGTCTCTGCCAGCAGTGATCACTGTCCCCTTCTATCTTGCCTGATTCATGGTCATTCACTATGCAAAGGTGATGTCATCTTGGTGCAAAGATATATCAGCTATCGTCTGGTGACCTTCAGATTATGGCAGTGTGGTGAAAGAGGTACTTCACTGATAAGCTAAATTAAGTGTGGGCGAGGTAGACAAATCAGTTATCATTTCACACTGCTGTCTGTGAAGATCTGCTAACAGCATCATTCTGGATGACTAATAACAGGCTGTTGACGTGTTCCACCTGATTTTCAAGGCTGGTATTATATATAACCTGTGATAATCCATGTTGGGTCTTGTTTTTATATTGCACTCTCAATTCAAGTATATTGTTTTGTAATTAATGGAAATAACTTTTATTCGAAACTTAGTAGCTGATATTTTATTGTAAGTTTTCCTGATGTCAGTTGACATTAACTCTCCAGATTTCAGTTTGTTTACATACTTATATACTTACTGTCATCAGTGTTTACTTTTGTATGACTTTCCTAGACAGATTGTTAAAAAATAATAATAATAATAATAATCTGTCTTATTCTGTTTGGCATTTATGTTCTTATCCATTAAATTAAAACCATCTGCATATAGAAAAATTTAATTTGGTACATTCATTCCCAGTCCTTCCTGATTTTATTGAATTTTTTTCTCGTAGCATATTTTACATAATAGTTAAAAAGGACAGTTAGTATGAAACACCAATTGTATTTCCCTCCACATTTTTATAGTGTGGTGTTTCAATACACAGTTGTACCTTTTAATTGCCTACCTGTGTGAACTAATAGGCGCTTCATTTATACACATTTTAATTAACCTGATAAATTCTTTAAAACTTTTAAAATATGTATCTGTCTTACATGAATAGTATGCTTTTAATATACAAATAGTTGATGTAGGGATTCACTATACTTTTATTTTTGTCTTCAGTATATATGAATGTAATGCTAAATACTAATAAAAGTTCAACTGCTATAATGGACATTGCATGTACAGTTACCAGTAATTCCATTTGTGAATAATGTAACCATACCAAAGGGATATCAGAGTTTTCATGAAGCTGACAAAAGAGAGTGTGCAGAATTTACCTTAGTCTGCTTTTCATAAATACAAACAACAAATTATTTCCATTGATCAGATGAATCTATGTCATCCCAAAAAGGGACTGTGAATTATGATTCTCAATGTGCTGCATCCTGCTGGATGCTTGGATTAATCCAGTTGGAATTAAATCCATGCTTGCAAATTTGTCATGTTGTGGTATCCAGTTATATAATTCTGCAAAACTATTTTTGTGACTGAAAGGAGTTAAGCCTTCTGTCAAACTATCCAGTGAACTGCAAGCTGGAAATGACACAGCTGTCAAGTGGTAGAACCTGAAAATTTGACACTGCTGACAATAAAAGATACCAAAGTACCTGACTATGAATCCGTTAAGAGTAGCATTACTAATATCCACTTCCCTGTGATACATCTACTGTCCTTGTCTTGTCATCAGGTGTTTGATCTGAGAGGTATTCTATGAAAATTTCTGGATATTATTCCTGATTTCTTTATCACATGTTCTCTCCATCATAATGCCCTTAACTTCTGTAAGAAGAAATCTTAAATAATAGACATAACTGGGTACTAGGCCACCAGCCTTAGGCCTTTGGTCCAGTAAGTTTAATCTTGCTGTACAGCTTTAGAAATCTAATTTCATCATTATCAAGACTAGGGGACCTTGAATAATGCCATTGTATCTGTAAATGTCATGCCAGTGACATTCATTGATTTAAATTAGTTTAGACTGGATAATGTTATAAGTAAATAAACAAATTAATCAGGCAGTCCTCCTAGATAAATTGATAAATTTCATAAGGATAGGAATCTGTCAGTGTTGATTGTATATATGATTCAACAATATACAAATGTTTTATCTCTTTTTCTGTAGTGGGAAAGAGAGTTGTGCATGGAGACAGATGCATGTACTTCTGTATCGCTGTTGAGAAATTCATTTTTGAGTTGTCTCAGCTGTCACACACTATGAAGTTTCTCGGTTTGATGTTGTTAGCAGAAGTATGAGTGTAATGGATCCATTGTTGTGGTGGAAAGCGAAGCTTTATTTCAACATAGGGAGGAATTGGCAAGAAAATATATACTACTCTGAAAAGTGGGTATGTATTTTGTTCTAATATTTTTATAGTTGTTCTGCACCAGACCAGAGAAGAGTCAAATATGCATATAACAGTGCTGTCATTAGAAACTGCTTGATAGAGCAAGAAGACGTTCAGATGAACATGTTGGTCTGCAAGTAAATGCAGAGAATATTTAGGTATACATTTGTATCTCACAAGCATAGTGTAGGACAAAGTCACAACATAAATGCATTGAAAGTATGTCAAGGTTCAAATATATGAGCACAGTGCTGAATGATCAAACTTACATTAACAAAGTTATGAGCAAATTAAGTTTTGGGACTCCTTACCACCATTCCTTTCAGAATATTTTGCCTTTCCTCCTGCTGCCAAAGCCCATAAAGAGTGCAAAACTGTAACTTTTGGTCTTGGTTTTACATGTGTGAAACTTGCCTCTCAAATCGATGGAATGACATAGATGGGGGTTCAAAAACAGGGTGTTGAGGAATGTATTTGGAGCCAAGAGGGAGAAAATTGCATAGTGAGGAGCCTTATGACTTGTACTCGTCACCGAACATTAGGGTGATGAAATCAAGTCAGGTGAGATGGGCAGAGCATGTTGCATGCATGGTAGGGAAGGGAAATGCATGCAGGAGTTTATGTGGGAAACCGGAAGGGAAGAAACCGTTCAGAAGACAGGCATGGTGGGAGGATCATATTACCATGGGTTTTAAAGAAATAGGGTGGGAGAGTGTGGATTGGATTCATCTGGTCCAGTTTAGAGGCTGGGGGAATTCTTGTGAACATTGTAAGGTCCTGTTAGCTTCTCGAGTGGGACTTTGACCCATGTAGTTTGTTTATTTGTTAGAAGACATTCGACTGATGCTTAATTTCCCACAGACTTCTTAGTTGAAGAAGGGAGTTGGGAATATACTTTCTTATAGCATTGTCTATTACCACATCTTTCTCTTTTAAAGCCACAGAACTGTAGGTTATAGATTATTAAGACATTTCTTCCTAAATAAAATGTATTTTGCTGGTTTTAATTGCTTTGAATATACTTGTTTCTTCAGTGAGAAAATCCACAGTGAAATGTATGTGGTGGTGTGAACCATTTGTCTAACAATAATTGCTGTTTTCTTAATGCTGTGTTTGAATTCTTGAGGTTGTATTGTTTTAAAGTTAATTTGTGAAAAAGTATTATTATGGAACATTGTCATGTGCTGGGGCATGTGTGTATGTTACCAGCATCACTCTATCCATTCAGGGTTTCTGTTCAGTACCCACTGTCTGAAGCACACTGCTTCCATCTGGTTGTGATCAATCAGGTTGCTAAATTGACTGTCACACTTCATTTGTTTTAATGAGACCCCAGACTCCTAATTATTTTCCTTGTCTGCAAAGGCTTCAGAGAACAGATAACTTGTTATGTTATTCATTATCCTCAATTAGTAACTATTTGTAAGATTCTTAGAGAGTTTTCTTGTATGAAAATTAAAATTAACACTTTATACATTGACTACCTCTGAAAATGAGTATCTTGAAGGAGTGTCAGAAGTAATTACATATTGTAATATTTAAGCTTCCATATTTCATTCATGTGGCATGTAGGTTGTGCAAGAAATGCAAGATATTATAGATGTCCTTAGTTTGAATGTATGTCAGTTTAGAGAGACAACAGATTTAATTCCTTAGCTTCCATTTAGGTGGATAGTGGGTCCTGTTACCCAAGGTGTATAGTGGCCAGGGCATGAGGCTGACCACTAATCTCCATCAGTTGCCTAGGTGAAGAATAAGGGGGAACTGTACCTTTACTTCCCCGTATGCCTTCATCTCATGTACAGGGAGAACCTTAATTTTTCTTTTGTTACATCTTATCTCCCTTTTGTACATAACTGTTTCTTTTGTTAACTCTGGCTATGTTGTTTCAGTAATTAATTACAGAGGAAGGCTGTGTGACATGTCATTACTGCACTTTATTGTGAGCCAATCCCTATGTAAAAGTGTCCCAGTCATTTTTCACATCACAATTTTTACGTCACTGGTTTTTATCCTTATCATGTTCAAGAAGCTATGTAATATATAGAACATTTCTACCAGACTCTGATCCTGTTCCTGTGAATCAACTCAGCTTTGAATGTTGTATATGTATAAAAAACATTCAAAGTTACTGACAGAGTTGGGTAATTTGTTTATTGTACACTGTTTTTATTGTTGTGAACATTCTGTTGAAAGAAGTTGTAGTAATCTTCAGGATGGACAGTCCTTGGATTCTGCATGTCCAAAGTTGTGAAGTAACCCAAAGTGCTGCTTCTGTGCTCCTCTAAATTGAAACATCATCAGATGGGCCTGCAAAATCCTGCTGTGTCACAGCATTGGTGTGTCTAGACATGCAAGAAGACTTTGGTTCAGAATGTGTGAAACTCAGTTGCAAATGTACTTACTTTCTTATCTCTCATGCAAAAAAAATGAAATATGTATTTTGTATATTTTCATATTGTTGTACAATGTTACAGAACTGTTGGCATAAGTTCTGTATTTTTCAAAGGTCTGTAATGCATCATTTCATGATCTTGGTTGAATACACAAAGTGGAGTTTCACCTGGAAAGTCTACATGGCCATAGTGTGGTGATGTGGATTAGACTCATGGAAGTTAGACTATCTATAATGATATTTGTTCTGAATGTCAGGAAAAGTCTATTACAGGTTTGAAAGTTTTCAATGAAGCAGACACACAGATGGAATTATCACTATCAAAAAATCTCTTTCTTGTTATGCAAAGAAAATAAACCGGATTAAGAGTGACTGGATTTGAGGGTGTTGCTGTTAGCTATGAATGGAGGGCATTTGTGGTGTGCTTAATGTTTTGGTCTTGGCTAGTATCATTGACTCCTGAGTGAGGTGTGTTTGGTTTTCCTCACTTTCCAAACACATGCCAGGCCTGATTAGATAACTTCCTTTCAAGTCCTTACCAATAGATTTTTGATGCATCATACTGCTGCTGTCGACCGTATAGCCTGACTTACTGACATCAAGAAACAGTAGCCTGCAAAAGAACATTTCAGTCACTGGATCCACTCCTATCTCTGAGCAGGTAGTTTTTGTGGTCGTCATCATCATCATCGTTCGTCTGTTTATTAACCCTTTAAAGCTCAGTGGTAACTGTCTGTCTGACTTGCTTTGATATTTAAAGTATGGTGCTTTACCAATAACATGAACGTTGCGTGTTGTATATAATTCTCAGAATAACAGTTTTTTCCTAAACAACAGTATTTGAATTGTCTTTGTAAAGCAGGTGTAATGTGTGTACTGTGAGGCAGTAACTGTATTTTTGTGTGTTATTTGGATGAATTTTGTGCTGCCAAGAATTAAAAACTTGTGCATTCTTTGTCATACTTAACAATTGCCACCTACTCATAAAAGTTGCACATATTTTTAGGCATAAGATTCTTTTTTGGGAGGGAAGCAGAGAGGATGGCTAGAGGCTGGTCATTGCCAGGCAGATTATATGTACAGTGCAGGTGAGATGTGTTCCAGTAGTGCATGGCAAGAGAACAACAGCTTTCTGCATACAAAGAGACAAATACAAGGATTCAGTACAGCTGTTTGTGGCCACACTGTACATTACAGGTTGCATGGGGTGACTAGTATGCTTTCTTTATTAAGGTGATGCATAATGAATACATTATCCAAATTCAAAGATTTACAGGATCCAGTTCTTTACATACATAGGATCTCACATTTCAGTAAAGTCATTGACCTGTTTTAGTTTCCAAGTTTATATTGCGCATTTTAATTACAGTAATTGAATCATTCTTAATTAAGGTTTTATAACATTTTTGTTTTTGGTATACAGTGTCCTGTAACAATGTAACATAATGACTATAAATGTGTTGTTATCACATTACAGGGCGACCTGACGGATTTAGGTGATGATGACTTGGTTACGGGTGAGGAGGGCAAACAGGTTGTGGTGGGGGTGTGTGCCATGGCCAAGAAGTCGCAGTCAAAGCCAATGCGGGAAATTCTGATGCGTCTGGAGGAATTTGAGTACCTGAAGATGGTGGTGTTCCCAGAGGAGGTTATCTTAAAGGTCTCATTTATCTGAAATATTATTGTATGTTGGTTTGGGTGGAACAAAACATTTTGGGAGCTTTCTGTCACTGAAAGAGTAATGGCTGTCATGTCCTACACAGCACAGGACACACTGTTGTTGAGGCACAGGATATGAAATGAAAGAATGTGCACCAAAATCTCTTTCTCATTCTTTTAATCTGTATAAATGATTCTTTAATGTTCCAGGATTAACCTTGGCTGAAGAGCAAACTGTCCTGAAAGGTTTTCTGGTGTACACTGGGATGATCCTGCAGGAAAGCCTTTCATTGCTCTTTCCACATTCTCCCAAACTCATATTGTCTTGTCAACCGTTTATGATTTTATAATCTCTCAAATTAGTGCAGTGTAATTAACTGAACTAAGAACCCACTTTAAAGTGGGTATGTTACCTGTCCTTGTGAGATGTGACCGTAGATGTGTGATAAATAGTATATACCAAGGGACAGAAAATTGTCTATATTTAATGTTATTGAGTACACTTAGGTTATGAAATGGAGCAGGGTGTTAATCGTTAGGTTATGAAATGGAGCAGGGTGTTAATCTCTAAAGTATACATGCACATTGAAACCTTTCAGGTGCTAATAAAAATTTAGTGTTTGCATTGTAAGTGGTCTGCTTCAAGGTCAGATATGTTACTGCTCGTGGGGGAAAACATCAGAAGTGAAATTAAAAACATAAATTGAGACATAGCATGTTTACTGCTTATGGCCTGAGCTGAAAAACCATCTGTGTGTGTGTGCACGTGTGCACAATTTTGAGAGAGAGAGCCATAGCCATCTCATTGTTGAACTTCAGTCTTGGATGTGAGTGCACTGAAGAAAGGAAGTGCAAGAAATGGATTTCAATTAAATGGGAAATTCAAAATAAATAGTGCGGTTTCATAAACTTTCATATGCAAGATAATTTAAGTTACTTAATTCTACCAGTTACACGATATTATTTGACAGTCTAAAATGGAGTAGATGCTTATAATAATAATTATTACTTGTTTATGAACAAAATTTTCAGTCCTAATCAGACAAATATTTAGTAACTGCTGTAGTACTGAGTTAGTCTGATTATTCATTATAATCTAACCTGTTCTAGAAATTTGAAGTTATCAGTGCCCAGTTGTACAGAGATAATCTGAACAATAAAAATTTATGTGTTCCCAAAAAAATTTGTTTGAAAACCTTTGGAATGGATGAATGTGAGGAATGGTCACCACTGAAATCACCATTCTTTGTAACTGTAGTGTGGACTCCTCGCTTTAATTTCACATTGTGGATTTCCCTGTCCATGAAAGCAAGCAAGCCTATGATAGTAATATCAGTGGGATGGAAGCAGTGTTTTGTGTAAGCCTTCCACTGTTTGATGTAGCATGTTTTGTTGCATCCATTCAGCACTAGTGTGAATGTGCCAGGAATGGCAGGTTGTCTTTTTCTTGGACCCAGTGCCAAAATGTTAACAATTATACATTCTTTAAGAAGTGTGAGACCTGAATGAGAAGTATCAAGACTGAGTCTTTGAAGTCTAACACTCTATTTACAATTATGACAGATTTGTCATCCTTGTAGGTTCCTTTAATGCATACACACTTCTGTTTTTCCTGTCATTTCTGACAGCACCTCTCATATACACTTATCCATTCCATTTTGTTAATTGTGTTTCCACAGTACAAAATATTATACTTTTAAAAATATTTTAAATACAGAAACATCTTTGAGGTTGGCAATTTCCATCTGACATATAAAGTACAACATATCAGTCAAAACACAAAAGTTTTATTACATAAAACTGTTGTGTTTTGACTGATATGTTGTACTTCGTTTGTATAGATAAACACATCGGGATGACTAACGTTAAATTCCATCTGACAACATCAAAGCCAAAGTCCAGAAGTGGCCCCAAGAGCAGGACACTGCCTCCTATTGCTAGGGATTCGAAAAGTTCGTCATAACCTGTGACAAATGTGTGAACAAATCCAGTGACATTGTAAAAAAAGAAAGGAATGGTGTCCAAACATAACCATGTGCTTTCCTTGTCTATACTTACTTCATTCCACTTAAAAAATAGGGTAACTTAGTTTCCGAATATACCCCATAGGAAGTTCCTTGAATAGTCTGCCCTTAAACACATTGCTTGCACAAATCAAAGAAAATACCATTACAGTGATTTTGCTGCATATTTGGTATTTTTCTTGCCTGTGACAGTGAGAAAATGGATTTCTTCACACACTTCAGCTACTTTTTCATTAATTATACTAGTTGAAGGGCACTCAAGACACTTGCGATTTTACCTTTTTACCCAGCTGTCGCAGTCAAGTAGATAGTACTCCTGCTTTATATTTGGGAGGTCTCATGTTCATATCTTGGCCTGAAGACAGGCTGTGCTGTTCACTGTTGTGTGGTGTTTGTCAGTTTCCCCGGGTTTCTCCTGGGATAGTACCTTCCAGCAGGCTTAAACTGCTTGCGCCTTCTTCCACAGCCGTTCCTATTCATTATTCACTATTTGTCCCATAATTTGTGTATACACTGAGCTGTTTACAATATTACTAGAGGAACCATATGTAAATAAGTGTATTTTTATAATTTATGATCAGAGTGACCTCTGAATCCTATTTTGTAATGAAGCAGACATATCTGTTACATCGATTTTTTGCCAGTCGTCTGTGCATCTTTGTATAAGCACATATTAGATACATGCTCTGTAAAAATGTGATTTTATTACATTTTGAACTAAGAATAACATGTTGGCCTGATATTTGCCAATGAGGAGTTCCGCAACTTCTAAATATGTGTTATGTAATGCTTGTCAGTGGCAGTATAAAGAAGTGACGTAAGGCATGTTTTGGATAAATTAGAGAATATGTATTATTTATTGCACATGGCTGGCATGGTTTATTTTTCTTATTATTATGATTTGTGCTACAGCTTGTTGTTTTGCTTTGATATGGTAACTCATATGTTATATTGTGGTACCCCCAAGCCTTCTGTCTGTTAAACAGAAGCCTGTGGACGAGTGGCCAGTCTGCGACTGTCTCATCTCATTTCACTCTAAAGGCTTCCCATTGGACAAGGCCATCCAGTATGCCAATCTGCGTAACCCATTCATTATCAACAATCTCCATATGCAGTATGATATTCAGGTTTGTAATACTTATTGCCATTAAGCATGAATGTTGAAGAGGAAAAACAGTTGATTCTTTGATGAGTTACAAAATTTAAGGAAATTCCTTCAAAGTATTAAGACCCATCAGTTGCAAAGCCAGTTGTAGATTTGCTGCATTTAGAGCCTCTCCCCCCCCCCCCCCCCCCCCCCCCCCCCCACCCCCCCCCCCCCCCCCCCCTCT
>Ga0123353_10012647_pt1 | contig 12023 bp, 12 predicted proteins | sample TergutLab28metaG_3_FD_92763 | JGI IMG/M metagenome (GOLD analysis project Ga0123353, IMG submission 92763) | Labiotermes labralis P3 segment gut microbial communities from Petit-Saut dam, French Guiana - Lab288 P3 | ecosystem: Host-associated > Arthropoda: Insects > Digestive system > Gut ... | reverse complement strand
GCCCGATAATATCCGCGAAATTACCGCAGCTATGGAACCATATATGCAGCCCGAGTTCATGCGCGTAGTCTATTTGATCTTTATACAGCGGCGCGAATAACTCATCCCACATATCGGGAGAAATGACCATCCCTTTCTGCGTCCCCCAATCGTCCCCGAGGTGAAAACCGTGAAACCCCTTCTCCTTGCAGCGCTTCATCAATTCCTTTTCGAAATCGAAAATGCCTTTCAGCAGTTCCAGAGCCCCGGGTTCGCGCATAGCAAGATCCATCAACGCGTTTTCGAAGCCCCTGAGAAAAGTATAGGTCGTAAACCCGTTTATGACCGACATGCCCAGGCGATAGTATCCTTCGGATCCATCCATGAATTCTTTCAGCCCCTTAAATCGTAATTCTTCGTTTATTTCGGGGAAAGCATAACTTTCTATATCCTCAGCGTGTTTTATGACCGACTCCCGCGGCTGACCCATAGTGCCGTCGCCGAGATTCTCCCACGTGTAACCCCATTCCGATTCGCAGCTGTTTTCGCAGACGCGCAAATCGTACCAAAGGACGTCACCGTCCTTCTCGTCGGCGTTTATATTCCAAACAGGCAACCTGTCCGGAGAACCGAATTCTATCGCTCTGACTGTTCTTTCATATGAGTTCATAGTCGTATATAGCCAGCATGTTTTCTACGCTCGCGTCTGATTGTAACAGATGTGTCGACGAACAGATATAGCCGCAGGAAGAAAAGCATTCTTTGTATCTCCTGACCGTATCCCTCACGTCCCGCGGCGTGCCTTCGACGAGGAGTTTTTGCACGTCTATACCGCCGTGGAAACATACTCTGTCACCATATGCGGCCGCCAGGGATTCCGGCTGCATCTCCGGCGCGCACGGCTGGATCGGATCGAGTATGTCGACCCCGGCGTCCGCGAGCTCACCGATGAAGGGAAAGATCATGCCGCATGTATGAAAGAAGAGAGTTCCTCCAATCTCATGTACCGTGTCCGCTATACGCCTTATATACGGAAGCACGAATTCACGCAGCATTTCGAGTGAAATCAGCGGCGCTCTCTGACTGCCGAGATCGGAGTAGAGGTTAAAAATATCTATCCTGCCTCCGGCCGCCGTTTGCGCGCGTATGTAATCCTCTTCGTAAAAGCCGGTGAATACATTGCTCAGGAAATGACAGTATTCGGGATTCAGCGCCATGTCCGCCATAAAGTTAGCCATACCGCGTACGAGATACGGGCGCTGCCAGACGTCGGCGAATCCGTATTGGATAGCCATGTCAGGATGCCTTTCGATCTGTTTTATCAGACCGGTATAATCCGCGTCGTCGTTATCGGGCCAATCGAAGATTTTTATTTCTTCGAGCGAACCTGCCTTAGCCAAAGCGCCCTCTATATCCTGGCGTACGGGTCCGTACCGGGTCTGTTCGTAGACATATCGCTCGCCCCAGAAATTTTGAAAGTAGCTGCCCATGTCCTTTTCGGGCGGAAAACCGGCCGATATCTGATAGACGTCGACATCCAGCAGGTCTATGAGCCTGTCATAGTCGTGAAAACCCAAGCGCTCGTAAATCTTTTCAAGCGTATCCGGCTCGGCTCTGAAGCTATATGCCATACGGTCTCCGGGATTCCGGGCGATAGCCGCCCTTACCCTTTCTCTTTTATTCATGCGCTTTACCCAGCGCCGCCACTCCGGCCCCTATCAAAGGCGCGTAATACCCTATTTCGGTTTTTTGTATTTTCAGTTCCGGATTGGCTTTTTTATATATTCGCCGGTCCACGGTTTCCAGGAGCGTATCTTCAAACAGATCGTAGCTTTGCGCCACACCGCCGCCGATAACGACCTTCCCGGGATTCACTGTGTTTACTGCAGCCGCGACGGCTTTGCCGAGATAACGGCCGGTGTCAGCGAATACTTGTATCGCGATCGGGTCGCCGTCTGTTGCCAGTCCGGCCACGTCCCCGGCGCCGGAGACCGTGTCCTTGCCACCGCTCTCTTTGTACCTTCTGACTATAGCGGGCCCGGCCGCGTGAGCTTCGAGACATCCTCTGCTGCCGCATTTGCATTCATGACCGTTTTCTTCGACCACGATATGGCCGAGTTCTCCCGCGCCGGCAAACGGGCCGCGACAGAGCTCCCCATCTATAAATAACGCGCCTCCGCATCCGTTGCTGACCTGCAGCCAGATAAAGTCGTTCGTTTCTTTACATGCCCCGCAATATGCTTCGGCAACCGCGCATAGATTCACGTCGTTGTCTATGTGAACAGGGACAGAAAACTCTTCACTTAAGATATCGGCGACAGGCACATCATTGATACCCGAAAAGCACGCCTCTATCCAGACGCCTTTTTCGGGATCCGCCAATCCCGGGATAGCCGCGCCGACACAGTCGATATTATCCCTGAACTCACTCAGAATATCCCGTCCCGATCGCAGCGCTTCCTGTATCACGGATCTCTCGGTCAATTCATGCCACTCGGTGTGCACTGCCGCCAGAACCTTCCCGTTCCCGTCGATGATCCCGGTTACGAGTTTTGAACCGCCTATATCAAAAGCCAGAGCGTATTTGCCGCGCATCTGTATTATTCCGCTTTGATTTTTTCTCTGATACCGCAAACCATAGCGTGTTCCCAGACCATATGCACGTCTTCAATTTCTTCCATAACCTCCGTAGGCGCTATGCAGTTGACGTCTGAGTGCGCGTTCAGCCTTCCCCCGTCCCGACCCGTGAAAGCCAATACCTTCATTCCGATAGATTTAGCGTACTCGGCGGCTCTCACGACATTCCCGGAGTTTCCGCTCCCCGAGTAAACGACAAGCAGATCACCGTCCGTACCGTAGTTCTTCAGCTGCTCAACAAAACCGGCGTCGTATGAATAATCGTTGGCTATCGCCGATACTACAGGTACGCAATCAGCCAGCGCCATTATCTTGAAACGCTTCTTGCCCTCCACGCTGAGGCCCTTAAGGAAATCATTTACGAAATGCGACGCTGTAGCCGCGCTGCCTCCGTTGCCGGCGGCAAAGATCCATCTCCCTTCGGCGCGAGCCGACATCAGCAATTCTATGGCGCCGTTTAATTCATCAAAGGGTGTTTTTGACAGTATTTCACCTGCTCTGCGCATATAGTCTTCAAAGTATTTTTTCATAAGGCGTCCGGTCAGATCGCTCCGTATCCGCCGTCTATATACAGGTTCGATCCGGTGATCATGTTTGTCGCGTCGCTCGCGAGGAACAGAGCGCAAGCCGCGATCTCTTCCGCCTGAGCGAAACGGCGCAGGGGCTGCCTGTCCAGATAGGCTTCCCCCTCCGGGCCTCCCCAAATCTCCTCGGCCATCGGCGACCATGTGATCGTGGGCGAGATCGTATTCACGTTGATCCAGTACTTACCCCACTCCGCGGCGAGAACCTTGGTCAGGTTCGTAACGGCAGCCTTTGTCGGTCCGTAGACAGAGTGGTCGGCCAAACCGATATTGCCCGCGTTTGAGGACATATTGATGATCTTGCCTCCCTTGCCGGCCGCGATCATTATGCGTCCGACGCGTTGGGCCATCAGATACGTCCCTTTGAAGTTTACGTCAAGGATCTTGTCGATCTCTGCTTCGGGAACGTCAACCGCCGGCGTCCGCTGGCCGACTCCCGCGATATTGCACAGAATATTTATCTCACCGAACTCTTCGAGAACTCTCTCCAGCGCCTCGTCTATATCCGATGATTTAGTGACGTCCACGCGAAGCCCCAGCACGTCGGGTCCGAGACTTTCCACCACTTCTTGTAAATCATCTTCGATATCGAAAATTGCGATCTTTGCGCCTTTTTCATAAAAGAGTTTCGCTATGGCAAACCCAAGGCCCCTTGCTCCGCCCGTAATAACAGCGACTTTGTCGGTCAGGGAAAAGCTTGAATCATATCCTTTAAAGTCCATAGTATCCTCCTCAACAGGGAAAGCCGCAACTATTCTTGTCGTCCGTGCTTACGGATCCGTAAACTCAATGAAATTGAATTCCAGGATATCCTTCAGATAATCACTGTTCCAATATTTTTTATTGTACTCGAGCGCCAAAGGATGCTCTATACACGTCTGGAAATCTTCCTCACTGTTGAAATCCAGTACGAATCCGTATTTATACGGGGCGTCGGGAATGATCTGCTTGTAGTGGTGATATTCCGCCACCTCGGGGATGGCGTCAAAACCGTATGTTTTCCTCGTCACTTCGAAAAACTCATGAAAACGCGGGTCGTCTTCATCAAATTGCATGTTTACGTGTACGATATGTCGAAGCATTGGCATAATTATTTCCTCCTTCTTTGTTACTCGGCCTTTAGGGCGTTTTTCTCACGCCGGATCTTACCTCCTCTATCAACGACGACGGCTGAAAGCAATATCGCGCCGGATATGAATGTCTGCCAATATACGTCTATACCGGCCAAAACGACGAAATTGTTTATAAGGCCCATAAGCACGCATCCCAGGAAGGTCCCCAAAACAGTACCCTCCCCTCCTGCCAGGCTGGCGCCTCCGATGATGACGGCCGTAACCACCCGCAATTCCAGGCCGGTGCCGATAGTCGTCGTCGCCGCGGCGACCCTCGAAGACATGACAACGCCGGCAAACGCGGCGCTGAGCCCGCTGAGGACATAGTTGAACATTATGACCTTGTCGACCTTGATACCCGAAAGCATAGCGGATTTCGCGTTGCCTCCGATATAGTAATTCTGGCGGAAGAAACGTGATTTCTTAAGCAGGATCGCGCCTACGATAATAAAAGCGATCGCGTACCATATAGGCATCTGTACACCGAGCAAGTAGCCTTGCCCGAGAAACTTATACGCTTCGGGGACGCCGGAAATATTCTTCCCGTCCATAAGGATGATAGTTAAACCGCGGAACAGGCTCAATCCAGACAATGTCGTGATAAACGGATTGATACCGAGCTTGGTTATGATCCACCCGTTAAACAATCCGATAAGCCCTCCGACCGCTATTCCTCCCAGAATACCAAGTACAAGCGGCATGCCCGGCACCTTGCACAGCATGACCGATACGCACCCGGCCAGCGCCACAACGGAACCTACAGACAGGTCAAATCCTCCCGAAACAAGCAACATGGTCATGGCGACCGCGATTATCGCTTCAATCGATATGCTCAGCAGAACCGCGAGCAGATTGTCGCTCGTCAGAAAGAATGGAGAAATAAAACTTATGGATACAAAAACACCCAAAACGATCGCGAGCAGCATTGACTCTCTTTGTTTTGCGATGCCTGTCAGAATTCTCATTTTTTTATGCTTCCTTTCCCGTTCCGGTTATTCCTGCCATCAACGCGATAACGCTTTCTTCGGTTGCTTCTTCGCTCGTCAACTCTCCTACGATTTGTCCCTGACGCATTACGTATATGCGATCGCTCACGCCCAGAACCTCGATCAATTCCGACGATATGACTATGATACTCGTGCCGCCTTCGGCAGTTTCCTTCAGTATATTATAAATATCCCTTTTCGCCCCTACGTCGACGCCGCGCGTAGGCTCGTCGATTATCAATACTTTCGGTTTTGAGCTAAGCCACGCCGCCAGCATGGTTTTTTGCTGGTTGCCGCCTGACAAAGATGAAACCAGATCCGCCTGCGATTTTACTTTGATGCCAAAGTCCTCTATGAATTGTGTTGAAAAAGCCGCGGCCTCATTGTCGTTGACAAATCCTCTGTGCGTGAATCTTTTAAGCTTGTTCGAAATGATATTCTCCCTGACAGAAAAACCGAGAAACAAACCCGTCTTCTTGCGATCCTCGGTAACGTAACCCAGGCCGAAATCCATGGCGTCCGAGGGCGACGTGATCGGCAATTCCTTACCTTCAAGGAAAACGGCTCCGTCGTCTTTTTTGTCGATCCCGGTGATGCCCCTTGCCATCTCCGTGCGTCCGGAGCCGATCAATCCCGCGAATCCGACGATCTCGCCTTTCTTTACATGGAAAGACACGTCATTGTACGATCCTTTACGCGAAAACCCTTTCACGGAAAAATACTCCGACTCGGCTTGTTTCGTTTCTTTATCCCAAAACGTAGACTCTATTTTTCGCCCGACCATATTCGAGACTATAAAATTCTCATCTACGTCTTTTACGACAGCGTCGCATACATTGTGCCCGTCCCTGAGAATAGTCATGGTATCCGCGATTTCGAACACCTCGTTCAGATGATGCGAGATGTAGACGATCGCGATGTTCTTTTCTTTCAATATACGCAGGTTGTCAAACAGCAGTTCCTTCTCGACGTTTGTCAGGGATGAAGTCGGCTCGTCCAGTATAAGAACCTGAGGATCGTCCGAAAGCGCTTTCAGTATTTCGATCGCCTGCTGTTTCGCGATAGACAGATATTTTACGAGTGTAGAGGGTTTGATATCTTCCATATTGAACAGCTTGAGCATTTTCGACGCTTCGGCGTCGAGTTCTTTGTCGTTTACGAATCCGAGCCTTCCTACAGGCTGCCTATTGGCGAATATGTTTTCGGCAATGCTCATATCAGGCAGTAAAGACAATTCCTGATGTACGATGCTTATGCCTTTTTCCTTCGCGGCAAGCGGCGAGTGAAACTCGATTTTTTCCCCGTCAAAGAATATATCGCCTGAAGTAGGTTGATGGACACCTCCGAGCGTCAAAATAAGCGTACTCTTACCGGCGCCGTTTTCTCCGAGCAATGCCCTTATCTCGCCGCGTTTGACGCTAAAACTTACGTGATTAAGCGCGATCGTTCCCGGGAATATCTTTACGAGATCTTTCGTCTGCAGAATAAATTCATTCAATTCCAGTACTCCATATCGTACAACATAAGCATCAGGGAGAAAGGATAATAAACCCTTTCTCCCTGTAAGACGATACCTATTCTAAATCTCGATCCTTAACGCTATACCCCATTGCTTACCGCTGGAAGTACTTAAGATTTTCCTTTGTGACCAGAACAACACCGGTGTCAATATCTGAGGGTACTCCGCTGATCCCCGCGGCGGCGTTGTCTGACGTGATGTCAACCGGGAAATGCTTCAGATTGAACAGGATGGTGAGGGCGTAGTAAGGCATCAACGCGGTTTGCTGAACCACGGTGCCGGAAATCCAGCCCTGCTCTATCGCATCGAGGATATTGTCGCCCCTGTCAAACGCTATGACCGCGATCTCTCCGGCTTTGCCGGCTTCGCGCACCGCGGTAGCGACGCCGCCTGAGGTTCCGTCAAGAGTAGCGATCCCGTCGAGATCCGGGTACTTCTGAAGGAGAGCCGCCGTATTCGCCGCTGTCGTCGTATCGTCAGCTTCCGCAGCCACTCTCTCAACCACCTCTATGCCGGGATACTTGTCAAATATATCCATACAACCGGCAGCTCTTGCCTGGATGTTCGAAAGGACAACACTGCCGACGACAGCGACCTTGCCTTGCCCGCCGAGCATGTCAACCAGAGCCTGCGCGTTCATCTGCCCCGCGGCAAAGTTTCCTGTCCCGACAAACGCTATGCGCTTCGAATCCTCGAGGTCAGCATCTATCGTTACTACCGGGATACCCGCGTCGACTGCCTTATCGATCGACGGGATGATGGATTCCTCCCATCCTATGATCATGATCCCGTCGGGATTTCTGCCGATCGACTGATCCATCGTCGCGATGACCGCAGACATGTCATAGTCTGTCGGCCCTAAAAACTCTGCCTGGACTCCAAAGTCCTCGCCGGCTTTCGCCAGGCCGATTTTGTGGTCATAGAAATAGTCAAGCGCCGAAGCCGCGTATACTCCTATATATAAATCGTTTGAAACGTCAAGACCGCCGCGTGCGGAGTCTCCGCCGCCGCCGCCGCCACCGCCGGTATTCGCACCGCACGCGGTGACCATGATTAACATCATAACGGATAGAACTAAGCAAAATAGAATTTTAGACTTTTTTCCCATCACATACCTCCTTTACGGTTATAAATTTATACCTATATTAACTATTATTTTGGTATTTGTAAATACTCAATTGACGAATATATGTTATATTTAATAATAATTGTGTTGCGCATTTTTATTAGCTTAAAGGAGAGAAACCATGGAATATCGTAAATTGGGAAACAGCGGCATCGATGTATCCGTCATAGGTCACGGCACCTGGGCGATGGGAAATGATTTTTTTGGAGATATTGATGAAAAAGAAGCCATCAAGGCGATCCACGCCTCGATCGACTGCGGCCTCAACCTTATAGATACAGCGGCGGCGTACGGTCAGGAGGGCGCTTCGGAAAAGGTCGTCGGCAAGGCTACATATGACAGGCGCGATAAAGTCGTAATAGCGACAAAGTGCGGACAATTGCGTGTATTCAAAGAGCACTATTGTATATGCATACAACCGGGTACTATGCGCATAGAACTGGAAAACTCGCTGCGGTATCTTCAGACAGACTATATCGACCTTTATCAGATCCACCGTCCCGATTACAATTACGGCATTGAGGCCGGCCTCGAGGAGCTCGTAAAAATGAAGGAAGAAGGCAAGATCCGGGCCATAGGTGTTTCGAACTTCAATACCGACCAGATACAGACAGCGATAGATATCGCAGATATCAGCTCCGTACAGCCCCAGCTCAGCATCCTCCACCGTGAAACCATCGATGACGGGATACTGCCATTTTGTGAAGAAAAGAATGTAGGGACCATAACCTACGGCTCGCTGGCCGGCGGGATCCTCTCGGGCAAAGCGAAAAAGCTCGACGTGGAGGGCAAAGAGCTCAGGCCCCTGTTTTACAACTACTATTCCGAACCCATGTGGTCAAAGTGTCAGCAGATCCTGGCCGTCATGCAAGAAATAGCCGAGTCCCATAACGCCGAGGTAGCCGAGGTGGCCATCAACTGGTCGCTCGCCAATCCGGGCGTCACGTCGGCGCTCGCGGGCGCGGTCCGGCCCGAATATGCTATCGCGAACTGCAAGGCGGCCGACTGGAAACTATCAAAGGAAGAGTTTGACAAAATCGAGGCCGCGTACGCAGCTTACATGATATAACCGGTTTAAACTAAATATTCTTCTTTTTTCCGCCGGATTCAAGCAGACGGTATCCCGTCAGGACCGCTTTTGCTGTTTTTTCGTCGATTACCAATGTCTTTATAACGCCGGCGCGCAGGGCCGCGATTATACTGAAGGCCTTGTTCACGCCCGAAGCTATCGCCACTACTTTTTTTGCTTTTTTCAGGTCTTCCAGCGGCGCCGACATGATATTGCGATTGTAATCGCTGTCAATGACCTTCCCCGACATATTTATCTGGTGGGCGCAAATATCGCATACGGGCATATCCGGGTTTTTCTGTGTTTTTTTAAGTGTTTTCCTGGTGATCTGATCTTCGCCGAGCTCCGGCATATCCGGTATAGAGCCGATACCGACCACGGCTATGTCAAGACTGCTCCATTTTTCCGTTATCAGCTGCATCTGAGAGCTCTTCATGTAAAGCTCTTTGTCGGTCTTGTCCGACGCTATCGCCGGCGCGAAAATATAGATCGGTATACCGTGGATCCTCTCCGAAAAAGCCCTCACCATTTCATTCAGCTGAAGATCGTAGGCAGTACGCGAACTGCCTCCGACAAGCGGGATGACAGTTATGTTTTTTACGTCTGTTTTCGGAATGTATGATTTCATGAATTCGAAACAGGTATACCCTGACGCTATGCCAAATATATTGTCTTTTTCAAGGCATTCGTCGATATACGCTTCGACTCTCTCATTGATCAGCTTTATTGCGAACTTGTTATTCTTGCGATTGTAAGGCACGACCAAGCACCTTTCGAGATCGGCGTATCGCTCGATCTCTTTAGAGTATTCGTCTTTATTGGATTGAGGATCCTTGATGTTATACGTGATTTCTACTATCCCCCGCTCCTTTGCCTGCCTGAGCATGATCGAAATCATAGACCTTCCTATACCAAGCTCTTCCGCGATCTCCGCCTGCGTCTTTTTCTGTAGATAGTACAGGCGCGCCACGCGCACGAGCACATTTGAGTCAATCGGTTTTCTCATCTGTCAGGCCCCTTATAATCCCTTGATATATCAAATAACCTACGAGGGCCCCGCCGTCCTCCTTGCCTATAGACGCGTCCCCGTAATAACCCGGCCTTCCGTGAACGGCGCGCATTCCGGTCGATTCGTTAAACCCGGCCTCCGCGTTCGCCTTTGCCGCTGTAAAAGCGGCTAGCAAGTCCGGACCCGCAGCCAGCTCTTTTTCGAGCGTCTCCTGGGCAGGTATGAGTACGTCCAATATGGTCTTTTCGCCTCGCTTGGCCTTGCCGCGCTTCATGATCATGTCGATCGACGCTTGCCCCATGTCAACTATATGCCTTGCCGTGAGTTCCCGCTCGTCGCCGGCAGCCCTGCCCGCGGCCATGAGCGCGAACGAAAGCAGCGTGCCCAGAGTGGACGGCGCCTCGGCGTTCACTACCGAAGACGCTTTCATGAGCATTTGCCCGGGCGTCATATCCCCGTTCAAAGCCTCGGAAGCGCTTGAAAATCCGCGTGGAACGTACAGGCCCAAATCCCCGTCGCCCATAGCGCTGTCGAGCTCGGTCAGCAGATCGCTGTTTTCATTCAATATCGTCGCGATTTCACACAATATCGCTTTAAGGCGACCGCCGGATATCGTATCGATCATAGCTGCGCGAAAAAAGGGCTATCACAAGGCGCGTCGAGATATCGTTTTAGTTCCCCGTCCAGTTTTATCAGGCTGACAGACAGGCCGGCCATTTCCATCGAGGTGGCAAACTCGCCAACATAAGACCTGTAAACGCTTATACCGCGCGCCGCGAGCTCCGACGCTACGGCGCGAAATACTATATAGAGCTCGTCCAGCGGAGTAGCGCCCAAACCGTTGATCAACACAGCGACCTCGTCGCCACTTTTATAAGGCAGGTCGGTGATGATCCTTTCCATTATTTCGGCTGCGATCTCATCCGCGGCTTTCAGCTTTGTGCGCGATATCCCGGGCTCTCCGTGGATCCCCATCCCTATCTCTATCTCGTCATCGGCAATCTCGAACGTCGGCTTGCCGGCTTCGGGCACTATACATGAGGAAAAAGCGACGCCCATCGAACGTATCGCGCCAAGAGCCTTTTCCGTAACTTCCGCGACTTCGTCCAGATCTTTCATTTCCGCGGCACACGCGCCCGCTATCTTATACGCGAAAAAGATCCCGGCCACGCCGCGGCGCTTGTCTTTTTCCTCAGGCGGGGCCGAAGCGACGTCATCCGCGCCGAGAAGCGTTATCGTTCGGATATCGTCCATCTCGGCAAGCTCGGCGGCCATTTCAAAATTCATCCTGTCTCCGCCGTAATTTCCGAAGAGTAGCAAGGTCCCGGCGCCGTTGTCTGCGGCCTTGATCGTCTCGTACATATCCTGACTGCTCGGCGAAGCGAACACATTGCCTACGGCGCACCCGTCACAGAGCCCGTCCCCGACATATCCGAGGAACAAGGGCAAATGACCCGATCCTCCGCCGGTCACTATAGCCACCTTTCCCGGCTTGGGTCTCGCGGTGAGTACGGAGCGAAAGCTGCCCCCGGCCAATGTCAATCGATCGCCGTGCGCCGCGATGACGCCCTCCACCATTTCCCTTACATATGACTCGGGGGAGTTGATACATTTCTTCATTTTATATACCCCTACGAAACTACGCTATGCCCAGATTTCCCCCAGGCGCTCCTGCAAACTTTTTATGCTCTTGACGGGATCATCCGCCTTGATGATAGACCGTCCGCATATAAATATAGATATATCATAGTCCTTAAAGAACGGCAGCAGATCGTAATTGATCCCTCCTGTAACCGTGACTTTGTAACCCATTTCGATCAGCATGCCGATGAGATCCAAATCTTCCCGGCACCATTTTCTGTCGAAGTGCTCTTCGTCAAAACCTAAATGATAGGTGATACGCTCAACGCCCATTTCGCGCCAAAGCGTCGCTTTTTCAATGATATTCGTGACACCGGTCAATTCCATGACCGTCTCGATACCGTCATGGCTCAGAGTATAG
>Ga0123353_10012644_pt1 | contig 12024 bp, 5 predicted proteins | sample TergutLab28metaG_3_FD_92763 | JGI IMG/M metagenome (GOLD analysis project Ga0123353, IMG submission 92763) | Labiotermes labralis P3 segment gut microbial communities from Petit-Saut dam, French Guiana - Lab288 P3 | ecosystem: Host-associated > Arthropoda: Insects > Digestive system > Gut ... | reverse complement strand
TTTCTTTTCTTTTTTTTTAGTCTTCCCCGTTTCAATAAACCAACCCCCCCCCCCCCCCCCCCCCCCATTGGCTTCCTTCTGTTAAGTGTCTGTTAGCGTCTTCATTTTCTACGCTCCTACGCGAAATTATGAAAAGCGACTATTAGCTTCGTCATGTCCGTCCGTCCGTCTGTCCGCTTGGAACAACTCGGCTTACACTGAACGGAATATCACGAAATTTGCTATTTGTGTATTTTTCGAAAATAAGTCGAGAAAATTTAAATTTCATTAAAATCTGGCAAGAATAAATGGTACTTTACATGAAGACCATTGTACGTTTTCGATCATATCTCGTTCAGTTCTTCTTAGAATAAAAAACGTTTAAGACAAAAGTTGTAGAGAAACTCGAAACACACATTTTATGTCCAGGAACTTTTTTTTTTTTTCGAAAATCGTGCCGTTTATGAGATAATGTGAAAAATATCGTAGAGTGGGGCAGGCCAGAATGACAATATGGCGTATGTGCAATGCATGCTGGATACCTAAGACTACAAATACACAAACAGTTTATATAATACTCATTTATTTTCCACTGCAACAAAGGTTGCACGAACGCCCCACAATGTTACGTTACGTGCAACTTGTCAGTCTTTTTTTTTTAGGCACGGCAGGGACATATAATCACGTAACTGACCGATGTGGAAATCAAGATGTTCACGTAGCATGTTCTTCACTATATGTCGGTTACAATCTGTTGCATTTAAATTATTATCTGTAATTTGTTTCAAGAAATCTTTAATTTGTTGTCATTTTTATATTAAGTATATGAACATAAAATGCGTTCAAATGAAGAGTTACAACGCCCAGTGACTCTTAGGGGAACTCATGCCAAATTATTTATCTTAGCATAGCTTGTTAAAGACATTTATTTACATATGGCAACTCCAAGCTACGGGCTGTAACAAGGAAATTCGTCGAAGTGTCTTTCCCTTCCTAGAGCTGGAAGTCACGTGTTGATACTGTCCAATCTGCATGGCGTAATAGAAATGCTCCCTCCTTGTGTTTACGGAGAAGTTAACACGTTATTTACATTGAGTGGAAAACATGTTTATAGCTTGTACATAATTGCATTGCGGTGAAGTCCAGTTGTCGGATTTCAATCTGAATTTTTTATACGATAAATATTGCTTCATGAAAAGCCTTTTTAAGTTAGGATAAAAAAAACATTATTTTCTCTTACCTCTCCTCCAGATGATCCACTGGGTGTTCGTCTGAGGTCGTATGGGTTGTTTGTTGTCCCTATTATTTTGTTATACGTCTCAATCATCATACAGAGCTCAGGAGTGTTTGTCCCAACTAGCGGTATGGCTCCAGATTCCCTCATTAACTTTACGGTTTCAGCGTCTTCCTTAGCTCTTCGTCCAGCAAATCGTAGCTGCCCAGCGCTGTGCTTCAAACCTACGAAATTAGTTACATTTCATCCTGATTTAAAATATGGATAAGCATTTCTTGGGACTATAAACTGAAAGAAAACAGACCATAACTTGACCATCTCGATCTCCTGACTTTACTCCACTAGACTTTTGATTATAGGACTGCAGAAACCAATTGATATTTATTTAGACCAGACTGTTTCGTACGGAGACAGAACACTCTGCAACCTTTTTGAACATCATTGGCACAGACCATTTGGTATGGAGTCAGACGGTCTGCTGAATGTGTAATTGCAGATGTTCTGGCTAGATTGTGGCAACAATTAAAATACCGAATAGACAAGAACAAATCGAAAAATACTGCTTGCGTTAAGCTTGAGTGAGAGCACACGACAACTTTAAAGTTTTCTCGTTTCGATCAAAGTTTTATTCATTTTTTTGTGCGCTTTCGAAAAAAAGAGAAAAGAGACAATTTGCTTCGTCACATCTGTCCGCCTGTCTGTCTGTCCGTCCGTCCTTCCTTCCTACCACATGGAGCAACTCGGCATGGATTTTCGCGAAATGTGTTATTATGTTTAGTAAATCTGTCGCGATAATTCAAGTTTCATTAAAATATGACAAGAATAATTGGTATGAAAACCAATACACATTTATGATCATATCTCAACTAATTATTCTAAAAATGAGAGAATTTTCAGACAGAACCTGTAGAGAAATTCCAAACATTCTACGTTAAGTGACTTTTTTATACCGTTTATGAGGTAATGTGGAAAAATATGTTAGAACGGGGCAGGCCATGACAACAACATGGCACATACGCATTGCATGCCACATACCTAATGCTACAAACGCACTCTCAGAATGCGTAATGCTTATTACTTTTCAACTGCAACAATGGTTGATCAAACCCGCCTCAATTTTACGTTATGTACTTACATTGCCTGTCTTGCATAAAATATCTACACTTTAACACTGCACTTAACAGTTAAGGACACGCTGCATGTACGAATGACTCAGACAAGACCAAGGCCTCCATTATGTTGTCACTGATAACATATTTTTCGGCTTTGTTCCTTATCGTCATGTGTCAATTGTCACGGCCAAGGACTAACGCGTACTTTCCGCTTATGTTGGTCACAGAATTGCTAAACGGACCTGTTAACAACACAGTTCGCGTGAAATCCTTACGGGCAAAGTACTAGATCCATAAATTCAAAACTGAGAAGCGTAGTTCAGGACAGGTCCTCAGTACTGTAACGGTATTACTAAACTGCACATTAGATTGGCGAGTATGTGATAAACTACTACCGGGTGTTCCTACATTGTTGTTATGCGAGTCGATCTGGTCATGTAAGGACGTATATTTACAAACAATCTTTTACACAAGTGCAGTGAAATCGTGATTATTATTATTTAATAATAATAATAATAATAATAATAATAACTGCACAGACAGCCATATTGGACACTGCACACATACTGTGGAATGTACTGATGTAAAAGTACAAAACATATTTCACGAGCGAAATGACATTACATGTAGCACAAATTGTAAACACAGAACAGCTGCAATACTATATACCCTAGAAACATGGTTTGTTTCAGGTATATAATCGTAAATACTCCGCATAAAGTTGATACGAAGGATTATTATTATTATTATTATTATTATTATGCTAACAATAATAATAAGAGCACTAAATCTTTCACAGAGGAACGAACTGTCAGCGAAGGTTTGTGGCCAACCACCTTATCCGGATTTGTCAACGTGTGTTTTTTATCTGTGGGAATACTTGAAGGGCAAAGTTTACGAATCAAATCCTCACACATTAGATGAACTGGGAAAGAACATGCAACGCGCGCTGTTGGGACTGTCGAAGTAACCTTTTTGCTTAAGCTGTACCTGTACATGGCAACACGCGCAGAAAAATGTACTGATTCTCTAGGTTCTCATTTCCAACATAGACTGTACAGTGTGCATTTAGTCTAGCAAAAACTAAACGAAACAAAATCCTTTCTTGATTTCGCCGTGCAGGCTGGTAGGTTTTAACTGAAACACTTTGTATTTACACATCATAGAATAATTTACTGATAAAAATTAAACTGGACGACTAGGTACTTTACTAGACGTGGAGACGATCGAGTTAGATAAAATTCTGCACGTTGTTTCTGTCCTCCCAGAGACAGCACATACGAAGGTTGCAAATATCACTGCTATCTGCTGTCTGCAACATTTGAAGCGTGTCTTCAGGCGAGGAAATACCACTTCCCAAAATTTTCTTTAACCTAGTCATCACCACGTCGACTAAGGCATGTATTCTCCAAGTCCTGTAACTTATTGCGCGAGCAATTCGAAGCGTCATTCCAGTAAATCAAGCTGTGAAATCGTTAAACGTTATCATGCCTCCTTAACAAAAGTGAATGGATTAAAATTTACCTACCTAATATGATTTTGATAGAAGTTGCAGATCCTGTACATAAACTAAAAGGAAAAAGGTATTTGAGTACACGCCATAAAGGCGTATGGAAGACAGAAAGTATGGATCCACTTATTCTTAACCACGACACTACACGACGGGGCTTGGTCAGCTTCACTTCCTGACCGCCCATCTCGACACTTGAGAGAAATGAAAAATTTCTTGCCCTAGCCTACTTCCTATACTGGCTATGCTATTCCGGCTCTTTTCTTACAATCGTTGGACGAGGAAGAGTTTTAAGTAACTGAAGGGAGGAACTTCGTACCTTTAATAGCAATACTGCCCTTAACGCTTAGTGGAACGCCGAAGAACGGCTTTTCCTTCGCGATTTCCTCTTCAGATTTGTTCGTTGTCTGCACCACACGATCCACATACCGCGCGTCGAGGAGGGCCGCCTCGAACCTACTGTCCACCATGGAGTTCAGTTGAGGGTTGATGTCTCGGATACGAGAGATGTAAGCCTTGACAACTTCTTCACTCGTAACCTGCGAATTTTAAGGCGGCATATTGTTCAATTGCAAGGAGAAAACGGACTCAAAAGTGCCTGTGAATGCAGACTTCATAAGGGATGAAGCTGCCTGACAACTGCCGTGCGCAGGGACACAATAGTAAAACCTATCTGTGTACATATATATATATACATACAAAGGCAACCAGTGATATACGTACCTGCCGGGTTCTAATCATGCGAGCAAGTGTCATGGCACTGTGGAGCAGAAGTTTACTGCGGATGGGAGGAAGTTTCTTGCTTCTTCTTAGGTATCGCAGTAAGATGAAAGGCTTCATTATACATCTCAGTACCCACGTCGAAAGCCAGAGGAACCACATCTGCCCTCTGAAAGTCATTCTTGAAAGAAAATTGTCATTGTTATAGAGAGTGGCCTAAAAATCAGTCAACTGGTCAGTAAAATGTACGCTGAAATAAGCTGTAAATATCTTTACTGCTTGGTGAATTTACAGCAGCCTGGAGTAAGGGAATTGGCAATAACGAGAGCACAGCTGACTCTGGCTACTTTAGACAGTTTTAAACATTAACATTCCCGTGAATATGAGAATTTTTTTCGGTTAAATTAATGATGGATCACCTGCATTAATTAGCCACAGGCGTGTGTCTCTGACTTTTATGTAAATCGTTCAGAAATCATTATTAATATTTGAGTTCCTTCGCCGTACATGCCCGTAATTTCTTGCGATGGTCACGAAACCATTACGGTTATGATAACGCCGTTTTTGGTTATGGTAATTCCGAAGTCCGACCAGCTTTGTGTATAGGCGATGAGTTTATTTTTAGTTAGACATAAGCTAATTTACTTGCTGTGTCATTGTGTGAATAAGTAATGACTTCAGGATTTTACACAGAAAGTTTATAATCTGCTTTGTCAGGTATTAAAAATAATATAATTGAAATGATTTCCTTGGACAACTATTTCCTGTCGGTAAGTTTATTTCGTGTTTATAATTTCGGATGAATAGTTTTCATCAAATAAAATCTTTCGTGATGTAGTATTAATTTACTACAGAGGCATGATGCGGAGTCGTTTGGTGTCTTGGAAAGTTAGGATGTTACGAACAAACTGCATTGTCATTTTTCCAAGGAGGCAATCTCTTCTCCAAAATGTCGGCAAATTTTCACTAGACTACGCGGCATTACGTTCCGGAGAATATGTTTGTTCATAATTAACAGCCGTAAAATTCACACATTCCACACAGCATACCTATTCGCTTGTGAAATACGAAGGTGAATCAAATAATAAAGAGAATTTCCTGTATAGACGCTCCAGTCGATGCACCGCGAAACCTAGCGATTATCTCAGTAACTATGTACTAGGCATTTCCGCGACTAGTCAGTGTCAGGTGTAGTTATTGTTGTGTTTGTTTACAAATATTCTTTAAAGATGGCGCCACCGCTTTCGAATTGCATCCGTGTTGAACAATGAGCTGTGATCCGTCTTTTGTGGTAAGAAATCGTTAAAACATATGAAATGCAGTAGCACGTAAAATCGTCCACTAGAACCGTTGGGGCTAACACGTGTATTCATAAAAGGGTTATTTCAAGTTTTAAGTTTCGCAGTAGAATCATTCTGTTGTTGGTATGCTAGCATAAAATAATGGTGCCAGTTTCATTTGACAGCATTAGTTGTTCAAATGGCAGTCCTACACAAGTGAAGAGAGGCTGTTTGTTGTGAAAACCATTTTAAATTAAGAAGTCGTGCAAGTGCGAAGCAGTTCTCCACAACATATGTACACTTACTTGTGATGCTCTTTGAAAAGAAAATTTTAATGGGTTTGGTAAGAAACTTATGTGAAACTGGTTCCATGTCAAATGGCCTCTAAGACTGCTGTTAGAAGTTCGTAAATGGTACACTAATAAAACCATGCGACATGAGAGGAAAGAGTTCAACGAAATCCAAACAATTTCTCGCCTTTTAACAGCTTTAACAACACATAATATTGTTCTCATATAGGTTTTAAAAATGATTCCTTACAAGAAGCAGATTGTACAACGCTGAATGATCTTGAAAAATAACATCGGAAAGAGCTGTCCATTTTGCAGATTTCACTGCAGGTATTCTGTATAACATTTGGTTTACAGACGAGGTCATTTTCTATCTACATGGTGTTGTTAACAAACATATCAGTCTACTAACGGGGATAGAAAATTTATATCTTTAAAAAGATGCTTTAATATTTTAGGCAAAGTTTCTAGTTTTGCATGTGTTGTCCACTCTGCATGCTGTGGGCTCGTACTTGTAGAGGAGTCTATCAAATATGAACGTTCGGACACGTCTGACAGCGAATTGTATCCCCTTGTTACAATGAACGGGCTTTCTTTACAAGGACATATTTTACCAGCACCAAGACACACGTTCAAACACTGCCAGTACTGTTCTGTACATTTCCAACTCTCTTTGCCATGACAGTAATTTTGTAACACTACCCTGGTCGATTTGGAATACGGTGGTCTTGGGCACCACATTTTCTTAGCATTAACCCTCCAGGAAAATGTCTGTTGCAGCCCTTCCCAAGAAACAGCAGATCCGAGCCGTGAATTATACAGTTACTGACAATCCCAGTTCTCATGTTTTAAGGCAAGACACCACAAAATTTCCGTGTTTCTACACGCCACTTTTTTTTTAAATGGACTTTAATATAATTAACACGTTCTGAAGTTACGTCACGGACAGCTACAAGACACAATTAAATCTCCATCAGTTCAGGAATATTAGGGGGGGAAAAATCATCATTATAAACATCAAGGATTGGACCTTTTGATCCGTTCCATCTCCAGAGTTACAGCTGCTGACGCCAACGCTTCTTCGGTCTTCCAATTGTTCTCCTTCCTTGTGGTCTGTAGTGGTATGATTTCAAAGGGATTCGGTTTTGTGGCATTCTTTGCAAGTGTAAAAGCCAGTTCCGTCTGTATTCATCTGTCTTGTCTAGTATGCCTGTAATCCGTAGTTCGCGGCGTATGTAGTCATTTGCTTTGTGGTCATAAAGGGTGTAGCCTGCCAGAAGTCTCAGTAACTTCATTTCTGCCGCTTCAATTCTTCGTCTTTGTAAGGAGAGTCCAATTTTCTGACCCATATAAAAATGTAGGTAAAACTAGTGTGTTGTATATTTTCAAAATAGTTTCCGTTCTCACTTTCTTAAAAATAGTTCTCTTTATAGTACCTATTAATTTAAACATTGGGGGGGATAATTAACTTCATAAATATGTTGCGGTGACCTGCCGAGTGAAATAAATATGAGAAATTGCGTGCACACTCTCAGTTATTGAGCCTACACATATCTATAGCACAGCAGAGGTGTATTAATCGAAACGAGGGTGAAATGGGTGGATCATGTGGTATCCATAGGGAAGTAATAAACGTATATGAGATTGTGGTGGGGCACCCTGAAGGAAAGAGACCACTTGGAAGACCTAGGCGTAAAAGGGAGTGTATTAAACTGGGTCTTAAAGTAATAGGATGGGAGGGTGTGGTTTGGGTTCAGTTCGATCAGTGCAGGGTATTAGTCAATCAGTTAGTTCGTTTATTTGTTAGTCTCTTATTATTTACACAAGAGTTTCCTGATATATGAAACAGCCCTGTCATCAAAATATACATGTTGTGAAAAAAACAGGATTTTTTTAAGTTTATTATAAACAATAACTTTTGTAGATCTTGGATGTCTTAATATCTGATAATGACCAGGTTGTCAATAGTACACAGATAAACGCTGTAAAGAAAATTGATGGCCATTTAGTTTTGGTAAACAGATAAATCGTTATCACTCGATTTAACAGCCTGTAATGAACATAAAGACCTTACGTATGTTTTCAGATTATCGAGGCAGTGCGCGTTCTGATTCAAGTCTTCTGGGTTGGTGGAACGCGAGGAGAAATAAGTGTATATAAGTGTTGACAATGAACATCCTGCCTCCATATTTGTGGCCAATCTTTAAGACGCAGGCATTGTGTTTCTCTGGGAAGTTTGTATGCGTCTACAAGACTACACATTGTTACAACCCGGAACACTAAAATCTGAGTACACAAGACCTTGATTCCTTTTTCAAAATTAGTTATACAACGCCAGTCAATTTGAAAAAAATTATCTTCAAGATTAAGCGATATTGTCGCCGTTTCATTATTTGTTTCCCAGTGAATTTCACAGTCCTCTCAGGCGCCGAAATTGTAATAACTGTCATGCATAAAGTATGAGACAGGATATTCTAGTCGGTGGGTCGGGATAGCCCAGTCGGTATATCGACTCGCTACGGACTGGGTAGTCAGGGAATCGAATCCCAGTGGGGCGAGATTTTCCGCACCCGTCCAGACCAGTCTGGGGCCCGCCCAGCCTCCTATACAAAGGGAATCAGGTCTTTCGCGGGGGTGAAGCGGCCGGGGCGTGGCGTTGACCACCCACCCCCATCTAGCGCCGAGATTGAACGAAGAGTAGAGCTATACATGTACTCCCCCTCTGAGCCTTCGTGGCCTGTTCTTGGGTGAACTTTACCTTTGCCTTTACCTTATCGTATTCGGTATACTGTCTAGGCTGCAGGCTGGACCATCCGGGGTTCGAATACTACCAAGGGCAACACATATTTCTTTTTACCAGATCGTCCATACTAATTCTGTGGGCCTCCCATCCTATTTAATGATATAGGGGTTCTTTCCCAGGGGTAAAGGCGCCCGGGGAGTGAGGTTGACCACTCACTTCTATATTGTGCCGAGGTAAGAATGAACAGAGCTGTAGTTACATTCCCTTCTACACCTAACGGCGTGGACAGGTACAACTTTACCTTCATCCTTTCACTCGCTCAGTATCCAAACACCGAATGTGACGACCAAGCCTTAAACTAGGTTACTGTGGCAATATAAATGTCAGTAATGTCTTACTTGTTACATCACAGAGTTCAAATGAAAGCCCAATCCAGACCCACAACAAGCTTAACGGCCTTACTTTTGTACATATAACATATTGAAGTACGTAGATGTTGGATATGAACTTCAGCTCTCACGTACACTTGATTTGTAGTAATTTGAGACACCGAGAAAACTATCAGATTTTATTCTACCAGTGACCCACAGTGATCTATCATTCGGGACTGTACACGCACATGTTAAATACATAAAATTTTAATTCGTGGAATTTGTCCAAATATATATATATACCATTGCACTTAACTCTAAAGATATTCACACTTATTCAAGCACGACACAGTTTCAAGTTTATAATCCAGTTTTAATGTTGATTAACGTTGATTGTGTGCAAATACCGGACTGTGCACAGTTCTGCTTGCAAATAAAGGAATACACATTCGTTCCCCATTTCTTATATTCGTGTGAATACTTTAATTGCGTAAGTATACACACATACACACACACACGCACACACACACACACACACACACACACATATAAATATATATATATATATATCAGTAACTAATTTATTAAAATTTAAATGTTTTAAAGTCAGTATTCTTATTATATTCAAAACGTATGGTTAAATGCTTTAATCATCTGTTTATTCAATTGAAGATACTTTAAATGCACAGACTTCCCATTAAGAACAATTTTAAGCTTAAAATTGAAACATGACATTATGACGTAATAGCTGCGTAAACAATATTAAAATACTTTTTTTATGTTTTGCTGACCTTGCATCTCAGTATATTTATCTTAGTAATTAACCAACTTGATGCACAAATTTTTGTTTTACAATAAGTTTTATTTCATGCCTCTACATGTTTCCAGCACCATTTGCTCATCATCAGGTGGTCAACATTATATTATACAGCCTCTGGTATCACCAAACCTGTATAATATAATTTTGACCTCCTGATGATGAGCACATGGTGCCCGAAACATGTAGAGGCATGAAATTAAACTTATTGTAAAACAAAATTTTGTGCATCAAGTTGGTTAGTTACTAAGATAAATGTTAAAATACGTCTGAGTATGTTGTGAAATCAAGACGAGACTTGTGGAATTTGGATGCAAAGTGTTGACTTTCAAATTATTTACAAACTGGCAGAATAATGGATATTAAAAATAGTGTGCTCACTTACTTTGTTTCTTGTCACGCGTTTATGGCACGACGCTCTTCACACTACTGTTAGGACTGCCGCATTGTACTGTGACCGGCCGTACTTGCCACTGTCTTGAGACACCGCGAAAGTAGTTCGAATAATCCAGCGATAAGCCGCAACCCACACGGCTGCCGCTGATACACGTGACGGTCTGCCCTTACAGGCTTGGCAACGAAGAACAGGTTTCGCCATACAGAAATTGTTAAGCTTTGCTACAAGGGTCAGACCTGGGGTGCGCCAGCAGGACAGCTACCCAAGGCGCCAACCTATAAGCGGGCACTATAACGTCACTGTAAGCTTTCCAAAGGGGGCTCTAGTCAACAGGAACTCCTGTGCCTGGAGGCTTCTAGCTGAATCCATGTTTACATGGGGTCAGTAACACTTCCTTTAGCTGGGAGGAACATTTGCTCTTGGTCGTGTAAGCTCAGGGGATCTTGAGGTGTCAGCAGGGACGGTTGGCACCCTCGATCTCAAGAGCAAAAAAATAACCGCAGCGGTGCTGCCAAGAAGCGGGCTAAAAAGGCCAGGATTGCAGAGGCCCCCGCCTCGAGGCAGCCAGACTCAGATCCTGCAGGAGACCGGAACGTCTGGGACCCAAACAAAAGGGAAAGAGAAATTACACACTTGTGGGCCTAGTGCGACTGGGCCTAAACTTTCTGAAAGCAAGGGGCCCTCATACGGTCCTGGTCAACGTCAGAGGCGGTCCAGAGCCACTCGTGAGGGCAATCAAGCGAAGAAGCCCTAGGAGACTGGGCAACCGAGATATGCCAGGGTCACTCGGGAGGGCGTCGGAATGGCTATTGTCTGTGAAGGATACCGGAGACCCAGGTCTCCAAGGAAAATTTTGTAAGCATCCAGCGAGCGATTGGTGGGCTTGTGTATGAGCTCCCTGAAGAGGATTTCACCCCAAGGCCCATTGATACTTACTGGACTAAAGGGGTTGTCATTTTGGTATTTTAGGATGAGGAGACCAGAGATTGGCCGGGCAGTATAGTACCAACCCTGACAGCTTGGGAGGGCTCTAGGCTCTAAATGGTGGGCCTGGATTCTCTCCCTACCTACAAAAGAGTGGTGGTTTGGTGTCCGGGCCCTGTGGAGGATAAGGAGCGCTCTTTTCAGCGACTCCGTAGGCTGAATCGCGTACTGGATACCCGTGAATGGTGGGTCTATGAGCGTGGGGCGGAACTCATTGGGGTTCGCCTGGTGCTCAGCATTAACTCTTCGTCTGTCACAGCGCGTTAAATAACACCTCTTATAGCCACGTGTGCTGCTCTGGTCAGACATGGGGTTGATCACCCCACTGTACGGTGGATTAGAGCCACCCTGGAGGACCGCCTCGCTGCGGCGACCCCAAATGGTTCTTCCGTGCGGATTGCGGTATCCAGGGGTGTGTTGTCGCCGCTTCTGTGGTGCCTTGTTGTTGATGGTTTTGTAGCAAGGCTCAGTGGGGGGGGGGGGGGGGGGATTTTTTTCAAGGGCTACCGGCAAAAACTTTTTTTTTCACGGGGGGGAAAATAAAAAATACGGGGCCGGGATCCCGGCATTCGCCCCTCCAACTTTTG
>Ga0123353_10012643_pt1 | contig 12025 bp, 6 predicted proteins | sample TergutLab28metaG_3_FD_92763 | JGI IMG/M metagenome (GOLD analysis project Ga0123353, IMG submission 92763) | Labiotermes labralis P3 segment gut microbial communities from Petit-Saut dam, French Guiana - Lab288 P3 | ecosystem: Host-associated > Arthropoda: Insects > Digestive system > Gut ... | reverse complement strand
GTTTATCCGCTCTATTTTGCATTTGATGACATTGTTTATTACACGGTTTAGTCAGCAGGTTATCAAAAAAGAGCCGCGGGGATGAAGTCAGTATTCCGACGTAATCCTCGGACAACATTGGAGACATAATTTATGTTACGCTTCAAGGCGTTCACACTGGTCGAACTTTTGGTGGTCATTGCGATCATCGGGATGTTGCTCGCGCTTCTCCTGCCCGCTGTCCAGTCGGCAAGGGAAGCCGCCCGAATGACTCAGTGCAAAAACAATCTCCGCCAAGTCGGTATTGCGTTTCATTCCTACACCGATATTCATGCCGGTGTTTTTCCGCCCGGCGGATATGGGCAACGAGGAACAACCAAACCGGGAAAGCCCTCGACTGACCGATGGATGACTCCAAACAGCACCGATCCATCGCAACCGCCCAATGGTAGGACTGCCGCCGATGTCGGCAGTGAAATCGCTTGGAATCTGTTTATTTTGCCCTTCATGGAGCAGTCGGCGGTTTACGATATGTACGACCAGACCCTCTGGATTGATCACCCGGACAATATAAGAGCCGTTCAAAACGTAGTACCGACGTTTATTTGTCCCAGTTATGGGGGGGCTGGAGCCAATGCCGGAAAGATCACCCGAACAGAGACGACTCCCTTCGGAACTGTTCCACAAGGTACATTTCGCTGTGCTCGCTCGTATTACGGCGGATTGACCACATCGAAAGTTGTATTCACAAGCCGAGACTCGCTCGACAACAACGGTATGTTGATTATCATTGCCGGAAACGATACGGTTCCGGTGTCGATTGCCGACGTTCTTGATGGACTCTCCAATACCCTGATGGTGAGCGAAGATTCGGATCACATGGATGGTGCTTGGGCATCGATACGTAATTTATGGGAGCATCGGGCTGACCTCCATCCATTGAATCAACGCGAAAATCGAGGAAAGACCACTGCCAATGGGTTTCAAAGTTATCATCCGGGAGGAGTATTCGGTCAATATGCCGATGGTTCCGTTCATTTCATTCCTAACCGCATTGATCCCAATATTCTCGGCAGTAGGGTTAATCGAAAGAGTGGAAGTGTTCCAGTTCATAACTAGAAATAGAGGTTCGGGCAATCTATTGCAACCTACTCATGCAGAGGAACGCAAAATCGTCCCACTGTTGCTCGTTAAGCGGTAAGTCGTTGTTGGGACGGACGGTTTTCCAATCCGTCGCCAAAATCTCCCGAATGATCTCCTCCGCTCGCTCAATACCGCTTTGGATCACTTCGGAACTCCATTCAGCCCAATTCGGAGCCAGTTCCTGGGTGTCGGCAGGGATAGAAAGATAACAAAGCCGAATCGTCTCCTCCAGCATCGCATAGCCCGACTGGCGGAGAATGTAATGGTAGAGCGGTAATTGAAAATCAAACCACTCCCCTTTCGTTTTATGATACGCTGCGTTCGGGTCTGCCTTGCCCGTCTTGTAATCAACCACCACGATTTCACGTTTAGTTGGATGACGGTCGATTCGATCAATGCGACCGGACAAAAACGTACCCGCCATCGTAACTTGATGATCCTTATCTGGACAGAATTCGACATCGCTAATTTCATAGCCTTGCCGCCGCCAATCGGCTTGCCAATCGGCAAATGCGTGGAGCCGAGTCCTTGCCCGCTCGATTTGAATTGCAAGAGTCGCTCGCGGCACTATGCCGTACCTCTGCTCCGAATACTCCGCTAACACGACATTGAGAAATTCTCGGATCGCTTTGGAAGAAGTGGAATCACGGACAGGGCTTCCTTTCTCGCCAAAGCGTTGGAGGATGTTGTGCACAAGTGTTCCGAAATCGTTCTGCGGAATTTCCTCGACAGCATCATCTTTTTTCCGAAAACCGCAGAGGTTGCTCAAATAATAGCGATAGGGACAACGGAGATACTCCTTCAATTTTGTTACACTGAATGACTCGATTGGCTTCGGCAAGTCGGGCAACACGGGAATATGAAAATCATGTTTGCTTTCGCAGCCCGGTTGCATCGAACGTTTGAGCCGCACGGCAACTTCGGGCTTCATATCGGCGAAAAACTCACGGACACGTCGAGCGGTTTTTTCCGTATCCTTTGCCATAAAAAAGAACCGGCTTGGGAGCATCGGGTCTCCTTCGGTCGTCCGCCGACTGGCAACGAGCAACACTTCGCCGGAATGCTTTCGTGTTTCAAGCAGTACGGTCAGAGCATAAGCATCGCGCGCACAACGGCGGCGATTGTCCATCACGCCGAGTTCCCTCCGTAACGCATCGGGAAGAAAAATGTCCGAATTGACAAACGAAGGAACAATACCGTCGTTCACGCCTGTAACAATGGCAACTGGTGCGTCATCCATTGCCATATCAAGCCAACCGATCAGTTCGATGGCATTCGGCAATTCCGGCGGTGCAATCGGTTCCCTTTCGATTTGTGCGAGTAGCAATTCAAGCACCTCGTCGAAGGTAAACTGCTGCGGCAAACCGGCGGGAAGCGAACGCAACTCCTTCGTTGCCCGCTTCACGATCTCGAGGGCAACATTGTTTTGCTCGCTTTGTTGCCCCGTGTAGAGGCGATCCAGAATCACATCGACTTGGGTGAACCAATGTGCAACGTTTTCTTCATTTTGTCCTCTCTCTCCCGAGGGGGGAGAGGACAGAACAAGCGGTTCATCAATCAATCGCACCAACTCATTCCAAACAAGCGGAAGCAATTCAAACTTCCTAGGGGACTTCGCATCGTTTTTCCACGCTTCGCCAACCGAGGTCGGAAAGTATGTATTATGATAATCATCCAGTTGCGAAACGAAATCCTTTGTAACAGTTTGGCGAATGTAACTTTCGACATCGGGATGCCGGACGAGTTCGGCGTAGTCTCGAAACTGCCGGGTCTTCAGGAATTTCAACAACACTTCGAGGAACCGGAAAACGGCGGTTCGACGCACCGGCATCCCTTCGATGAGACGAGAAGGCAATCCCGCCTTGGCAAGATGTTCCTGCACGAAAGGAATGACTTGTTTGTCCGGGACACCAACGATCATCTCGCCGGTTGTGTATTCACCACCAAGCGAAGCGATTTTTCGCAACACGGCATCGGCTTCGTTTTCCGGCTGCCAAACGATGTCGATGTTTTTCTCGTCGATTTCAAGTGGTGCATCGCACCAATCATTCGCACGGAGACAACCGAATTCATCGAATTGTGATGCCCTCGCCTCGGGTGCAAAAACGAATGCGGTGATAAACGAAGAGAACTTTTTCAATATCCGCTTTTGCAAATCATTCATATCGACGAGACCGACAAGATAGAATTGCCGATGGTCGCTCGTCAATTTTTGGACGATGCGTTTGTATTCTGCCTCGGTTTGCTTTTCGATGGCAAATAGTCTTGCCGCTTGCACATCCCAGAGTCCGAGTTGGTCGAGAAAACCGGGATGGGCGGGATCGTCATTGGCGTAGAAACTCTGCAATACCGACAAGGTGTACCAACGGTCTGTTTCGCCGTGTGTACCAATTGCTTTGTGCGTGTTGGCAACCTGTTGGAAGTCGATACCATCGGCGGCAAGTTCGTAGTGGAGTCTTGCCAGTAGTTCGCCGAGCGTGATCCATGCGCTGAATGTCTTTGGCAAGTCGGGAAGCAAGTTTTTCAGCAGAGACGGTTTGGTCTCGTGGAGTTTTTGAACGGAGTCGACCCAGGCGAACCAGCGTATGGCTTCTGGGGCGATGGGTTTCTTTTTTTCGTAGAATTTTTCCGGGAGCGATTCGAGTGTTAGCAATTCCGGTGGATACCAGGCGGGATCGTCCATGTCGGCTGCTTTGGTTGCCAGTATTTCTTCGAGCCGCATCATGGCGCGTCGTCCCGGCAGAACGAGCGTAACCGATTTCAGATTGAGACGACCATTCTCGGTGTGGTGATCGATCAAGTAATCCGCCATCCGGCAGAGCAAGTGTTGATCCCAGTCTAAAAATATGCGATTTATTGTCATTTTACGTGGTGATACTCAAAGTGTTATTATTTTCCCCAGCGACACAAACACGAGGGTCGCCTTGACTTTTTCAATGCCAATCTTGAACAGTGCCGCTATGCCCTGCCGGTACGCTTCAAGTTGATCCCGATAGGCATCAACTAATGTTTGTACGTCGGACGCAACATCAGATTTGTAATCAAGAACTTCGATTTCCGTAATCTTGCCCGTGCCGTCGCGCAGTGCCACCAATCGGTCAACGGAACCGTGCATGATCTTCACCGTTGTTTCTTTGGCGACCCAAACTGCAAACTTTCGCTCTCTTTCTACCGTTACATCGGGAGCGGAATATCGGCTGCGGGACAGTGCCTTTACGATCTCCGGCTCTTTGCACGACCTGCGAAATTGTGCGACAACCTCTTCCGGTGTGAATGAATACGTCTCGTCTCGAATCGCATCGGCAACGATTTCACATAATGTTTCGTCGCCGATCTCGTTCGTTTTATCGAGCCATTCAACGCCGTGTTCAAAACACGCGTGCATTGCCGTTCCCCAGACGGGTCCGTGTCCTAGTATTTTATCGTCCGCCGCCTTTTCAACTTTTTTATGCAAACTCGACGGTACAATGCGGGAAACGTGATGGTGGACTTTCCGATCAGATTTCTCGCAGGTCAATTCCACCGTCTCAATTTTCGTCTTTTTCTCGACTTTACGTTCGATCTTCTCAAACCAATGCTCGTCTCCAATATCGAAGAGAACGTTTTCTCGCTTCTCGGACATCAATCCGTTTCGCAGCACCCCCTCAAAAGTCGTACCGAAGAAATCGTTGCCTTTCGGAGGCACAATCATTACCAGTTGATAAATCGCGCGGGTCATGGCAACGTATAATTCTGAAAGCGACTCCTCGACTTCTCCTTGAATTCTCCGCTCGAACACTTTTTTGTAAGGATCAGGGAGAATTTTTTGTATTGCCGTATTGGGATAGCGCAACACAAAATTAACCGGGGTGGTTTTGTTGTCAGGATCAGTGTGATCGACGACAAGTTCCGGCGTATGTTTTGCACCTGTCATGTCGAAATCAAGTTGGGGGAGCACCACAATATCGTATTCGAGTCCTTTTGCACCGTGAATCGTCGTTACGGTGATGTTCGCGGCATCAGGGCTACTGACGGTCGTGTTTTCAACCTTTTCGACAAAAGTTTTCGTGCGAACACCGGATACTTCCTCGTCGAAACTATAGGCAAGTTCGAGCAACTTTTCGAGCCGGAGAAATTCGTGTGGATCACAAAATGGTGCCAAGATATTGGCATACTTTTTGACTGTCGCACCATAGCCAAGCCGAGACAAGTCGCGGCGAATGTTCTGTGAACAAAAGACATCTCCGTATTTTTCCAAATAGGAATCATCCGTCAGTCCGAGCATGTCTTTCAGGGGACTCGTCACAAGATGAAACCGTGCAATGGTGTTGCCCGGATGGTCTGCCAAAGTCATTGCTGATAAAATGTAACGGACAGCAACGGAATCCGCCAGCGAACCCCCGCCGCCGTTGACTTCGATGCCGCGACGTTTGAGTCCCGCAACGATCCGGGCACCGATCTTATTACTCGACACGAGAATACCGATCCCGTGTTTCAATTTCGGACGATCATCAAGAATTGAGGCAAGTTCCGCAATCCGATTGACGACATATTGCAGGTGAACGTCCGCTTTGTTTTCCCCCTCAACGGCAATGGGTGATTCCTCTAACGCGCAATAACCGGCTTCATTTATCTCATGGGACTTGTGTCGTTTGAAACGTTTTTGCCATTCGATTCCCGCCTTCGGAGAAGCCGCCAAGACCGCCTTATTGTCCTGAATGTTTTGAAAGACTATGTTGACTGTCTCGACAACCTGCGGACGGCATCGTCGGGTTATGTCCATCGATTCTTCCTTAACGGCGGCACCGGAATCTTCGATACTCTGTTTCATCGTGTCGAAGACTGCCGCTACACCGCCGCGCCAAGAATAGATCGACTGTTTTACATCGCCAACGCAAAAGAATGTCCCATGTTCATCCTGGGCGACCCTCTCCGCAAGTGGTCGCAAGATGTCCCACTGCGGAATGGATGTGTCCTGAAATTCGTCGAGCAACAGATGCCGCGTATTACCATTGAGCCGATGGTTCAGCGATTGGAGACGTTCCTCATTGAATTTGTACTCGGCAACCTTTCGCGTGATGTCTTCGTAACGAAATTTCCGGTCACGCACCATGAGTCTGTCGAGTTTCTCGGCAACGAGTTTGAGAAGATCGCGCGTTGCCGTTGTCTGGTCGATGAGCAGTTTAATCTGGATGGCTTTAGCGTGATCGCTCAACGGTTTGACCGCCTTTATAATGTCGTCTGCGATGGTCGTGGAGTAATAAGTGTCGATGTTCGCAATGACCTTTTCAATGAGACCATGACCGAGTACCGTTTTCCAGTTGACGGCATCGACCGACTTAATTTCGCTCTCGTCGTAAAACATCGCGTGCAGTTTCGTAAGTTCCTTTTGAAACGATTTATGTGAAGGCGGCTTTACCTTTTCAAGCAGTGCAACGGAGATGTGCAACCGGTCGCTGTCCATCATTCCACTCGTTAAATCTTTGAGTCTTCCGGGAACGTCGTGTTCCCATGCTTCATCTTTTGTTTCCCGGATCAGCGGTAGGATATTCATCGCTAGCCACACGAGATTATCGATGATTGTGGCTTCGCTTTGCCCTTTTTGGAGGAGGTGCATCAGTTGTCTTGCTCCGTTTCGATCAGACTCTTCAAAAACATCCCGAACCGCTTCGATGAGCAGACGTTTGAAATCCGGATCGCTGATAATCGACCAGCCGGGCGGCAGTCCCAACTCCAACGAGAAAGCAGAAGCAATTTTATTGAAATAAGAATCGAGAGTGCCGACTCGCATTCGGTACATGTTTTTTGCGAGATCGGCGAGGCACTCTCGGATTGTTTCCAATTTGTTAGGGAAACGAAGGTCTGCACTGAGTTTTTTTCGCTCGGCTTCATCGAGCGCAATGTCGGCAAACTTCGTAAAGATACGGTCAGTGATTTCACCGGCGGCTTTACGAGTAAACGTCGAGGCAAGGATCGAATCGAGCGCCGACTCAACGGTTGGAGCATCGAAAATCTGTTGAAGGTAACTGTTGCTCAACTGATATGTCTTGCCTGACCCCGCCGAAGCCCGAATGATTGTGTTTGCCATGGTGCGCCCCCCAGATATTTTCCCTTCACTTTACTCCAATTTAAGTGATTGTCAAATCGGGTCAGATAAACCGTTTCACTTCATGAACTCGAAGAACATGAACACCACTCTCCAAAAGCATTCGACTCACAATCTGAGTTCCCTCTTCACGATCAGCAAATCTCTCTGCAATAAACTTCTTGCGGGAATGTCCCACCAAAATCGGTGATTCAAGACGGTGAAAATAGGCAATGTTTTCAACCAGTTGCCAGTTATGTTCCGATGTTTTGGTGAAACCCAAGCCGGGATCGATGGTAATCGACTCCGGGACGATTCCCGACTCGATCATTCGCTTTCGTCGATCTTTTAGAAAATCATAAACTTCCGCAACGACATCATCGTACTGCGGATTATCTTGCATCGTCTTCGGTACGTTCAGCGTGTGCATTAAACAGTAACCCGCACCCGTTTTTCGCAGTACCGAAAGCATATCGGGGTCGGACAAGCCAGAAACGTCGTTGATGATGTCCGCCCCAGCTGCAAGGACTTCTTGGGCAACGGCGGCTTTGTTAGTATCCACTGAAATCGGAATGTCCGGTTGCTCTTTCCGCAGTCGCCGAAGGACAGGCAGAATCCGGTGCAGTTCTTCCTCTGCCGAAACACCTTCTGAACCGGGTCGGGTACTTTCACCGCCAAGATCAATGATGTCCACTCCGTCTTGGATCAATCGCAACGCATGATCAACTGCCGACGAGGTTTTCAAGAACCGACCGCCATCGGAAAAACTGTCGGGAGTTACATTCACAATACCCATCCAAACGGGATAATCGAGTGTCAATGTTTTGTAGCGAATTTTCCATATCATACGCATCAATTCTCACACGACGACAGACCGTGCCGTACGGTCTTCCAGATTCGGACGGAAAACCGTGAGTATCAACAGCGGCAAGTACCAAGACAAGTACAAACCGCCCTGATACAACTGACAAAATTGAACACCGATCATCAGTAATGCCGAACCGCCGATCAACGTTGCCAAATGTTTATGCGACGGTATCAGCAGGACTCCGAAACAAACAACTGCAAAAAGGGCAAGAACTGGAATACGGTAAAACATGTCATCGGGAGTCCAAAACCCGTCCGGTTGGGTGAATATCATAAACGCCGTTTTGCCCGCCATGTGAAACAACTGTTCGCTGAACGTTCCCCACCCAGACGGTGAAAAATACAGCAGAACTATGAAGACGAAAAATGCCGATGCCATTCCGATGACGAAGCGAATGCAACCTTTGTGCCGATAGAAACTGCACCACAGCGGGATCAGGCACAGCGGATACCAAACGAGAGCGGCGGCGGTTCCGATACCGAGTCCGGCGAAAAACGGACGGCGATACGCCACCACGCTCCACATGATCAGTGCCGCCGGAACAACGTGGTCAAGCCGACCAATCATTTGGGTCGAGTAAGGGTGAAGCAGATAAAGAGCCGCACAAGCAATGCCCGTTTGAAGACGACCAAAATGACGATAACCAATATAAGCAAATTCCAACACGATAACCAAATGTCCCGAAATAGCCAGTGTTAAAATGAGGAGCCAAAGACCTAATTCAGGGTGCAACGATGTTGATTCTGCCGAGGGGGAAGACATTGATGTCGACTCGAGCGTGAGAGGTTCCATTGTGCTCCTGATAACAGTAGCAGTGTCATCGGCGATGGAAGTGACAGGAAGTGCTGGTGCAGGGGAGGTGGTAAAATTCTTGGTGTCGAAAGCCTGTGTAACGTCATTCCGAATGGACCATGGTGGGGAAAAAGCAAGGTTTGCTCGCTCGGTGAGAACAATGAAAGGACGAAATCCGGGCGGAAGATTGTCCCATTCGTTCCGGGGAATGGTCAACGTGTCAGGATTCATGCCGACTTTGTCGTGAATGTGTCGGGCGGTTATAATTTGTTCGAGGCGGACGGTCTTGACAGAGTCTATTCGTTCCCCGCGATTGACAACAAGGGCGGCTATCAGGAAGAAAACGAGGAAAAAGCAGGAAAAGGAGAGACCTTCGGACGACAGGTTTGGTTCCAAAAGAGGTCGGCGTACCATGATGGTATCGAGTACGAGCCGTATCACTAAAAGACCTTGAATACAAAATAGCCAAATGTAGCCGGTGCCATCATTCCAACCGGCAACAAGAAGTAAGCCGGGTGTGAGAAGGATCATGGCGACCAAATCAAAGTTCCGAACGCTCCAAAACCGATTGAACTTGAAAAAAATCGCCAATATAATGATCGCCGACACATAAAACCATGTCGTTGGCAACATTTCATATTGGAACAGCGAAGTCGGCATCGAAAATCAGCGAAGCAACCAGGGATGGGGCCCCGCCCAATCCTAGTGCTATTCTACCGTAACATGCAACAATTTGTCAAGAGGCTACCGAACAAAGAGTCAATTTTTCCGATGTTTTTTGCATATTGTCAAACCCATTCCGCTTTTATCTGGGACAAAAAGTGGTATAATAGCCCCAGCGAAAATTTTACACAAAAACGTCTATCGTGAATCAGCAATTAGTAGAAGCCTTGAACGCACCGGAAAAAGCCGAGCGGCTGGATGCACTTCGCCGCCTGATGGCACAACATCCAAGCATTCCCCGCGAAAACAACCAAGTGAATAACCATATTCACACCACATATTCTTTTTCCCCCTATTCGCCGGCAAAAGCCGTGTACACCGCTTGGCAGAGCGGATTGCTTACCGCCGGGATCATGGATCATGACAGCATCTCGGGAGCGGAAGAGTTCATCGAGGCGGGGAAAATCGTCGGCATCGCCACCACCATTGGCTTCGAGCATCGATGCGACATGCGAAACACCCCCTTTGAGGGACGGTTGATGAACAATCCTGACCAAATATCCGTGGCCTATCAAGCCATGCACGGCATTCCGCATCAGCATATTGGGAGAGTTCGGGAATTCATACGTCCTTACCGGGAAAAACGCATCGAACGCAACAGGGCAATGGTCGCCCGAATCAACCAAATTCCCGAATTGTGCGGAATCGGTCTCGATTTTGATAGGGACGTTATGCCCGAATCGATGTATCACGACGGAGGCGGTGTTACGGAACGGCATATCCTTTTCGCTTTGGCAAAAAAAATGACCAAAAGTATCGGTGCCGGGAAGAAAATGGTCGATTTTCTGAAAGAAAAGTTGTCCATTCCAGTATCGGGCGGCAATCTTGACCGGCTCATGGATGCCAAAAACACCATGTATCCCTATTTCCTGTTGAACGTTCTGAAAGGTTGTCTGGTTGAACGTTTTTATGTGAATGCAGCGGAGGAATGCTCTCGCCCCTCAGAATTTGTTGCATTAGGGACAGAGATCGGTGCTATTCCCACGTATTCGTATTTGGGAGATGTTACCGATTCGGTCACGGGAGACAAACAGGATCATGCATACGAAGATTCCTACTTGGATGAACTCGTGGATTGGCTATCAAAAATGGAGTTCAAGGGTTTAACGTACACACCCACCCGGAACACTTACGCTCAGATCACTCGGCTTATGTCTCTGTGCGACAAGCATGGACTGTTTCAGATTTCCGGCGAGGACATCAACTCACCGTTTCAACCCATGATCTGTGAGGCACTGGAAAAGCCGGAATTCAAGCATTTGATCACGGCAACTTGGGCGTTGATTGGGCATGAGAAGGCGGCAACGTTGCGGCAAGAGGACGGAATGTTTTCACGGGAGACCGTAGCCAAGATGCCGGGGTTGCCCGAGCGAATCAGACATTTTGCCGATAGGGGAAAGCAGGCTTAACCCTGCTGGTTTGATACGCTGGGAACCTGCATGTTTCAAGATTGATAGATTGCCGACCACCGGGTGGTCGGCGGATACCTTGGCAGGGGGAATATATTACTGGGCGAAAACCCTTAACGAACAATCATATTTGCGAACCAGCCGACGGAGTCATAATCACGTTGTCGATTTCAGTAGCCGTGTCCTTGTATTCGGGCAGGTCTTTCATTGCCGCCCACTTCGGATGATCCACAAACGCCTTCCAAACTTCGGCATGATTTTCCATGGAAGTAAAACCGATCATATACTCCAAGGCAGGCGACATGGTTCCGGCAAGAACGTCCCCAAAAAAGATGGGATTCAATCCGACTTCGCGGAACAATGGTAATTCACCTCCTTGGTCGAACATCTTGATCTTTGCCGCATTACGCTCAATGTTAAAACTCCGATAGAGCCGCCACTCAAAAACCCGATTCGGACCAAGCGAGGGCACTTCCAAGGCGGGCATCGTCGGAATATTATAGAGGAAACGTGTCTCGCAATCCAAATAGACCGGGTCTTTCGATGTCGTCTCGAAAATAGGAGCGGCATCCCTTCGGTAAACACTGTCGGCGAGTAGTTTGGAATTGGCTGTTACAAAGGTTGTCGCCGTCTTGTGCGGAATGACGACAAAGACGTTCATGAGGTATTTGTCTTCTTTGCTACTGCGGACGGGAACAAAAACGCCAACGGGTTTAATGCCCTGCCGGTTCAGTGCCGGGATCAATGCCTTGTCGAAAATGTCAACGAGCAATTTCTGCTTGGTAGCGTCTTTGACGATGTATCTTCGGACTTCAACGAATTCTCTTGGACCTGCCGCGCGAGATCTGCCTAACAGTCTTTCGCGGGTTTGAGCCGACGCTGTGGTTGCCGCGGTCAGTGTAGCGAGTCCGGCACCACTGGCGGCAAGAAATTCACGACGTTTCATGAGGAAAACTCCTTTGGTGAGAGGGAAAGTCAATAGGGTCGTATTGTAGCATAGTACATTGGATATTGAAAGATGGGCAGGGCATCTGCAAGTTTTTGTGG
>Ga0123353_10012642_pt1 | contig 12025 bp, 5 predicted proteins | sample TergutLab28metaG_3_FD_92763 | JGI IMG/M metagenome (GOLD analysis project Ga0123353, IMG submission 92763) | Labiotermes labralis P3 segment gut microbial communities from Petit-Saut dam, French Guiana - Lab288 P3 | ecosystem: Host-associated > Arthropoda: Insects > Digestive system > Gut ... | reverse complement strand
GGCTATTTCAGCATTTTTGAGACTCGTTATTATATGAATCCCAAATGGATGCAGAATACAGCACAACATTCAAGACCCTTGTCGTGCATCGAGGTTGATGTAGAAGGAAGGGAAATTGTGTTACTAGAGGGACAGCGCACTAAGGGTAAAAAAGGGCACCAAAGGTATATAGCACAGACTTGACGTAAAATGTGCCACTAGGGCAACACTAGATTTAAGTAAAATGTGTCACTAAACGAGTATAGAACTAAACGTACAAGTGTGTCATTCAAGAGGCATCACACACTTGGCAAAATATGTCACTAAAAGGGCACCGGCTTCGACTGAGAGAAGATAATGGTCAGTCTCCAAATGAGGCTTCTTTTCGTGAGCTTTAGTTGTCCTGGCATAGTTCACGGAAACCACTGTGCATTATGTCATCTGTTATGTACTTGGCGTTCCAAATGTGGGCCTTCAAAGATTTCCCGCTTAAAAATTTTGTGGCCATGTAATTTTTCTCCTACCTTACGTTACTTTCTTGGCTAGTAAATGCTTGGTGTTCCTGGGACAGGTATTCCTTAAAGTGCTTCTGTTTTGACATGTCACTTACAACATCATCTCTTTATGTTCATTCCTCCATCGTCTGGGAGTAGGAAAATAGCCTCATTATTGACTTCAGCACCAAAGGACTGGGTCTGACTCCACCCCAACACTTACAAAAATTGTCCCGAATTCTATTTTATCTTAACTCATATTTTTCGTGATTTTACGTTGAAGAAAGTTCTCGGTGGGAACTTAGAGATAGGATCATTTGATTTCCAAGTCTTAACCTAAAAATTTTTGTATAATTTGACACAAAAATCATGAGAGTATTTGCAAAAGAATATTTTTATAAATAGAGATTCCATCAGTAAAATGCGTCGACCTAGGTTCGAGTATGAAATATGGTACACCCAGCACACTCCTCCGCTGAAAGCACTTTATGGGCGGTAAAGCACATAAGCACATATGAAATACAATATACCCAGCACACTTTACAGCTGGACCTCTTTATGGGCTGAAGAGCACGTATGGATTCTTCACTTTTACTTCTTTGGCAGGAGCGGTGTAATTCACTTTCTTGTGAATCACCGGGCTCCATCTGCGAACAGTACAACCGCGGTGTTCCTAATTAAAATCGCGGTTCATGCACCTGACATCACAGATCGATCACGACCCACTGGAACGTGTTGAAAAGCCTCGGTTTTTAGCATCTTTGGACTTCCCTGGACCAGAAGAACTTCGTAAATTACATTAGTTTTAAAGGTTTTATGCACAAAGTGCGTAACATACGACGGCCTGCGTTTAATAGAGAGGTGGTAACTTTTTCATAGCCTGTTGGAAATTACTCAACCGACAGCATGAAATTTAATATCAGAGGCATACATTAAAGATTACAAATAGAACTTAAATTTTGGGTCATATTGGTTGATTATACGCCGTATTTTACACAGAATTCAAAGTAGACATTATACTCGTAAGATTTATTCAGATCATCTCACAATATAAACTGTTAGCGTACCGGTTACTGCTTTAGAAACACCAGTCAAGTATGGAGTTTACTCGTAAATAAGTGTGGAAGTGTATACATGTAACTTTCAATCAAATGAAATCAAGTGGCGGTGTGTTGCGGGAAACTGGAGGAATCCAAGTGATGACCCACAGTAGCAAGAACATTCAAGTCACTGTGAATTCTTCTGAGCTGCGCTAATTCGTCCAGGCGGAAGGGAAGTCTTTGTCGAGTAACGCTTGCTGCATTTAAATATCTGAGATTAATATTTACGCTTTTATTAACGTCGGCGCACTCGTCAGATTTATGGGAGCTACAAGGACTGAAAATAGGCATCCGCTTGTCTTTCTCCTTTCTTTTCACACCTTTCATTCTTTCTTCATTCCCGTTTTCTTTCCTTCTCTACCTCTTTTTATTTTCCGTTTGCTTTTTTCTCCATTTTTCTCTTCCTATTTTTCTTCACTTTTAGTTCCTTATTTCTTCCCGTGTCTGTCAGTTTCTGACGACCACACGATGTAATGCACCGCTTAAATAGTGTGGTCACGTGTTCGAGCACCAGTCGGAGTGTTAATTATAATTTTTCAGGTTTGCACCGATATCGTTAAAATGATATTATTATCGTGAGATATAACACCTTATACTATAGGATTGTTCCGACGTTTCGGAGGAGGGTACTGCCTCCATCTTCTAGGTGATAGTCTGGTACAGATGGCCAGTGAAGCGCTGGATTTATTCACTACCTAAAGATTCGGAAATAATTATTCTTAGGAGGTGTGAAAGCCATCCAAAAAGACGATTATCTGCGTAGATAAGTTATTTATCTCCGTTGTTTCTGCCTTTGTGTTAATCTGCGTAGGTAGATGCCTCATGGTTGGGCGATTTCATGACTGCGGAAGTGTAGGAAATGTTTAAGGCATTTGTACTGTCAGTAGATAATTTTTAATTCATGTAGGCTAGAAGGCCTAATCTGAGACTGGTGACGGGACAAACTGAACCGTTCCAAATGTCGACATTATATGCTCGTCTCAGTTTGTTCTGGACTGGGAGACATTATTCGAAGCACTACATGACCTAATGGTGGGCTTTTGGGAACACGATGATGACGCTTCCTTTCTCAGGCATGTAGGCATTTATTATCCACATGGACATTAAACTGCTCTGCGTCTGAGACTTCGTCATTTTTAAGTTACCTCAAACCGTACAATAACTAGTGATTTCTTGCGTTACCCTAGTTCTTAAGGAAGGGCGCTTTGTGTTAATCTAACAGTATGTATGTAATGTATGTATGTATATATGTATGTATGTATATACGTATGTATGTATGTGTGTAGAAATAAAAGTTTTGAAGGAAGTAGTTCCATGGAGCAGGGTCCTACTTCAGCAGCTAACAGTTACTAAATTTGTCATGAACTTCCCTTAATTTTATGGAACCAGAACCACCAACACTACAGCACGCCACTTGTCCGTATCCTGAGTCACATCAACCCAGTCCAAGCTCCGTTCCTGTCTTTTAAATACACATTTTAATATTAGCCTCTCCTCTGAGCCTGTGTCTTCCAAGTGGTCTCTTTTGTCAGGTTTCCCCACCAGAAACCTATATATACATCTCCTCTCCCTATATATGCTACATGACTTGCCCATCTCATTGTCCTTGATTTGGTCACACGAACAGTACTTGATTGGGAGTACAGATCATGAAACTGCTCGTTATGTACACTGTATACCTATATGTATTATGATCCATTTCTTTCCTGTTGCCTACACTTGCTCTGATAGAGAATACCTAAACGTATTGTGAAATGTACTCCGTATTCCTGCCAGTGTAGCATTGTGCAAGTTCTGCGGGAGAAATCAGGATTAATTTGCGTCATTAGTCCCATTTATTTTTAAATAACTTTACAAGAGTTTACTTCGAAGTTTTCATTTCCAATATTATCTTACATTTTACTTTTAAGCTGCTTTGTTATGTGATAAGTAAAGCAGTCACATTCAGCAAGAAATCACATGCTTCTGTTTGGAATCTGTAATGAGGTAACAAATTGTGAATTCGAATTCTTTTAGACAGGGTTGTAAGGTGTTTTATTTGAAACTTTTGGACATCAGTGGAAAGTACATACATTTTGAAACAGAGATAAAATTATTCCGTTCCTGCGTTACAGATAACATTATTTTCAGATCTAAGTGTACAGCCTGCACTCATATGAAAGAGTTTAGATTGTGTAACCTATGTAGCAGGTTTACGGAAATGGACCCTCAGAAATGCCTCTTTCGCAACGAGAAGTTTTCATAGAAAAGCTGAGATATCGTACAGAGCTCTTGTTTAGCCTCAGCTGCTTTCCCGTGTTCACTTAAATTAGCCGAGTTTCGTGAAGCATGCCTTTTATGGAAATAAGCTGCTTAATATTCATTTGATGCAAAGAAGGGTGGACCTCTTATTTGAACAAAATATTCCAGAGTTAGTTACTACTTTAGTAAAAACAAATTCTTTGTATTTTACACAGCATAGAAATGCGTTACCCAGTAAAGTCCCAAGTCCGCTTCTTATCATATAAACAACCGTTAAATCTGAACCTGACATTGGACTGTCCCGTAGAGTGGGAACATTACCAAATTTCTCTTAGGTTCCTAATTTCGATCACTGCATTATCTCAACAAAGCTGTCTCTGCTGTTTGTGTAAATGGTTGGAAATAATGCGTTGCCTTTGGAAAAGGTGTTCTCTAACAGGTTGTATGTTAAGTCATGCTCACTTGGCAAGGTAAAACTTCCTGAGTTTTAAGCACATGAATAACCCAGAAACTCATAGCAAAATGAAGGTTGTTTTTGTTTGCTGCTTGTCACATGTCCAACATTTTGCTACCTGCAACAACTTTGTCACAGATTTGAGAGTCACTTGCTACCATATTAGAAAGTAAATGCATTCCGAATGTGGAAATTTTTTTATCCAACTCAGTGCCTTCACAGTTTACAGATTTTCCATGAGCAGCAAAGACGTATATGTTAGCCTAGGGTGTCAAGAACACTGTCACCGTTTATCATACCGAGATCCTCCTGTTCTCGACGTCTGGAGTACCGGGAGATCTGGAACCTCGACTTGTCTCGAAGGTTTTGCTCGGTTCGTGACCATGTCACAAAATCGAACGCTGCTGAGAGACAATGAGAAACGGTCCGCGAAATTACTGGGAAACTGATAGATTGCTGCTACTAGGAACACAAAGAAGGGGAAGAGGCAGGGATTTTCAAGTTCTGATACTGAAAATTAGGAGGAAGGAAGAGGAGGATGAGGAGGAGGCGGAGGAGGAAGAGAACAACAACAACAACAACAACAACAACAGCGGCAGCAGCAAGAGGCCCTCTGCATGTCTACGGGTTTCAAAGATAACGACGATAATGCGCAATGTCCATACAGCAACAGGCGTTTTCAGAAAACAAGAAAGGCGAGAAATGGGTGATTTGCTCTACTTGTGTGTACCAGTGGAACGAATTCTGTGCACGTAACAGCAGTGCCATTCCCAAGTTATTCGTGCTGTTTAACTAATTCATGTTTAACTGTTTATTCTCGTTTGTTTTAAATGTTCCTAAGACTAACTTTTTTTCACTGTAGAAGTAATGCACTTTCTACTTCATTTTAATTGAAGCCGGGATAGCGTAGTCGGTTTAGCGATTTGGGTACTGGTTGGAAGGTTCGGGGTTCGAATGCCGGTAGAAGCAAAAAAACGTTTCCCTTCTCTAAAACGTCCAGTCCGACTCTGGAGCTTACCTAATCTCAGGTTCTTTCTCGGGGGTCAAGCAGCTGGGCCGTGACCTCGTACCTATATATACTGCTGGGGTTATGCAAAGAGTGGAACTATATAGCTGCTCCCCTTGTATGCCTACATGGCCTTGACAGATACTTTACCTTACCTTCGTGTTAATTTGTATTTGTCTGAATATTATTATTTTTAAGAATGTATTTACGCTGCGTGGGTATGTGACAGTTTATTCTTGTTTAACTGAAATTCTCTTTCTTTCAAAGTATTCAATTTGTATATTGTTTTACATTTTATTTTATAATGGTATGGACACTTTTATAATAATTACAAAAATTATAATGAAATATATTTTGCTTTTTTTTATTTTAACCTTTTTGCACTGTAACCTGGTGAATTATTTTCCTCTATATTGATAATAGATGGACAAAATTTGGATCACACTTCTCATACAGAACGAATTATCATTACTTATGAAAACTGAAATTAAATTAATACCATAATCTAAAAAGTTTTAGCATCGTGTATCGTACAGGAATATTTAGTACGGTAATGACATAAATTCTTTCTACTTGATGAGCTTTATTGCTTTTTTCAGTGCTTTAAAAACTTCGTACTTCACCAACCGCTACATAATAACTAACTGTTCCCTAAATCTGACTCATCCGTGGTTATTTTGTGACACGGAAGCTGTGGGGTGGCTCTCCAATATTTAACACTATCCTGAAGGCATAGATTGGAATAAATTTGTAAGCTTTGCATTGAAATTCACCCTCTTCGACAGAACTCCACCCTTGGATACAAAATAAAAGAGAAAATATTTCAAAATGAATGATTGATTTCTTTCTCTCTAACACACGGATAGATAATCATGCACCACACCTCCATTTTCGAGCAACAATTGTTTCCAGTCAATCTTAAATATTTATTTGACAAGCCGTGCTCGTGCAGGAAAATCTGACGATTACCTACAATAACGTTTCAACATTGTTGGTCTGACATGTTTTATTGTGGCGTTTTGTAACACGTTTAAAGCCGCTGACATGGTTTCTAAACCATGCGCGTAACATAAATTGACAAATTTCTGGCTGTTATTCCTAAAACTAATAACATGTATAAATGTCCGTTATCAGTACTGGTTCCCCATATATGGAGCTTAACGGGCAGACTGAGGGATACTGTGAATTTATATATGTATATACAGGATGTCCCATAATAGGATATCCATAGGTCAAGAACGTGTTTCGGACCTCAGATCGAGAGGAAAAGTTACAAGAATGACGTCTTCCCTCTCTTCACCAAAGTGTCGGCTCCAGGACACACTGAGGCTTAATTGTCGTACAAAAACAGCTTCAGAATCTTGGACCACGTCATGACTTCCTCACATTTCTGTTTCAGCGCCAGTTTTACTAACGGACGAACCGAATCGTCATGCGTTGACATTTATTTTCTGCATTAGTCAATTTATACTTTGGAGGGGGAGGGGGGTTCGCGGAGGTATTTTGGAAAAACGTTTCCAAAGAACTTTTCAGCGCATGTTTAGAAGTTCTCCAAGCAGTGCAGCTACAGTGTTACCGCTATATAAGCCGGGTGATTAAAAGAAATTCACATCTTGATGACAATAATCAGTATCTAAAATTAATTTCACACTTTACAACATATTTTTTAAGAAAACGGCCTAGGCCCTAATGACCAATTAACCAATTAAACAACAAACCATCAACTCTACAGTTTACTCCACTAAGGAGGCTTACCAGTCACTCAGGTAAGCAGTATCTGGCTAACCAGAAAACAAACTAATCAGATAGACATACAACTTACTAACAAGACAAGTATCTGAGAAGCAGCCAGAACCCCATCTTTGATATTGAAACTGAAAGTTTCAACGCCGATAACTCGAATCTACCTTACCCTTTATTGAGGCAGTTCAAAGCGTTTCGCAATTACCAAAACGCTTTAACACTACCTTCTTGAGCCCCGCACCCCCCTTTCACGTGTCCCATCAGAAGTTCTGTAAATAGCGCTTCTTGTCAGCTGCAGGTTAGGTAAGCGTAACCTATTTATTAACAACAGTACAAGACGAATATGAGTAACCACCCAAACGTAACGTCTCAGTCGAGTGGGACACCTCCTTCCTATACCGGAGGTCGCGGCTTCGAATGTCGGAACGGGCGCCTGTTACCCTGGCTGAGATATTTCGTTGTTTCTTTCGGTCCTTACATTCAAGTGTGAAAAGGTTACTTATATTATTCCATGACGGACTCTTTTTTTCTTCCAATTCACTATTCGTCAATTACGCTCTAAACTAATAAGCTGAGCTATTTAATCAGCACACCAACTAATGCACATACATAAAATTTTTACATTAAAACATTTAAAATCACTCCAAAATGTTTCGATCCTATGATCATCTTCAGGGAGCTACACTGTTACTTGCTAAAATCACATATTTAAAAACACTCACTGATTAATTTCCTTATATTAACTTGGTGCTGTGGTAGCATGTCTGTAATATAAAATATATTTATTAAGTAGATTGTCAAAACAATATAGTAAGATTAGATTGTCAAAATAATATAGTGATAATTGAATTTTGTACACAAGTAATTAGGCTATCTGGTTTGAAGCAAGGTTTATGCTTACCACGTTGCAACGATAAAGATAATAAGCTGAGCTATTGGAAGCGTCATTAGGTGAACTACTAATAGAGTAAAGAAACTTGTCGGTGTGCATTTCCCTTTTGTATCCCATTTCGGCCGCATTACATTTTCTTTTGCTGCTCTTGTTCATGATCTTTATATCATCTGCGTCTTCGCCATAAAGTCGGCTTGAAGGTCGCTAACGTACCTAAGCGTTTCGTGAATTTTATCAGTTTCTCATGAAAACCCCTAAAATAGGACCTCGTCAGCTCACCTCTCCTTTGTAATTTATTTTTTATCTATCGTCCTGTCACTAATGCTGTACAGTCGTGCGTTAGTGAAAGCGTCACTAAGGCAACCACAGTAGCCGGACGAAACACCACATAATTCCCTTAGGTAAAGGGACGTCTTTAAGTTCCGTAGGAATGAATAGAATTGAGCCCGGGGCTTGGGACTCTGTAAATAGTTTACAGCTTACAGTTTTACGGCTTCGTGTTTTGTAAAAGCTGGCTCATTGACTGGGCGGCCTGGGTGATTAAAGACTGTAGCAGCTTAATTACACCGCTGCAAGAGCTCCTACCGGCAGAGAAGTAGGTACTTGTATGTGTTAGCCGATTCTTTGTGTAGAACGACGGACGGAACACGAGCACCTCGTTTTCGAAAGACGCTTTCCTTGAAAGGCATTGATAAGGGCATATTAATAAAAATCAATTTTTAAATAAATCTAATGATTGCTCGCGATTTTGTTTAGTGTGCTTCGAGAGATGCTGGACTATTCTGTCAGATTAGGCGAAGATATTTTCCTTGCGAAATTTGAACTTTTCGCGGTGGTGTTACTGAAATTCAGGTCATTTGGGATGTTAATGCTAAGTGATAGTTTAGTATGTTTTGGTGACGTCAATCCTTGAAGATGAAGGCATTGCGTTTCTTCGAAACTAAACAAACACCACAGTGTCGCCACCTAGGATACTTAAATCTTCAAGTAAATAGTTGCCGACGTTTCGGAGAACCTTATTGGCTTTATCGCTCATGGTCAAGTAGGCAAAGAAGACGACGTAGAACATTTCGAAGGATCGTGTGGTTTTAGAAACTGGAGTAATTATTTGTCAAGTGACATAGTGTTAAGGGATTTTAATCCTTTAGTTTTCCTAAATTTTTCTATTTTATATTGCTGTAAAAGAGCTCCGTAAGAAGCTTCATGAACAGCAGATAAAGAGAGAATTAGAAATGTATAAAATAAAAGTAAAATGAGGTAGCGGGCGTGAAAACACAACTTTCAGTTTAGGTACTGACTGCTGTGTAAATCAGAAAGGCTACACTTATTTAAACAATTTTCGAATTGATATTTTTTTAAAGAACATCCGTCGAGCGATGCCCGAGTCGTCACAACCAAACAGAGTTCATGAACGGTTGTTACAGCATTCTGCTGCGGATGCACTCAAGTTTGGCACTGAATAATGCTCTGACTGGATTGAAACATCGTGCAAATATTGTGTAACTGATAAGTGATGTTTGTGATTTTGTTAACCCTGTAGAAACCCGCTCGACCTCCAATATTACTGGACCTCATTTCATTTAAAGTGTGCTTCACTTCCTAGTCTTCTGCCTTTTTGGTACCCACATTTTCTCTTCTTGATCCATTTTGCGGCTAAACATGTACGATCGTACGACACTCGACGTTACTGCGAATGCATCGTGTCATGGCAGGAAGGCCACCAATCGCTTACCGTTGCGCCTCTTGTTATCACACAAGTGCCGAGAATGGGTTCGTAATGTTTCAGCAGTACAGGCTTAATCTCAAAACTTCACGTGAAAGAAATAACGTATGAGTGCTTCTTGATAAATGGGAAGTTGTTAAAATACGATAAGACAAAGACTATAAAATTAAAAGATAACATGCAACATCGGGCCATCCACATTTTCCTTCCCTTTTCCTTTTTTTCCAATGCAACGAAATCTGATTCCTCCTACCACTTTGTGACTCTGGTGAATTACAAGTTCTCCCATTCATAAAGCCAGCCGTGACGCGAAGCATAAAATTACTGTAATTTACTCAAGACGTGTGGCACTGCCTTATCTACAAGCTGAAATTATGGAGGCTGAATTATTGCCGGAGGAGAATTGGTCCATTTATTCTCCACGAAAACTGCAGGTGTCATGTATAGTAGTAAAATATACGGCTTTCATTTAAACATACTCTAAATACTCCAAGTGATTTCAAGAGTATAGCTGTAAAAACTAATGAGAATTCTACACACATTTTTTTTTCGAGTTATGCAGTCGGAGACGCTTACTGGAAATGTTGGCGTCAAGAATGGACAGCAGCAGAGACAGCAGTTTACCGGGTCGGAATCCCCCACTGCTCGCGAGTGTGTCTAAACTGACCACGTAGAGATGGACGTAAGCTAGAGTCGTATGAGACTTCCAGTCAGTAGACTACCGTCGGACATCAGACAGCGGAAGCAAGCCGACAGCGCCTGACATGGTAACCCTCATAACCACAGTTCAACAAATCATGACAAGTCAAGTCACCAAACACAGACAACCGTCTTCATTGTATTACGGGTGCTGTCGATGAGCTAGTTATGTGAAAATATAGGCCCATCTTCTCTAAACGTGCACAAAAATTTGACTTACCATCACATCGTTTCCTTCTTACCCTATGAAGGAAGAAGGGTGAGGAAAATTTCATGTGGCTGATGAGAACCCCAATGAGGTTCGTACTCGTAACCTACTTAGGATGCTGGAGCCCACCTGCCCAGCACCACAAATTAAGAACGCAGCCTTGTCGCTGCCATCTTTCAGTACGTTCCACCAGGGTGTCAGGTGAAGACGCTGTTTACATCCTGCGACAATACTTGCCGCCTCACCGCAAACCCATTTTGTCTAGATGACTGTCTCACCACCCATATGGTTAGCAATACTTTTCCCGGGAGGAGGGAGGAGGAGGGGAGGGAGGAGAGGGCTTGCTTACCATTACGAACGGCTCCGCAACAGTGATGTTATGGATGACGAAGTATAGTGACCTTTTTCAATATTTTGAGTGCTTAAAAGTGTCATATATGTAAGGACAATACCGTATATATTTCCTTAGATTTGTTAGTAATGCCTTTCTGGAATATGTATAGTGCGCTGTTTGTTTTGTTCCTTCTCTTCTTTGGAGCTTCGACATGGTAAAATTTCTGTCTTTTGTTCAAACCGTGTATTTACACGTTTCTTACGATACTTACAATAAAGAGCAATTGCTCGTAACCGGATGATATTTGTAATAGAGAATCTGTGTGTTTACTATATAGTTGGAACTGAATTTTTGTGTAGGTCTGCTTGTTATCTTGATAAACGATGCCTGTCCTATGAAGAATGGTGCCTTCGACGAACAAATCCCATGGCGCTCCCCTTCCCCCTCGTAGATTACTTCAGCAGAACTAAATATACGTTGAAATAATAATAATAATAATAATAATAATAATAATAATGCTTTAAGTCCCGTTGTTGAGCTTTTTGTCACTTTCTGTGTTATTTCTTACATACTGGCTCTTCGGGTGACGATGGGAAAGATGATTGATGACAGAAAATAAATTATAAATTTATGAGTTCCAAAAAACGAACCACCTCATTATTTTTGGGAATGACTGAATACAAATATAAAATATCGCATTCGATGTGGCTCGCAGGACTGGTTCAGAACGTATTTTTCCGCCCTCACCTTTCAGGATCATCCACAAATTCTCAGCTGTACAGAGGGAGTAACTTTATTACTGCTTCTTGACTTTCTCCAACCATTATTGCCTGTCTGGGCGACTGCTGTTTCGCCTAGTGGGTTGAGCAGGTCTTGATGGCTGTTCAGTCTTGGCATGCAAGAAGGATCATCGTTTCCAGGATAAAACAGAAAGAAATTTTTAGAGAAGTCTTCTTAACGTAACTTACATCGTATTGCTTTGACAATTCTTGTATCTTGCATTCTTTCAATATGACCATATCATCCTAACCTTTGCGCTCTGGCGAAGTTTATTATGTTCTCATGTTTTATTAGTTTATCCAATTCCTCGTTAGTTTTTATTCTCCAGGATCCATTTTCATAGGTTGGGCCAAATATTTTCCTCAATATTTT
>Ga0123353_10012641_pt1 | contig 12025 bp, 9 predicted proteins | sample TergutLab28metaG_3_FD_92763 | JGI IMG/M metagenome (GOLD analysis project Ga0123353, IMG submission 92763) | Labiotermes labralis P3 segment gut microbial communities from Petit-Saut dam, French Guiana - Lab288 P3 | ecosystem: Host-associated > Arthropoda: Insects > Digestive system > Gut ... | reverse complement strand
CCTTCTTCTTCTTCTTCTTCTTCCTCTATTTCTTCTTCTTATTCTTCTCCTCCTCCTCCTCCTCTGTCTCCTCCTTATTCTCCTCATCCTCCTCCTCTTTCACCTCATTCTTCTCCTTTTTCTTCTTCTCCTCCTACTTTTCCCTCTCCTCCTCCTCCTCCTCCCTCTTCTTCTTCTCCTCCTCCTTATTCTCCTACTCTATCTTCTCCTTCTCCTCCTCCTCCTTCACCTTATCCTTCTCCTTTTTCTCCTCCTCCTCCTCCTTCTCCTTCTTCTTCTTCTCCTTCTTCTCCTCGTCTTTCCCCTCCTCCTTTTCCTCCTCCTTCTCATCATCATCCTCCTCCTCCTCCCCTTCTCCTCCTTCTCCTTCATCTTCAATTTTTGAGCATGGGTTTGTTATCAGGTCTTTTCTTTGCTTACAGGAGTCCAGATGATCCCAGCAAGTCGCCTGTTCATGATGAAGAGCGTTTTCTCTACATTGAGACAAGAAAATGCAGCAACCTTGGTATAAGTTTGGTTGGAGGAAATGCAGTAGGAATCTTTGTGCATAGTGTTCAGCCTGATTCCTTAGCTTACAACTCAGGTTTAAGGTAAGAACTCCAAACAATTTTATGAGCATGTGAGACAGTCTAGCAGCAGGTTGTATAAAAATTTGTGACTTTTTGTAATAAATTATATTGTATAGAGTATGTGTGAGGGTCTCAGCTTTCTTCTGCAATGCATAAATAATGCTTGCAAGACACTGACTATTATAAATGCTGCTTGCCTTTCCCCATTAGCAAAGATTCAAGAACCCTCTGACCTGTTTGCATTACGTGAGTATCTTGTACTGTTTGACAAACAAGAATTAGTGATTTGAAGGGCATTTTGGTCTGACAAATATAAGGAGATTGGTGTGTGAAAAGAACTAGTAAAAAGCTTAGTTGGTGGTAAGCACAGAACAGAAGTGATTCAAATGCACTACATTTAAGGTATCATACACCAGACATTTTCAGCAGAGGAAATGGAGTATGGGGTAGCATATTTGTGTTTTGATGTTTCCAGGCCCATTCTGTAAGTTTCTCAGATTGAAACCTTGCCTAATATTTTTGGGGTTTTTGTTGTAAGATACATGTTTATAACACTTCCACTTCTTTTGGAAAGCATTTGATATGCTATGGCAAGGTTCACAGCCTACCACATTCTTGAAATGTCAGGGACAGTATGAGAAGCATTGTCATTTTCCAACCTTTGAAGAACAGGAAGAAAGAAAGGGAGTTAGTGATTAGTGATGAACAAAGCAGTACATGTTTAATGTTGGCAGCTTCATTGATTTGTGAATCTGATTATTGTGATCTAAAACAACTTATGAATGAAAGAGTTGGGAATCTGCTTGTGAACTGTAACACAAAAGGTCCTGATAATAACGAGGTGCAGCTGCGGTAAATGCTTCATTGCTGTGGTGACTGTGGTAGAAAGATACATTTATTTGTTTTTCCTTGTTCTGTTTCGCATCCGTATTGAAGTAGTAAATACAAGTGTAACACAACCTAAATATTAGTTATTGAACACCCTTCATACTTGTGTAACATACTCATTTATTTCTGCATAAACATTTAATACAACAGAATCTTAGATTTTTTATACCTTATAGTGTCACAGCATCATTGTAATTTTTAAGAAACAGACCTTATATACAGCTTTCATTGGTTTTGTTATCAATTTTTACATGAAGGATGATGATGATGATTCATTAGCTGTTGCCTTACAAAATTTCCTGGCCATATATTACATAACTGCCACCTCATCTGCCATATATTTATACTTAAAGATATGGTATTAATAAAAGGTGAAAGTGATGTCACCTCCAATGCCTGGTGTACTGTGCTCCCATATTACTTGGCTGTGGTTTACTTCACAATGCTGCCAGTTTGGCAGTTTCCAAAACCTCTGCTTTGGTTCAAAAGCTATAAAGAACCTCGGCCTTACAGATGTGATATAAGCTTTTCCTGTTTTTAAACAGTTGAATGGTAAGGAAGGAGGTCTAAAAATGAACATTCATAGCAGTATCTAGTGTATTAATTTAAATCTGCCACTTAATATTGGGTATATGCTGAAGGCATTCATTAATTATATGATTTTTTGCAGAACTGGCGATCAGATACTCGAATACAATAGAACAGACCTGCGAAATGCTACTGCTGAGGAGGCAGCTTATGAACTCGCAAAACCAGCTGACAAAGTGACAGTAGTTGCACAGTACAGTATGGATCGTAAGTGATTCACATTCTTTCACTTTTTAACCAGAATCCTGAATATTTATTTTTATACTATTAGAGTGGATCAGGTCTATAGAAAATTCACTGTGAAGTTCCACAAATGAAAGTATGTGTTCAGGCTGCGTGGTGGTTGACACCATCGTCATGCACTGGAAATTCCTGCATTGTCTGTGAGTGAATAATACACACACTTCAACCCATGAAGAAGGGTATGGTGATCTGGGCCCACAGCCAGGATGATGAATTAATAATAGTATCCAGAATTTGGTAGGGAAACCATGGAAAATGGTTGGTTGGAATAAGATGAAAGAATAATATTAAAACTAATTTTAGCAATGGTTGTGAAGATGTGAGCTGACGTACTATTGGTATGTTACAAGACTTGTAAAACATAGCCTGATCACTGTTTATGCTTTATTAAAAGGCTGATTAAAGGGAGTGTTGCCCTTGCAGGTTACAACGAAGTTAAGGATAAACCAGGAGACAGTTTTTATATACGCACAATGTTTGATCGTGTTGGAGATTTGGGTGATTCACTACAACTTCGATTTCGCAAAGATGATGTGCTTTATGTTGATAACACCATGTTCAATGGAGTGCCAGGACACTGGAGGGCTTGGCTAGTTGATGAAGATGGTCATCGGCAGCAGTGTGGGATAATACCTAGCAAGTACAAGTAAGTGGTTTTGAGCAGCTTTTACCCAGCGGCACACACATAGTTTAGAGTGCCTGAAAACAAAGTACTCAAAAAATATGGGGTGTAAAATAAATGGATAATTTACTATTGCAATCACTTGCACAGTGAGGAACTTTATAACTTGTGCAGCTTGCCTGATGTGAGTATATACATCAAGAAGCTTATAATTTGCTTTAATGGGGAACAAGAAATTCAGGAAGGAGACATAATAGGTTTGATACAACATGCAGCAATGGTCATTTATTAATTTTTATGTTTAAGAGGTCAGATAAAAAAAAAAGGATTGAAATATAGAAGCGGAGTAGTAATGAGAGGAGAGAGGAGAATGCAGAATGTTCATACATAGGGCATAACTGTTGTGGTGGAAATGTTATTGGTTAGCTGTGTTGATTCTGGTGGTGGGGATAGTTGTGTTTGATTGGTTGGTTTGTCAGTTGGTCAGGCAGTCGGTTGGGTTGGTTGGTTGTTTGACTGGTGGTTGTTTGTTCCCAAGGTTTATAATAGTAATATAGGTGTTTTTTTCATAGGGTGGAAGAAGAGTTACTTTTACGCCGCAGTTTAGGTGACTTGGAGGCAGATGCAAGGCGTGGCTCCACATCAGCAAGACGTAGTTTCTTTCGCCGTAAGAAACACCAGCGCAGCTCATCTCGAGACTCAAAGGAATTAGCCAGTTTTTCTAACATTAATCTTGGATGGTATAGTGATTCTGGTACTCTGAATGAAGAGGTTGCTCTTTGCTCCTATCAGCGCGTGGAAAGGCTTGATTGTAAGTACAAGATATTTTAGTGTGAATTCCAAAATGGTTTTCTACAATTTTTTATAATCCTGTCTGTAGGAATGTCACATGGATGGCAGTAATTTAACCCACTCTGGCATTTTATTTTTGCGTGTAATTTATAGATGACAAGAGACTGGCAGATTTTTTGTATTATATAACTTGCTTGAGTCAGCTTGTGTTTATGTCCTTTGTATGCCAAGAAAATGAAGGACTAGGAAGCCATAATGCAGATTTAATCTTTAGTGTCCTTGTGTCCTAGATATAGGATGGCATTTCAAACCCCACCTGGCTCAAGCATCCTAGTTATGGGTCAGCCATAGCCCCTTCATTTAAATGTTTTGCGCTCAGCTCCATGAAAACATACTTGGGAATAAATTATAGCCTCACTCATTCTTTATCTTTGAAATAAATCAAATTTGTGGTTAGCTTCAGGCTCCGGTCGCTTTAATCCCGGGAAGGAACCCATATATCCATTGAATAAGAGAGTGTATTGTCTCTGGAGATGGTTTAGACGATGTGGCTAGTTGTATTCTTTATTTTTCATTGGTCGGTACATTCTGGCATGTGTTCTGCTGCCAGCTGAAGTGCAAAAGCTGATCGGGTTTCTAAGTATTCATTCTGGCTCTGCACAGTGGAAAGCATAATTCTTTGCCATGTGGCTTCCATTTCAAAGACAGAGTTTTACTGCTGGCATATAAACAGCAGATTTCCTATGCAGTGAGAAGTTATGATAGCCGATGTACAGTCATGCATCACTTAACGATGGGGATACATTCTGAGAAATGTGTTGTTAGGCAATTTTGTAATTGTGCAAACGTCATAGAGAGTACTTACACAAACCTAGATAGTAGAATACACACCTAGGCTATATGGTATAACCTATAGCTCCTAGGCTACAAACCTGTACACCATGTTACTGTACTGCATGCTGTAGGCGGTGGCAACACAGTGGTATTATAATATTTTATTATAATGTTATAATCTTATATTATAATATTGTAATCTTACGGGACCACCATCGTATATGCGGTTCGTCGTTGACAAACTTTGTTATGCAGCGCATGACTGTAGATGGTACCAAAAGTCGTTTCGCATCTATACTGCATTCGTCAGGAACATCCCTCAGACTGAACTGTTATGTGTCTTTAAAAACAGATCAAGCCTGTACATGCATCTCTACAAGCATGTGGGTGGCCATTTCTAACATTTGTGTAACTAGAGTAAATATGAGAAATGTATTCAAAATGAAATAGTTTTATTTTGAGTATTAAAAACACAATGGGATGTCGTCTGTTAAAATATGAGAAATGTATGTTGTTATAAATGCTCTGAATTTGTTTATAGTCCATAGTAGGTACAGTTACTTTTGACTCACTCTATATTAGTGATGTGGACAGCTGACGATCAAATTTTTCACATAGAGCTTGTAGAGTTACTCATAATCATTGTCCATCTTTTATGGTTATAGCATTGTCACACACACACACCTTCATTTATCGCAACTGGAAGTTTGGAGTTACAATGAACTATACCCACACTGTCTCTGTGCTGATACAAAAACAAAAGAAAAGCCTTTTCATTATTTTTAGATCTTATTTGTCTTAAATTGTCAGATATCTCTTCTTCAATAATTTCTTAATTGTGAGAACTCCTTTTTGTTTCCTGACCTGTCCTTTTTATTTCAAAAAAGATATTTTATTGCTACCCTGATTTGATTAGCAGTGTATTGTATTGAGCCTGCTTATTTACTGAGGAGAGGGACAGACTTAAGGGCTTGACAAAGCTAAGAGAGCCATGACTGCTACAACTTCATGCTCTCAGGATAGGCAACGCAAGAATGCATCACATGTAACCTACCTAAATAAAACTGGGACCTCAAACTGAAATATAAATATAACAAAGTGAAATGTTTGCATCTTCTAGAGATTTATTTTGGGTATTTAGGAACTAACAATACTTACTGCATTTTCTAAGACAAGCAGAAACATCTCTGTCTTGTTGCCCACAAAATACAACTTTTTTCTTTATTTAGTCTTGTTTGGTTCACATAGTACTAACATTTTTTAAACCATTTGCAAAAATTTAAATGGTTTGTTAAAAGAATGTCGTATGCAGAGGTGGACTATTGCGTTTTAAATCATGATGCCAAGGGGTTTAGACCACTCCTTGCAGAGCATCAGACTATTTAATGTCTATACAAGTGGTTAAATGTGACTGACTGTCAGATGTTCAACCCTTTGTTCAGCAGGCTTTTGAGTACATACCCTTGCATCGTAATACAATTGAAGGGAAATGTGTTCTGTTCTTTGTGACCACTTTGTCATATGAAAGAGGCTCATGTCATGTGAAAGATATGTGTTTGAAGTGTTCCCCTCCCTCACAGTAACATCCAATGTGAAGATCTTGAAAGCTGTCTACAGTGTGAGATTTCAGGTTCACACAGCAGTGTTGCTGGAGATCCAAATTGTCTGGTATATTAAGCAGGTTGAGAATATGGCATATGAATTTTCATAATTTGTGTTCGTTACTATATATGATTTTTGTAAGCAACTGAATAAAAATGATGTGGCCACTGTATATATATATATAATGCAGTAGGAGAGCTGAGATATTTCTTTAGAATTTGTTTGGAAACCTTAATGCAGGAGAGACAAAGGCACAGATGGAGGTCAGTATTGAAGGATGAACTTAAAATAAATAGGTTGTATGTGTACTGGGTTTATTTGACTCAGGATAGGTGCAGGTATGTGCCTTTGTGAAGACATTAATGAACCTTTGGATTCTGTAAGAGGCTAGTTAAACAGCTGTTAGCTTCTCAGAAAGAACTCTGCCTTACATGATTAATTTTCATGTGTTTATTTGATTAATTTGCCAATGTGTTTTGACCGTGTAAACCTTACTTAAATATCTTCTCGTTAGATCCAGTGTTCAGGCCAGTCCTAGTAGTTGGACCTCTGGCTGAATGTGTCACAGAGAAACTGATACAGGATTTCCCTGACAAGTTCACCCGATGTATCCCAGAAGTCATGCACTGCCCACTGAACATGATGGAGAAAGGGATATCAGAAAACATCTTTGTGGACTTCCGAAAGAAAGGCAGTAACTTTGAGTGCACTACCGTTACAGCAGTGAAAGAAATCTGTGATAAGGTAATTGAATTCTCATTCACTTAACTCTGAAGGCATTTGGCTGTTGTAATTTAGGAATATATTTGAGCTGTTTTACTGCAGTAAATTCCAGGAAGTTTACATTTGGCAAGATAATGAAGTTCATGGCAGTGTTCTTGAATATTCATATTGTCAGCAGTTTGGTGAATTCACCACATACCACCTTGGGGCATCCAAATAGTTTTGAAACCCCTGTGGTGTATTGATACATCACAGTTCAGGACATAACAGATGTATGTATAAACTTATTTCAACACACATTACAGGCTCAGTGTTAATCATATACGAATGATGATGTTATTATTACAGTCCTGCATGTGTATAAATTGAATTGTTATTTTCATTCCAGAATAGCCACTGCATTTTAGACATCAGTTTAGCTTCAGTTGAAAGGCTGCATCGTCACCAAATTTATCCTATAGTGTTACTAATCAAGTTCAAATCAACGAAACAAATAAAAGAAGTGAAGGATACTCGTTACTCTATGGAGAAAGTCTCAGCTAAGGCAGCCAAAGAAATGTATGAACATGCCTCAAAGTTGGAGTCAGAATACAGACATTACATTTCAGGTACTTGTTCCCTTTTTTTTTCAATAGTGACATAGGAAGGAATGAGCTGGAATTCAAATGTTATCCCAGTTGCTTTGTCATGCTGCTATTGCTGGAACTGAGACATTCACTCTTATCTAAGCTTAGTTTTGTATGTTTGATTCTTTATTTTGTTGCAGCTGTGATCCCTGCAGGTGTGAATGTGGCTTACATGTGCACACAGATCAAGGTAGCTGTTGATCAGGAGCAGAAAAAAACCCTCTGGGTACCCTGTGGATCAATGTGACAGTCAGCATCTTTCCCAGCTTCTGCTGGGAAATCTGTTACAGCACTGGATATGCAGAGATGGCAGTCCTTATAGCATCGTTCACAACATGCACTGTATGTAGTTGGCACAATGAGTGCTATCACTTGGCTTCTAATAGTTGTGTCCACCAAAAGGCACATGCAGTATTACAAGTGTGTCATGCTGGCACTAATTCTTTCTCAAACTGATCAGTATTAAATATACAGTTTACTAGTTTCATGCAAATAAGTGATGATCTGGTATTGAATATAGTTACATAAAATAGATATTTCGTAGAAAATAATTTAGCACACCTCTGTCTGAGTGTTTCGGGTGGAAGAACTCAATTGATGTTGTAGCATCTAGTCATGAAAATATAAAAATGTCTTAATAACAGCTTAAGGCAAATTACACTATTATTTTCCACTGTCATACTTAGGTTGCTGATGTGTTCTCCTGCCATCTCACTGCCCTTAGAGCTAATTCCTTAAAGTTGTGGTATAACATTTTTTTGTATCACATTGGCTGAAAACATGAAAATTCTGTGTCAATCATTGATTTCAAATGCTTAATAAGTGGACATTGGTACTAGGTCTTCTGAAGACAGTTCAATTGCCATCAGTTATTGAGTAATTGATTATTGCAGATGCACATAATCTTGAAATTCTTCAATATAAATTCATGGTCATTTCCATCTTTTTACATGAATAAATGCCAAAATAATATACAAGAATTGTGTTTTTTTTTTTTTACAGCCAGTCCAAATGGAAATGTGACACTTCAAATTTGGGACATGGGTACTTCCTTTTCCATTGTTCCAAGTTCAACATCATCATCATCATGATCATCATCATCATCATAACTGAAAAGGTGCAAGATACACAGATACAGAGGTCACAGTCACATAGACAGTGAATTCATATGTACTGTTACATCACAAAGATAGGGGCATATCATCTTCCAGTGTCTTGAAATGACAATACATATTTGTTACTGATTAAACGTTCTCAGTAGTTACAGAGCTCAACCCTTAAATATGGCAAGTAGACTTCCACCTGTGAATATGAGTGACTTTCAGATAAAATGAATGAAAAAGTGTACAGCTACTGGGACTGTTCCTGAAAGGTCTTCTTGCAGGGTGCATTAGAACATTAAGTGACCTGCTGTAGAAATCTAGTCAATCCAGTTGCTGAGCTGAGGAATCCATTAACCAAATATTTATTTATTTATTATTATTTTGAAATCTTTAAAGTTTTAAAGATGTATGTCTGAGAAACACCAAATACATTGTTTCTTGGCTCACTCAGATACAGGAGACTGGCTTGTGCATGATTAGTGAAACCAACAAAGTAATTTTAAAGCATGTAGCTTTTTCTTTGCCACTACCAGCACACTGAATTGACATCTGCTTTATTTCATGGACCAAACTAAGTGTCTTTTAAAATGGACACATTTAAAGATCTATCAGAGATGAGGTATTAGTACTCTGTGTTGTCGCCTTAATGTATTGTAGTGTTGCCAGTACCAGAATGCATGAAAGTGTACTGTCTGACAGAGTACTGAAGGCAGATGGTAGGTCCCCCACTCATCATTACATTCTGCCTTTAGGATTGGGTGATCTATTACATTTCCTTGTGTATGAGATATTTGGTATGTGTATAGTTTGTGGAGAGGCGGAAGTCATACAGAAGTAGTCTAATATGCACTGTGTTCATTTAATTGCAAGATGCACCCTTCATTTCATTGAGATAACACTATAAATACAGTATCTTCTCTTATTTATCATAATGAAATATGACATACAATTTTTGTAATCCGTATCCTATTCAATAGACTGAATATGTAGTGCTTTAATCCAACAGACAGCACCATCAGTAATAAATAATTTTTTTCATTTGTGATGACCCTCCTACATGTTTTGGCTGCTTTAAGACCATCATCAGGAAGGTTGTGTACAAAGGAATACAAATACAGCACACACTGTCAAAGAGGTGCATGTGTAGAGTTAAAATACAATATTGTCCATTAAAATTGCTACAAGTATTTAGGATATAAATCATATACAGGTATTTTTATTTCTTAGCCCTGGAAGATAAATATTATTAAGAAATGCAATACTGTTGTAATTGATTTGTATTGTAAACATTCATAGCAATTTTAATTGATAATATTTTATTTTTAGTACACACATGCACATCTTCAACAGAATTTGCTGCATTTGTATTCCCTTGTATACAGCCTTCTTGATGATGGTTGTGCAGAGGCCAAAACATGTAGGAAGGACATTGTAAGTGACAAATAATTATTTATTATTGATGGTGCAGTTTGTTGTAATAAATTCTGTGTAACATAAATTATAAAGAAATCAGTAATTGTTGTGGTTCATAAGAGTATCTTGTGTTTAGGTGACAATGGTGATTCCCATACTCGCATTTTCTACACAGTAGATAATATTTGTAGATATGTTCACAGTAAGAGCGAATCTTCTGTGGACTGTGCAATTTTATCTTTATAGCTGCATAAATTTAAGCATGCTTTGTCTGAAGTGTTGTCCATTTTTGTTGTAAAATATTGGCAGATATGAATTATGACTTGGTTTATGTTCATGTAAGCCTAACAGTTTCTGTAAAGGTTACCATATTATTTGTGCAGATATCTGCATATTAACAAAGAGTTGTTATTTGATTTTTGCATAACTCAGTTGTTGAATTTGGTGATTTTGCCCCACTTCTGGCATGAGATGCCAGTAGGTCATGCATAGTATCTGAATCTGAACAGAATGAGAATGAATTTGATCTTTAGACTAATTTAGAGTTTTTAATAAGATGACCAAAACCAATGATAATCAAATGATAATCAAGCATGCATAATAGTGGCTCGAATGACATGGCTGTTAGTTGTTTCACTATATTTCAAATATACTTGTCAGTGGATTAGAGAGGCAACTAGATGTGATACAAAGGCAGGTGAGAGGTATTTGACCATTATTCTTTTGTAGTAATCGTCCGTTTACATGCAAACTCTTTTAAATAATCAAGGTGCCCAAAAGCATTTGTTATCCATGTATTTATGCACACACTTAATCTGATGTGTTGGTCTGAAGTATATACTACCATTTATTTGAAAGGGAGGGGGGTGGGGGGTGTTCACTGTAGTGGAACTCACTGTCACAAGTAGTTTTGTGCTTTTATTTATAATGTGCTATACACACAAACACACACACACACACATATATATATACACAGCACACCAAGGAATCAAAGTATGTGTCTCTAAATGAGAAAAATTTGTAAGATCAAATTTATGCATTTTATATGTTTAATACTGTGTTAAAAGAGGTACAGCCCCATGTGTTAATGGAAGCAGGAACCATAAGATTTCCTAATTATTTTTACCAAACAATTTTTCCCTTGGCAGCCACTTTTCTACTTACTGGAAAAATGCAGATTAAAACTAACAATCAGTTTAAAAAAAAAATGAGAATTTAACTTTTGATATCAGTATAGATACAGGTTTAGTATCAGAGGTACATATTTGGATATGATTGGTGGTGGCAGTCAGATGTTACAGTTTGTACTAAGCGACTGCCCCATTGCCATTACCAGATTTAGTCTTTCAAACTTTGAACTAGTACATTTAAATAGTCCACTTGTAGGTGGAGGGATATAGAATACATTTTATGTGGTATTTTGAACTGATCAAATAGCACAAAGTTGAGATTGATATTATTATACCCATCTGTTAGATTTTTTACAGTGCAGTACTCTACCAGTTAGGATTATAAAATGTAAGTGAGGACATTCTTAATGCTTGTAATTGAAACATTTAATGCCATGCAAAATAACAGTAGGACGAAGGAAATGACTTGCCTTGTTAAGACTGACATTGCTAGAAAGTGGAAAGCACCTTTGGTGTTGTTAAGAAGAATGGTATTAGAACTCATTATAAGCATCATTTTTTTCCTACATAAATATTTATACATATACACACGCATCTAAATACTTTACATTTGCTTATAATATAGGATGTGTTCTTGTGTATTGATTATATTATCAAATGATCGAAAACTAATTTATTGATGCTGATGTATGGATGTTGTAAGTATTAATATACAGTATTGCGGTTGTAACAAGTCACTAAAGGTAAACTTTGTAAATAATATGTGTTTACATGTATGTGATACAGAACTGATCCTTTCTTCCATGTGTAGTAAATGGAACACAATAAATGTAGGAGAGGAGAAAATATGGTTTGTCAGAAATGTATGTTTTCATTTTCTTTGGCAGCATGT
>Ga0123353_10012638_pt1 | contig 12026 bp, 5 predicted proteins | sample TergutLab28metaG_3_FD_92763 | JGI IMG/M metagenome (GOLD analysis project Ga0123353, IMG submission 92763) | Labiotermes labralis P3 segment gut microbial communities from Petit-Saut dam, French Guiana - Lab288 P3 | ecosystem: Host-associated > Arthropoda: Insects > Digestive system > Gut ... | reverse complement strand
TCGGCGAAACATCTATTACACCCGGTATAGCACCCACATAATTGGTGTTTTGCGCCTGAATAAAAAAACCAATATTCAGCATTAAAACAAGAATAAATAATGGTTTTTTCATCATAATGATTAATTGTTAATTATTAATTGTCAATTGTTTATGGAACTTTTAAAATTTATTTTTTGAAATTTTTTATTTTTTCAAAAAGCAAGAAATCCATTAATACTTTTTGAAAAGCTGTTAAAATATCGCCGCGAAACTATAAAAATATTTTATGGATCAATCATTTTTGAAATTTTCATCTATCGATCCACCTATCTATCTATCTATCTATCTGCTGTTAGATAAAAGTTTTAATCGCACAATTTGCAAATGTGAACAGCCTCAATATTCTATCGTGACACGTGACAAGTGACAAGTGACAGTTACCTTAAATATCAAACACTTCCGCACTGTTAATTATCAATTTTCAATTCTCCATTTTTTTTACCGCAAAGGGTGCAAAGTGTTATTATATAGTATGTTTTCTTTGTGTTTCTTTGTGTTTACTTCGTGTTCTTGGTGGTTAAAAACAGTTTCAAAGAAAAATAGAACGTAACAGCATCTTAACATTCTCGTATCACCCAGATAATAAAATATTTGTAGTTTTGCAAAAATAATATTTTATCATATCAGATGAAAATAAACAATCTTCAATCAACACTAAAAGAACAACTTGAGTGCTTTCTATCAGAACAGCACAAAAAATATCCTCTACAAAATCTTTTAAAAATCGACCTTCATTGCCACGACTACAATAGCGATGAACCCGATGAGTTAATCGGAAGAATATTAAAAGTCCCTGAAACTTGGATTTCGTCCGAAAGATTAATAAAAGAGCTGAAAAAGAACGATTGCCAAGCATTTACCATTACCAACCACAACAATGCGCGTTCGTGTTACGAAATGCAGGAAAAGGGTATTGATGTGCTTACGGCAGCCGAATTTAGCTGCTGGGTTCCCGATTTTAACATTGGAATTCATGTGCTTGCTTACGGTTTTACTCCGCAGCAAGAAAAACGTTTGAAAAAACTTCGGCGTGATATTTATACATTTCTGGAATACACTTATACCAATAATATTCCTACGATTTGGGCACATCCGTTGTATCATTATTCAACAAAAGAAATGCCTCAAATGGAGTTTTTCGACAAAATGCTGCTGTTGTTCGAGCGGTTTGAAATGTTGAACGGACAGCGTGACACTTGGCAAAATATGTTGGTAAAGGAATGGATAGAAAGCACCACCGCCGAAAAAATAGATTCGAGTGCTAAAAAATTCGGTATTTCTCCCTATAAATACTGCCGAAATCCTTATAAAAAAACACTTACAGGAGGTTCTGACAGTCACATGGGCATTTTCTCGGGATTGTGCGGTTCGTATTTATATGTGCCGGATTTGCAGCAGCGATTGCAAACAGAGCGTGTTTCCGGATTAGCACTCGAAGCTATTAGAAATGGAGATATCGTTCCTTATGGTTCGTATCAGAATTCGGAAAAACTGACCATATCTTTTTTAGACTATCTCTGTCAAATCGCTTTAAATTACAAAGATCCGGGTCTAATTCGCTTACTTTTGCACAAGGGCGATACTTCCGATAAAATCATATCAATGATTGCGTCCAATGCTTTTGCTGAAATACAAAGGCACAGAGTAACCATGTCGTTTATGGAATTATTCCATAATTGTTTGCTTGGAAAAACGCCTTCGTTTTTAAAAAAAGTAACCGTACCTAAATCTTATAAACCTGTGTTTGACGCTGCTAAAGAAATGGCAAAAGAACATAAAGAAGGCAATAGCGACCTGTCTGAAAGGGACTACAATCTACTGTTAGACATCAATAATCACATGAACCAATTGCTATTTACCAGATTAAAAGATAAGATAGCAAAATTGGAATCCGATTCTTCCGAAGACATTAATGTAGAAAAGATTATAAACAATTTAGAGTTGCCCACTTCTTTGCGGACCTACACCGATCATAAAAAAAAGAACGGCAAAGGCAGTTTCGACATAAATAAGTTTTTAGACGGGCTATCGTTCCCGTTTTTAGCCTCATCAGCAATTTTGGCGGCACATTTTACCAGTGCAAAAGTATTGTTTAATACCCGTCCGTTTTTAAAGAAATTCTCTGGTCAATTAAACAAGTTCAAACACCCTGATCGGGTGCTGTGGCTCACCGATACTTTTGAAGATAAAAACGGCGTTTCCGTTGTGTTACAAATGATGCATCAGGAAATAAAAAAACGGAATCTTCCTATTGATATTTTGGTTTGCAGTAGCACGTTACAAAGCGATGACAATTTAATTGTCATGAAACCTGCCTGCGAAATTCAAACCCCATTATATCCAAATCAACCCATACGAATACCTAACTTTTTGGAACTGCATAATTTATTTCACGATAAAGAATACGACCGCATTGTTTGTTCTACCGAAGGAATTATGGGAGCAATGGGATTGTATTTGAAACACGCTTATTCAGTACCGGCATATTTTTACATTCACACCGACTGGGTAATGTTTAGCCGTAAAGTGTTAAATTTTGACAAGCACAATCAAAGCCGTATACGCCGTTTTCTAAGAACATATTACGGAGCCTTCGATAAAATTTTTGTTCTCAACAGCGACCAAAAGAAATGGCTCACAGGACGCGAAATGAATTTCGACAACGACAAAGTGTGCCTTACCGCTCATTGGGCTGACAGCATTTTCAAACCTCATCAAAAAAGCAAAAAAGAAGTGTTTGATATTGACAATCATCGTCCTGTTTTATTATATGCAGGCAGAGTGAGCAAAGAAAAAGGCGTTTTGGAACTGCCCAATATATACAACACTGTCAAAAAAAATCATCCTAATGTGGCTTTGGTGGTAGTAGGACAAGGACCTGCATACGAAGAACTGAAAACAGCATTGCCCGAAGCCACTTATTTCGATTGGGTAGAACGCGAAAAACTTCCGGAAATTTACTCCGCTGCAGATGTTTTGGTTTTTCCGTCAAAATTCGATACTTTTTCGTGTGTCGTACTCGAAAGTTTAACCTGCGGATTGCCTGTCATTGCATACAGTACAAAAGGACCGAAAGATATTATCGAAGACGGCGTTTGCGGATATTTAGTAAAAACAAACGAACAAATAATTGATAAAATAAATACCTATTTAAATGGAGGTAAAAAACTTCACGACAGTTTTAGGCAATCTGCAATAATTCGCTCCAAAAATTATGATGTAAACAGAATCATGCAAAACTTTATTGCTAACATTGATTTGAAATGATAGTGAAAGAAAAAGACGAAAAATGGTGGAAACATGGAATTGTTTACCACATATATCCCCGCAGTTTCATGGACTTGAATAACGACGGAAGCGGAGATTTGCAGGGAATTATTCAAAAATTAAATTATTTGGAAGAATTGGGTATTCATGCGATATGGTTATCTCCGGTTTATCAATCGCCCTTAATTGACTGTGGTTACGATATATCCGACTACAAATGCATACATCCCGATTACGGTACAATGGACGATTTCAAACAATTGCTCAATGAAGCTCATCGAAGGAATATACGGATTATCATGGATTTGGTACTCAACCATACATCCGACATGCATCCCTGGTTTTTAGAATCAAAATCGTCTAAAGAGAATGACAAACGTGACTGGTATATTTGGCTTCCGCCGCGAAACGGGAAATATCCTAACAACTGGAGAACAAACTTTGGCAAAAAAGCATGGAAATACGACCCTTTAACAAAAGAGTATTATTATCACTCTTTTTTTTGGGAACAGCCCGACCTTAATTGGAGAAATCCGGAAGTAAAAAAAGCCATGTTCGATATCATATCTTTTTGGCTTGATATGGGAGTGGACGGATTTAGATTAGATGTAATCAATATGATATTCAAAAACAGTTTGTTTAAAAATGACAGTATAAAATCGTTATTCTCAAACAAGGAAGTTTTTAGTAGAAATCAGCCGGAAGTATATGAAGTATTGAAAGAGTTTCGATTGTTGCTTGAGCAATATCCTGATAAAACAAGTGTGGGAGAAATATATACCCTTCCGCCGGGAAATGCAAAGTTAACAACCGGTTTCTTGGGAAATGGCTCTGATATGCTGCATCTTGTTTTCGATTTCTCTCTTATATTTTCATTTTGGAATGCTTCGTCTTACTATAAAATTATTAATAAATATTATCAACACATTCCGCCGAAAGGCTGGCCATGCTTTTTTCTTTCAAATCACGATATAGGAAGAAGCGTGGGAAGAACGATGTTCTCTTTTCATAAACAACCCAAAGCCAAATTACACGCTACTTTACTGCTGACCCTCAAAGGAACTCCGTTTATTTACTACGGAGATGAAATCGGAATGGAAAATGCGGATATTCCAAAACATAAAATCAAAGATTTATACGGCAAAATCTTTTATCCTTTATACAAGGGGCGCGACGGCGCAAGAACTCCTATGCAATGGGACGACAGCTTAAATGGGGGGTTTACGACAGGCAAATCTTGGCTCCCACTGCACAAAAATTACCGACAAGTAAATGTAAAAAATCAAGCGGAAACACACGATTCGGTACTCAATGTCTATAAACATCTTATCGAACTTAGGAATAAAACGCCTGTATTGCAACATGGTGAAATACAATTTATCAAACTAAAACAAAAAGGCATATTGTGCTATGAACGCACACTTGAAACCCGAAAAGTTTTAGTTGCATTAAATTTCACATCACGCAAAAAAACTGTCAATTACGAGTCATCCGAACAGGTAGAAGTGTTGTTTTCAACACACCGCATTCAGCACTTTAACAAAGATACGATATTTTTGAATCCTTTTGAAGGTATTGTTTTAGGAATAAAAATGAGGAAGATAGATATAAACTGCTGCTAACGGGGTGTTTGGCGCAAGCGGGGCATTATCTCGCGCGGACAGATATTTTGCTATTTTCGAGGCGCGGCTCGCGTTGAAAATGTGTTGAAAGTCCCGCCTGCCGCCAAGTCCCAGATCGTTGTGTGCCATTGTGGGACAGTGCGTACACCAACAAAACGCAGTTGAAAACAAGAACAAATTAGAGGTGTTTATTCGGAAAAAGTTGTAATTTTGCACATTGAATAGGAATAGAATTTCAAGATGATATTTATGCCTTAGGAATTTCCAATATGATAGTTCACAATGACGGAAAAACGAATGTCTATCTTGGCGATTGTTTTGAAGAAGTAAATAAAGTAAAAGAAAACTTTAAACCAACTGTTGGCTTTCTTAATCCGCCATATAAAAGTAAAAAGTCTGATGTTGAAGAATTAGATTTTGTTTTAAACAATGTAAATACACTTGATAAAGGCGGAAAATGTGTAGCGATTATTCCTTTAAGTTGCGTGATTGCTACAAAAGGCGATGTTTTAGTAAGGAAAGAACAAATACTTGAAAATCACACATTGGAAGCGGTAATGTCAATGCCCGAAGATATTTTTCATAATTCCAAAGTTGGAGTTATCACTTGTATAATCGTGATAACAGCCCATATTCCGCACCCAAAAGGCAAAAAAACTTGGTTAGGTTATTGGCGAGAAGACGGTTTTGTAAAAACAAAAGGCAAAGGAAGAATTGACTTAAATGAGACGTGGAAAAAGATAAAACAATATTGGCTGACTACTTACATTAACAGAGAAAGTGTAGAGCGTTTGAGTGTAACAAAAGAATTAAAGGCAAACGAAGAATGGTGTGCCGAAAATTACCTTGTTGCTAATTACGATGGAATAGATTACGATTCATTCAAAAAGCAAACACAAAAATATTTTATACAATGATTTTTCAACAAATCAATTCCAGCACTCTCTTCATTGCATTTTCTAATCCGTTGCAATCTTTTCCGCCTGCAGTAGCCAGTGAGGGCTGTCCACCTCCACCGCCCTGCATCAGTTTTGCAGCCTCCCGAACCAAATTTCCGGCATTCAATCCTTTGGCAACCAAATCATCAGAAAGAGCAATTACTAAATTGGGTTTATCTTCATAGTTTGAACCCAAAATAACCAATAGATTTTCTTTTAGGTTTCTGATTTTATAGGCAGCTTGCTTCATTGTCTCAGGCGGCGCATTTGTTAAATGTTGAATAACTTGATATCCATTGTGTTGTTCTATATTTTTGTTTAATATTTCTACAAAACGCTGCACGCGTTCAAAAGCAAAATCTTCCATCTCTTTGCGAAATTTCTCGTTTTCTTCAGCCAGTTTATGCAATGCTTGCATAATATTGGGAGATTTCAGAAAATCTTTTATGTCATCTACAATATGAAACAGGTGGTTCACGAAGTTTTCTGCCTGAACGCCTGAAATAGCTTCAATACGTCGTACACCGGCAGCAATTGCGCTTTCGGAGAGCAAACGCACGTAGCCTATATTTCCTGTAGCAGAGGTGTGTGTGCCGCCGCACAACTCTATGGAATCGCAAAATTTTATCACACGCACTTTTTCACTGTATTTCTCACCAAACAACGCCATAGCGCCCATTGTTACCGCCTCATCCATCGGGATATTGTTATAGACACAGAGAGAGATATTCGCTCTTATTAACCCATTTACAATAGCTTCCACTTCGCGCAATTGTGTATCTTCCACTTTTGAAAAATGAGAAAAGTCGAAACGGAAACGGTCGAAAGCCACCATTGAGCCTTTTTGTTCCACGTGCGTACCCAATACTTTGCGCAACGCAAAATGCAATAAATGAGTGGCAGTATGGTTGTTTTGTACCGAAACCCGTTTTGCTTCATCCACCTTAGCGGTAAAAACAGTAGTTAAATTATCCGGTAAAGAAAGGGCAATATGTACAATTAAGTCGTTTTCTTTTTGTGTATTAATGATCTCTATTTTGTCGTTTATATTTTCCAAAATTCCGGTATCTCCCATTTGTCCTCCCGACTCGGCATAGAAGGGTGTTTTCTCTAAAACAATTTGATAATAACTTTTTCCTTTCGATTTAATATTTCTATATTTCAATATTTTTGCTTCACACACCAAATTATCGTAACCTACAAATTCGGTAGGTTTTTCTGTTATTATCAACTCTACCCAGTCTTCTGTTTCAACAGCAGCAGCAGCCCGTGAGCGTTGTTTTTGCGCCTCCAAACCTTTATAAAAACCCTCCATATCTACCGTCATTCCTTTTTCGGAAGCTAACAATTGGGTTAAATCTATTGGGAAACCATAAGTGTCGAAAAGTTCAAAAGCGAAAGCGCCGGAGACTTCAAATAAATTTCCCGCTTCAAACCGCTGTATTCCGCTTGCTAAAGTTTTTAAAAAAGAATTTTCTTCTTCTCTAATCACTTTTTCGATAAGATTTTGCTGGGCTTTCAGTTCTATAAAAGCGTGTCCCATGTTTTCTACCAATGTAGAAACTATCTGGAAAATAAAAGGTTCTTTAAAACCGAGGAAAGTATAACCGTATCGGATTGCGCGGCGCAAAATTCTACGAATCACGTATCCGGCGCCTGTGTTAGAGGGCAACTGTCCGTCGGCGATTGCAAAACTTACCGCACGGAGATGGTCGGCAATTACGCGCAACGCAATATCGATTTTCTCTTCAGCGCCGTATTCTTTATTTGAGAGTTGTGCAATTTTTTGAATCACAGGCTGGAAAACATCAGTATCGTAGTTCGATTTTTTTCCTTGCACAGCCATACACAGACGTTCAAACCCCATTCCGGTATCTACGTGGCTGGCGGGCAGTTTCTGCAACTCTCCCGATGCAATTCGGTTGTACTGAATGAACACCAAATTCCAAATCTCCACTACCAAAGGGTTATCTTTATTGATGAGCGCGGCGCCATCAATTTTGAGCCGTTCATCGTTGTCGCGCAAGTCAATATGTATTTCAGAGCACGGACCGCACGGACCGGTTTCTCCCATCTCCCAGAAATTGTCTTTCTTGCCGCCGTACAAAATCCTTGATTCGGGAAGATATTTTTTCCAATACTCTAAGGCTTCCAAATCTGCTTGCGTCCCCTCCTGCAAATTACCTTCAAAGAGAGTAGCATACAACCGGCTTTCATCTAATTTCATCACTTTAGTAAGAAATTCCCATGCATATTCAATTGCTTCTTCCTTAAAATAGTCTCCAAACGACCAGTTTCCGAGCATTTCAAACATAGTGTGGTGGTAAGTATCTCTACCCACCTCTTCCAGGTCGTTGTGCTTACCGGAAACGCGCAAACATTTCTGGGAGTCAGCAATACGCAGATGTACCACAGGTTGATTTCCCAAGAAAATATCTTTAAATTGATTCATTCCAGCGTTTGTAAACATCAGGGTTGGGTCGTTTTTAACCACCATAGGCGCAGAAGGCACAACAGTATGATTTTTTGATTTAAAGAAATCTAAAAAAGCGGTACGTATTTCATTACAATTCATAAAGTTACAATTTTTTTAAAAAGAGCGACAAAAATACATGAAATTCTAAGTTATTTTAAATCGGAAGAAATATAGGTTACGTTTTTATAAATCTCTTTCAATTTTTTTGCTACGTGTTCCCATTTCAGGTTATCCACGTCTTCTTTTCCTTTAACTGCAAAGAAGTGTGATAGCGCAGGGTAGTTAATGATTCCGTAAATAGCATCTGCCATTCCGTCAATATCCCAAAAGTCCACTTTGATGGCGTGAGTAAGCACTTCTGCCACGCCCGATTGTTTAGAGATTATTGTAGGCACATTTGCTCGCATCGCTTCTAAGGGCGATATGCCGAATGGTTCAGATATAGATGGCATTACATACACATCACTCATGCCAAACATCAGGTCAATATCTGAGCCTCTTAAAAAACCGGTAAAATGGAATCGGTCTGCGATGCCCAGTTCTGCAACACGGCTAATAGTTTGCGCCATCATGTCCCCGTCACCGGCAAGTACAAAACGCACATTCGGCACTTTTTCCAGCACCTTTTTTGCAGCTTCAACAAAATATTCTGGTCCTTTTTGGAAGGTAACACGTCCTAAGAAGGTTACAATTTTTTCCTCTACATATTTTTCACGCACAACCTCTTTTCCTGTAGGTTCAACAGCGTTGTGTAGCGTAAACACTTTTTCTTCAGTAATTCCGTATTTTTGAATGATAATATTACGAGTCAAGTCGCTCACAGCGCAAACGGCATCTGCTTCAGTCATTCCATATTTTTCCAAGCCGTAAACAATGTCGTTTCTGTTTTTTTCACTTGAGCGGTCATACTCGGTAGCGTGAACATGTACTACCAATGGTTTTCCACTCACATTTTTAGCAGCGATACCTGCTTTGTATGCAAGCCAGTCGTGCGCGTGGATGACATCAAACTCGTAGTTTCTTGCAATTTCAGCAGCTACCATAGCGTAGTGATCCACTTCATTCATCAGGTTTTCAGTATATTTTCCGGAAAACTCATATTTTCGTTTATCGCAAATCTCTTCTTCTTCAAAAATTCCGCTATTCAATTGGTCAACAATACGATAATATTCGTCCATTCCAATATACGGCACTAATTTCGATTCTACTTCGAGAAACTCAACCTTTTCGGAAAAAGTTTGTAGATGCACAAAGCGTGTGTTTACTTCCACATCGCTTGCGCTAATAATTTTCACATAAGTCTCATCTTCATCCTTCGAGGCTTTAGGCATAACAAAAAGCACGTCCACATTGTTTTTAGCGAGCCCTTTTGTAAGACCGTAGCAGGCAGTGCCTAAACCACCTGCAATATGAGGAGGAAATTCCCAACCAAACATTAGTACTTTCATAATATGAATTTAGGGTGCAAAATAACATAAAATATCATACTGAGTGAAGAATATTTTAGAGTAAACACATTAAAATTTTTGCAACAAATTACAATTTATAGATTCAAAAGGTGAAATTTCACATTTTTTTCTAAAACAGGAAAAGGGCTGTCTGTGAATTTATCAGACAGCCCTTTGTAAAATCTTCAAAAAGACACCTCACACCTGTGTCATGGGTTAGTCATCAAATAGACATCTAACACTTATGGCATCGGTTGCTTTGATCTCCCCTATTTCTAAATCGTCACAATAGTAACGCATAATGGTTCCTAATAGGGTATTAGTGGTCGTATTAATAGATGCATCTGCAGACCACCATGCGGTGTATCCATACAGGCTTTCGAAACGTTGCAGTGTGCTGTTATAAAATCCCGCACCTCTTGCATCGAAGAGGGTGTTGTTTGTGTTGTTATTGGGCTGTAGCCAATAATCCGGATTTCTTAAATCATTAATATGGTATGCGTTAAGGAGTTGCCACTCTTCTAAGGTTGGCATCCGCCAGCCTTCCGGACACAATTCCCCGCCCATCACGTCATCGTAAGTATAAAGCAATCCGAAGTTAAGTGCGTTTTGCTCTTTATCGGGGTATAAGTAGTGATAGTATGGTTGAGCAAAAGGTATATAAGTACTATCTTGGTAAAGAGTACCACGAACGTTATCTCTATACCAACAGAACCCTACCAATTCAATAACCCTGTAAGTTTCGTCGTTCACCTCATCAAGTTTTTCTACCGGGCAAGCCTGTTTTACAACCATTACTCCTGCTGCCATAGCTTCTCCACAATCGCTTGATATGGTGATCTCGTAATCAAAAGTACCTATCTCAAGCGGAGTTCCACTAATGGTTAGTATATTTCCGGTAACCGTTGCGGTAATACCTTCCGGCAATCCGGTTACCACAATATCCACAGCACCTACAATAGAATAGACAATATCTTCAATTGGGTTCGGCTGTCTTAGTGTTTGCGTTGTTGTGGCAGGATCAGAGATTAGTATAATAGCGGGATTTGGCGCAATTTTTATCTCAACAGCATCGCTTACCACGTTTCCACACACTACATTCGTTATGGCAACTCTAAACCAAGTGGTTTGGGTTAAGTTTCCGGTAACTAATGTTGGATTGGTTGCACCCGGAATATCGGAAAATCCTGTGGTTGCACTTGTGGTTGACTTTTGCCATCTGATAGGACCGGAATAATCATCCAGCGTTAAGGTGGTACTTGTGTTGTAACAAACCATTGTGCTTTCTGCCTTAATCTCTCCTTCATTAGGGGCTGCAAAAACAGTAAGTACTACGGAATCACTTTCAGCATTACATCCGGCTGCCATTGCAACAGTGAGGCGATAGCTATAATTTCCGGGTATCAGGATATTGGAAACGATTAGTTCTTCGGTATCGTCATCTTCATAGATGGCATTGTGTGGTGTGCCGTCAGCTACGTCAGCCCAAGCAGTTCCGTTATAATATTGCCACTGATAAGTGGGGATACCCTCGCCGCCGGTTCGTGAACTGGAGAGGACACTTGTTTTGCTTTCGCAAATGGAGTCGGGAACTGCCACAGCACCAGATAAAACAGGCTTGGAGATAATGGTAATGAGAACCGTATCGCTAAAAGCATGTTCACAAGCGCCGCTCTTTACTACAGCACGATAATGGCGATTAGCATATAGTGGTTCCATCTCTTCGCTCGGTAATGTTGTAGTAGTGTTGTCTATTACATGAAGATCACTCACGAAATTATCGTCAGAGTACTCCCATCTCACCACTGTTCCAACATTACTTGATAATCTCAACGTGTCGGGGGTGCCTCCACTGCAAAGTGTTTGATCTATTGCAATGGTGCCTCCAACAGTAAGTGGGCTTACAGTAACATGTACAGAGTCTTCCACATAGCATTCATATTTATTGTATGCTTTTACATAATACCAGCCTTCAACTGAAGTTTCTGCAGGAATTAATAGATTCAAGTAATTGCTATCAGAATAAAATTCTACCATTTCAATATTTTCGCTTGCAGCAAGAATTAAATCGTTCAAGTCAACACTTTCTCCTATACAAATGGTATCGTTAACTTTAACAATCACCGGTATATCTGGACATTCAACTTCTACTATCATGATAAACACAAAACCGGTATCGCAATCCATATTCGGACAGCACAATATGTAAGAAAATCCATCAGGTCCTGAATAGTG
>Ga0123353_10012637_pt1 | contig 12026 bp, 10 predicted proteins | sample TergutLab28metaG_3_FD_92763 | JGI IMG/M metagenome (GOLD analysis project Ga0123353, IMG submission 92763) | Labiotermes labralis P3 segment gut microbial communities from Petit-Saut dam, French Guiana - Lab288 P3 | ecosystem: Host-associated > Arthropoda: Insects > Digestive system > Gut ... | reverse complement strand
CTCCATCCAATCGGGGCTCCAGTCGTCAAAGCGAAGCAGGAAACCATCTTCATCCACTTCAAACGATTTGCCCTTATACGTAATTTCAGCCATGCAAGTCCTCCTTGGACAGTTTCTATGCCAATCAAAGATATGCCGGCAACGCCAGCAAGCCGCTCAGACAATTCCGGGTCCAGCGGTTCACGCTGACCTACCCACGCAATATGTTTGAAAGATAGTACGCTCAACCGCGTCCTTTCCTATCATGTCAGCTAAAGACTGCCACAAGCTTCGACGAATGGCAAGCTGATAGGAAAAATTTTTATAAACAAAATAAATTGAAATAAATATATTATTTTCTCTCGCATCCGGCACCTTCACGGCAGGCGGATCAGGCGTCCTGCGCTCCTTGATTTTACGCGCGGAAAGGAGATAATACCCAGTGGGCGTATCAAGGCATACCTCAACTCCGTCATCGCGCAAGCCCGAAACGCCCTGTTGAACCTTACCGCACCCAGGAGTGCCTATGCTGCTTTATTTTGATTGCCGCGCCGGCATCAGCGGCGACATGACCCTGGCCGCCCTGGCCCATCTGGGCGTTGACTTTGCGCCGCTTCAGGAGATGTTCCATGCCGTCGGCATTGCCTGCGCGCTTGAACTGATCCCCGAAGTCCGGGCCGCCGGCCCCGGCATGCGCGCCGACGTCAGGTGGGACAACGCCCAGCCTTTGCGCCATCCTGCCGATCTTGCGCGCATCATCCGACAGCTTCCCCTGGAAGACTGCACGCGCGCGCACGCCCTTGCCGTCGTGGACGCGCTGGCCCACGCCGAGGCCCACGCCCACGCCACTGCGGTTGAAGAGGTGCATTTCCACGAGGTAGGCGCCATAGACACGCTTGTGGACATTGTCGGCGCAGCTTGGGGCCTGCATCGGATAGGCGCGGCGCGGATTCTTGCCTCTCCTCTGCCCTGGTTCAGCGGCACGGTGGAGTGCGCCCACGGCACACTGCCCTTGCCGGCGCCTGCAACCGCCTATCTCATGAGAAACAAGCCCTGCTTCTCGAGTTCCGCCACGGAAGAACTCGTCACGCCGACCGGCGCGGCCCTCATCCATGTCCTGGCCCAAAGCCACGCCCCATGCCCCCCTGCGGGCACACCGCTGGCGCTCGGTACCGGCTATGGTTCGCGCCCGGCTCCGGCCGGCCTGCGCGCATGGCTCATCCGCCCGCCGGCTGAAGAAACCCTCGAACAGGTCACCTTGCTGGAAACCCATATCGACCACCTCTCCGGCGAAGAGCTTGGCAGCGCCATCACCGCCCTTGGAACTTCCGATCCCGCTCCGCTGGACATTCTCTGGCTGCCCGGCGTCACCAAAAAAAACCGCCCAGGCGGATGCCTGCGGGTGCTGTGCCTCCCCGAACATGCCCAAACCCTGACCACAGCCATGTTTCGGCACACCCATAGCTTGGGGATACGCCGCCAGCAGGTGGAACGCGTGGTGTTGCCGCGCGCCGCCGCGACCCTGCAAGGCCCGGCCGGTCTCTTACAAGCGAAATCCTATCAGCTTGAAGGACAGGAATACATCCGTCCGGAACAAGATGCACTGGACGCCGCTGCCCGTCGACTCGGCATCGGAACGCCCGGCGCGCGGCTCAAAAAGCCCAAGGGCAAAGCATCTCTTGCATAAACCGCAAAAAACAACTACCGTACAATGGTAGTGCGTATATGCGAAACATTATGACTATTAAGGAGTGCAAATGACCACAATGCGCACCCTCCGACATGCAGCGTTGTTGCTCGCGGCCATTGTCCTTGTCTCGGCCGGAGGAAGCCGCTTTGTGTCCGCTGCGGAACGCCCGACCCATCTGCGTTTGCTTGGCGGTCCCAGCGGAGGCCAATGGCATACCGCGAGCGAGCGTCTGGCGACAATCCTGACCCGCAATGTAGCTCCGACAACCAGCCGCATAGGCGGAGGCAAGGATAATATACCCGCTGTCGACAAACGTCTTGGCGATCTTGCCTTCACGCTCACCTGTTTTCTCGGCGCGGCCAAGTCGGGCGAGCAGGAATACCAGTCCATGTCCACGGAAAATGTCGTGCTGATGGCCAACATTTACCCGCAAGTCCTCTATTTTCTTATGCGCAAGGACATCGCGCAGAAGCACGGCATCACGGATGTCGCAAGCCTGCTGCAACAACGCGCCCCTTTGCGTTTTGCCTCTCTCAAGCCGGGTACCGCGTCGGAATTCATCCTGAATATGCTGCTCAAATACGGCTATGACACCAATTTCGCCAAACTGCGCGGGCAGGGCTGGTCGCTTGCATTCGGCAATTACGCGGAATTGTCGGACAACTTCGTCGAGGGCAGGCTTGACTGTTTCGCCTATACGGCGGGAACGGAAGTGCCGCTTATTCTGGCAATGGAAAAACATGCGGAGGTTGTCGTTCTTCCTGTTGACCACAAGGTGCTCGATCTGCTGGCAAAAAAATTTCAGACGAGCACATATACCATAATGCCGGGCCGCTATAAAAGCGTAACAGCGCCCGTCAGCACGCTCGGCGATTCCACATGCCTCATTGTCAGAAAAGACCTTCTGAATGACTGGGTCTATGAGATCAGCAAGTCGCTTTGGGAGAATAAGGCCAGCCTTGTTGAGGCCGTTAAGGATTTTCAGACTCTTTCGCCGCAGACCGCCGTCCCGCCTGGCTTTGACATCCACCCAGGGGCAAAAAAATTCTGGGACAGCATCAAGTAATGTTTTGATCAGCAAAGAACAGCATTAATGTTGATCTTGGCGCTTTACGGAGAAGCAGCGCATGCGCAATATCCGCATCAAGTTACTGGCGCCGTTTATTCTAGGAACGCTTGCGCTCACGCTTGTGCTGACCTGGTATGCGTATACTTCAGCGCGACAGGCGCTTGAAGACGCCATATTGCTTATTTCCAAGTCGCAAACCGCTCAGGCGTCGAACACCATCACCTTGCTGCTCAAGTCCATGTCCACGACAATGCAAAACTTGGTGACGGATTCGCATACACTAGGGCTGTTTGCCGAGCAGCGCGCGCCTGATGTCGCGGACAAAGCCGCGGGCTGGCTGGAAACCATTACCCAGGGCAATGAATACTACCGGGACATCCTGATTGTCGACACGACGGGGACATGTATTGCATCAAGCAATCCTGAACAAATCGGCAACGCCTACGCCGACAGGCACTATGTGCGGCTGGCGCTTCAGGGCGTCTTCAATTTCGGCGACATTTCCGTCGGCCGCGTGACGAAAAAATTCAGCGCTGTGTCCGCAGGCCCCATCGACAGTGGAGGCCATATCGCCGGCGCGTTTGTCCTGATCGCCGACTTCCCAAAAATTGTGGATTACGAAACAGCCACCACCCACGATTCACGCACTGTCTTTACCGCGCTGATGGAACCGCAGGGCATGTTCGTCGCCCATAGAAACATGGCGATTATGGGCAACACGGCTCGACGTTTTCCCGATCTGTACGCCCAACTTGCCAGCGTCGGCGAACAAGGCGGCGTTGTGAGTTACACTTTTGAAGGCAACCAGTTCATCGGATTCGCGCAAATGGAAAAAACCAGCAACACCCTTGTCATCACCAGCGGCATACAAGACGAGGTGTTCGCCCCCGCCTATACGGTCGGATCAACGCTGTTCATCATCAGCCTTTTGTTTCTGTGCGTCGTTTCCTTTATTGTCTTCCGTTTCGCCAACGACATTCTGAGTTCGCTCATGTCCCTCATCCAGTACGCCAAGCACGTCTCGGAAGGCGAACTCGAACTGCGCCTTGAGACGACCGCGCGCAAGGATGAACTCGGCACCTTGCACAACGCCCTGCGCAACCTGGTGGATGTGTTGCAGGCCGCCCTGCAGCAAAGTAAAGAAGCCAGCAAAATGAAAAGCGAATTTCTGGCGAATATGAGCCATGAAATCCGCACGCCGCTGAACGCCATTATCGGCATGGCGCATCTGAGCCTGCGCGATGGCAACCTTTCGGCAAAGCAACACACATACCTTGAAAAAATCCACTTGGCAGCGCGTTCCCTGCTCGGAGTCATCAACGACGTTCTCGATATATCCAAGGTGGAAGCGGGTATGCTGGCCATAGAGCACATACCCTTCAACATGAAGGAAAACGTGGAAAATATTCTCGCCGTCCACCAGGAAAAAGCCCAGGAAAAAGGCATTGCCTTGTCGCTTGAATATAACGCCGCCGCGCCCATCTTTCTGGTGGGCGATCCTCTGCGCATAGGACAGGTGTTGAACAATCTTCTCAGCAATTCCATAAAATTCACGCACGAAGGCAGCGTGACTGTCCGCTGCAGGGGAGAAGCGGCGAAAACCGGCAATACGGCCATTATGCACGTCAGCGTCACAGACACGGGCATCGGCATGTCGCAGGCGGTGACCGACATGCTTTTCCAGCCTTTCACGCAAGCGGATGCCTCCATCAGCCGCAGATTCGGCGGTACCGGCCTTGGGCTTGCCATCAGCAAACGGATCATTGAACTGATGGAGGGAGATATTTGGGTGGAGAGCAAAGAAGGACAGGGTTCGACCTTTGCCTTCTTCATGAAGCTGCCTCTTGCCGAGCACGAACTTGAACAGCAAGACGCATCCTCGCTCGCCGCCGCCTTTGAAAACCTGGATCTCAAGATGCGGCGCATACTTATAGCGGAAGATAACCCTATTAACCAGTTCGTGCTGCAAGAACTGCTGGCGCCTACCGGTGTGCATATCGTGCTGGCCAATAACGGGCAGGAAGCGGTGGACGCCGTGCAAGCCGAGCTTTTCGATCTGGTGCTTATGGATATGCAGATGCCTGTTATGGGCGGACTCGAAGCCACCTTGAAAATCCGCGAACTTCCAGCAGTTCAATCCCTGCCGATCATCGCCGTAACCGCCAATGCCATGGAAGCAGACAAAGACAAGGGACTTGCGATAGGTATGAACGCCTATCTGACAAAGCCCATTGACCCGGCGGAGCTGCTGCGCATGCTCCGCGTCTGGCTGATCGACGGCCCCCCCCTCCCGACGACGCTGCAATGACGCATGCGCTTATCATCCAGCTCGCCCGCTTTGGCGACCTCGTTCAGACAAAACGCTTAGTGCTTACGCTGGCAGCGGAACACGGCACGCACCTGTGCGTGGATCGTTCTTTGGCGCCACTGGCGCGGCTGTTATACCCGCAGACGACGGTACATCCCATCGCGGCGCACGGCGGCAGTCCGGCCGAACTCGCGGATTTCAACCGTAACGCCCTTGCCGCCTTGGCGGCGGAAACATTTTGTTGCGTCTATAATCTCAACCATTCGCCCCTGAGCCGCGCCCTAGCCCGTCTTTTTCCCGCTGAAACCGTACGCGGGCACTCTGCGGATAAAGGCCAGGACTTGCGCTCGCCTTGGGTGGACTTGGCCTTCCGCTGGACAACGCAGCGCCGGCTTTCTCCTATGAACCTTGCGGATTTTTGGGCCTTTTTGCATCCAACCCCCCTGCCTCCGCATACGATCAATCCCGCAGCACTGCCGGGCGGCAAAGGACTCGGCATTGTCCTGGCCGGACGCGAGGCTCGGCGATCCCTGCCTCCACACATTCTTGCCCCGTGCGCGCGCGTCGCGTTTACCAGCTTGGGCGGCCCGGATATCTATCTTCTGGGGACCCAGAGCGAACACGCCCTCGCGCGCGACATGACGCGGCATTTTTCCTCCGACATGCTCGGCAAGGTACAAAATCTGTGCGGCAAAACAGACTGGGCAGGCCTAAGCGATGCCCTTGCCGACCTCGACTGCGTACTCAGCCCGGACACAGGCTCCATGCACCTGGCAGCGCATCTGGGCGTGCCGGTGCAGGCTTTTTTCCTCTCTTCGGCCTGGTGCCACGAAACCGGCCCCTATGGCGCGGGACACCACGTCTGGCAAGCAAACACGGATTGTCTGCCCTGCCTGGAATCCGTGCCCTGCGCTCTTGATGCGCAGTGCCTGGACGCCTTTGCGCAGCATGGCTTTCTCTCCGCCTTCGCCCGATCTTTCGGCAAAGGCAGCCTGTCCTGCGCGCAAGCTCTGCCGTCGCAAATCCTGCATCTGGAATCCACTTTGGATGCTTTAGGCAGCACCTGGACGATCCGCCAAGGCGACGACCCGCACGGCATGCAACGTAGCGCTCTGCGCGCCCTGCTCGGCGAATACCTGGGCCTGGCCTCCTGCAGGGGAGGCCAGGCGGAAGCGGCCGCCCTGCTCTACCAGGAAAAAGACTGGATGCTCACCCGCCTCGCGCCCCAAAGCGGGATGCGAGAGTATTATGCAAGGATTTCACCATGAACGCGATGCCCTTACGGGTGCTGGTAGTGCTGCCCATGTACGGAGGCTCTTTGCCTGTGGGCCGGTATTGCGCGCAGGCACTGCGCGACTTGGGGCATACGGTCGAAATCTTTGATGCCCCGGCCTTTCATGGCGCGTTCAACGCCGTGCGTGGTCTGCAGATAACGGGAGAACGCCTGGAACAGCTTGAAAATGCCTTCCTCCAGCTCATTTCGCAGGCTGTCCAGGCCAAGGCGGAGCAATTCGCGCCGGATCTGGTGCTGGCCCTAGCCCAGGCGCCGCTGACGCGCCAGACGCTCAAACGTCTGGAACGGCAGGGCCGTGTCACAGCCATGTGGTTTGTGGAGGATTACACGCTGTTCACCTATTGGCGGGCGTTTGCGCCCTGGTATGACATTTTCGCCGTCATCCAGAAGGAGCCCCTGCTGTCCGAACTGGCTGCCGCCGGCCAGCCGAACGCGCTCTATCTGCCCCTTGCGGCGCTGCCGGACTTTCACGCGCCGCAGAACACCGATCCCACGGCGCAACGCAAGTACAGCGCGAAGCTTTCTTTTCTTGGGGCCGGCTATCCTAACCGGCGCGCGGCATTCCGGCAGTTGCGGCATCTTGACTTCAAAATCTGGGGATCGGACTGGGAAGGCGACGACAGCTTGGCCGCCCACGTGCAGCAAAAAGGAGCGCGCATCAGCCCGGAAGAGGCACTGCGCATCTACAGCGCGAGCCGGATCAACCTCAACCTGCATTCCAGCGTGCAGGCCAGGGACCTTGTGCCGCCGGGAGACTTCGTCAACCCGCGTACCTTTGAGCTGGCTGCCTGCGGCGCTTTCCAGCTTGTGGACAGGCGTGACTTGATGCCCGAACTGTTTGCGACCGATGAGCTGGCCTGTTTCAGCACTATGCAGGAGCTTCTTGAAAAAATAGACTATTTTCTTGCACATCCCGCGGAACGCGCCGCCTTTGCCGAGCGCGGCAGGCAGCGTGTACTGCGTGACCATACCTACCACCAACGTATGGAACGACTGATCGGCTTTATCAAGGAGCGCAAGCAGGGTTGGCCCGCCCGCGCAAAGGGCGAGGGACTGCCTGCGGAGCTGCCTGCGGAGCTGCGTGCGGAGCTTGCGGATCTGCTGGCCGGGCTCGGATTGCCGGAAAACGCGTCCCTGGAAGACGTCATGCTGCGGCTGCGCCAGCGCTCAGGCTTGCTTTCGCCCTTGGAAACCACCCTGCTCTTTCTGGATGAATGGCTCAAGCTCTACAAAAAGCATAGCTAACCCGCAAGTTCCATATTCCCCCAGATGCCTATCCGCCCAGCGCACTGTAAAAAAACACCCTGCACGCCCACTTGCCGCATGTTTTCAGCCCGGCGCAGGGCACGTTCCACATCCTTGGCCTCCCGCATCATATTGCACAACATGGTCGCGCAGGCGTCAGCCAGCGCGCCGTCCGCCGCGCGCACGACGGCCAGATCGCCTTTGCCCAAGCTCAGCGAAGGGCCGATATACGCCGAAGAAGCACACAGCGAGACAGGACAATCCCCAGGCAGAACCCGCAGCCCGATAGGCTCGCCCAAGGGATCGGGCAGCAAGCCAACGATGCGTTCGCGGCGGGAATATATATAGATATCCCCTCCGTTTTCCACAATAATATCGGGTGAGTGCCCGGCAAAGCTCTCCGCGACCATATGGGCCACAGTTCCGGCCACGGCCGCAAAGGGGCCGACCCCGGCCAATTCCGCTCCGGCGGCCATGCGGCGCACTATCTCCGGCGCGCCCGGAGGCACGGACACGGGCGTAAGGCTAGTGCGGAACTCCGGCTGCAAGCGTATCCAGGCCTTAATCTGCCCGCGCAGCTCCGTTACCAATTCCAGCATGGGCAGGCTGAGATCCTCGACGCAGGTGACGCGCAGATCCGTTTCCTCCACCATGACCTGAAACGTCCGCTCATTTTCGCGCGGCACGCAGCGTTCACGGTAGGAACGGTAGAAGTCGGCGTATACTTTGCTCATGGAGTGCGCTATCGTTATGGGGAATTCATACCAGGGAGCATACGCGTGTCAAAGCATCTTTTTCATCTGCGGGACATCGGCCATGCCGGGATATGGCGCTTATTGCGCAATGCCCATAGCCAGGCGACGCCTGAAACCGCGCACGAAGGACTGAAGGGCGCGAGTGTGCCGATCCTGTTCGCGGAACACGCGCCGCGGGATCGTCTGGCCATGACGCTTTCCATCCGCGGCATGGGCGGCAACGAAGTGTATTTCGGCCCCGGCGAATGGCCGGGCACGACGTGTGCGCACGCGCCACAGGGCTTTGTGTTCGGCCAAGTCGGCCCCTTGTGCGTCGTCAACGGCCTGAGCTTAAACGCGTTGGACGTTCTGGGCGCACCCAGCGGCTGCTCACTGGTGAACAGCGGCGGACCGGACGCGCATCCTTGCCGCCTGCTTGCGGATGTGGCCCTAATACACGAAAGACAGCCGGATCTGAGCGAAACGCGCATCGCCTGGGTGGGCGGCGCCAACGGGCTTGCCCATTCGCTCATTGAGGCGGCGATATATATTCCCTTTGAGTTGTTTATGGCGCTGCCCGAATGGGGCGAACCCGACCGGGAGCTTTTGGCGCTGGCCTTTGCCGCCGGCGCGAAGATTTTTCTGACGCGGGACATCCATATGGCGATGGACGGCGCGCATTACGTCTATGCCGGGAGCGGACCGCGCCACGCGGACGACGGTACGCTCCTCACCGGGATGCTGATTGACGAAACGGTGATGAAGATGGCCCGTCCGAAAACTCAACTGCTGCTCGGCCAGGAAACGGGTTGCCGGGTGCAGGATGAGGTACTGGCCGCGCACGCCGCGCTGGAGCGCGAACGCTTCGCCATGCGCCTTCAGATGCAACGCTTGATCTGGGATTGGCTGCTGCACGAAAACGATGCGTGAACGTGCTGATAAATATATAGATGCTATGCTTATAATGCCGTAATTTTATGGATTTTTTAAATCAGGCTTTTATCCTGGCGCTCTCGTTCGCTTTTTCGCGTTTCTTCAAATAGGCTTCGCGTTCCCCGGCTTCCATCTTTTCCATAGCTGCAGCGAAAGGCTTCTGAGCCTCATGCCAGGCTTCAACTTCCGCAAGCTGCTCATCCGATGCGAACAGGCGATCAAAGACGGGATAGAGGTCTTCGCTGGGCGTTTTGCCCAGGGAGCGGAAGGTGTTGTATATGGCTTTGAGCCATGCCTCGAAGTGGTCGAACACGCCGCGCAGTTCCAGACTTGGCGCTTCCCCGCGCATGAAATACGCTTCCATTGACGCAGACCACTGCTCATGATGTTCCGTGGTAAGCACCTCCCCCTGAACGCCCAGCGCTGTTTTTGCCTGTTCCCATAGGGAACGAATCTCAGGAGGGGCATTTTCAAAGGTCGCCAAGGAGCGCAGCATTTCAAGGTACAGATGGCCTGATTCGTGCAGGAAGGTGGAGGAGTCTGCTTTCTCGAACAGGCTCACCAGGGGGCGACCTGATGGTGTGTCGAGCGTGATGGAACCGCGTGGGTTGCTGGGGGAGCCAGCATACAGCGTCGGGTTCGCTTCACGGAGCTTGACAAGGTCGGCTTCGGTGTGTATTGTCTTTTTGCCGTGTTGGAGCGCACCCACCCTGGGCAATTGCAGCCCAGAAGACTGCGACCATTCACGGCTTTTCTTTTTGTTCTGGTACAGCAGATTGCCATTGCTGATTTGATTGGCAAACCACTGATTGTTTGGCCGTAATGTTTCTGTGTTTTTCTGGCCGTACATACTGGTGACGATATTCGCCACGTATCCTGTTTTCCCCTTCTGTTCCAAAGCCACAGGCACAATCACCGTTGCCCCGTGCTGGTCTTTCAATCCCTGCATCATCACCAAGTCGCCGGCCTGCGTTGCCGACTTGAACACCATCACCGGATCGGCCATGGCCGCTGGAACCTGCTTCACGGTGTCCGCAGGCAACTTGTGCTTGTCTACAAGAACCTTTTTCAATGTGCCGTATGTGGTGTTGACAGGAAGATTTTTCGCGCCAAGCATTTGCAGTACAAGCGGCGTCTGGTTCAGCATGGTAACGGACTTGCGCGCAGGGAGCGTGCCTCCAATGAAGGAATCAACGCTTTACCCCCACGCCTCGCTGTCCAGCCGCAAAGCTTCGTCGGCCTGCCGTATAAACTCGGCATGAAAATACGTCCCCCCTTCCACCGGCCTGCCGCGCTCCACTGTGATGCGTTTCATCTCCGCAATGTCTTTCCCTATCGCCTCCTCATGAGCCATGCTCAGGCGTTGCGTGGGCTGATCCCCAATACGGCTATTGCCTTACTCCGGCGTGCTTTATCTGCAAACATCACAAAAGGACGGGAATGGCGCTCGGAAAAGCGAATCCGCTCTATGCATATACTTCTCGCGAGAACAGAATGACCCTGATGCATCAGTTTTTCTCGCTTGTCCTGGATTATTGCCCGTGGTATATACTCGGATGATGACGGTATCACGCAATCACCGCACGGAGGCCGTAATGCGCAACGTCTTATTGATGCTCTTCGTTTTTATTTGTCTTGGGGCTGCTGGATGTGTACAACAGACAACCAGTAGTTCATTGCCGTCCGACATAGAAAAAATTGTAAAACGCGACGAATTGGCTGGAAAGGCCATATACCAATACGAGCCGCGCTTTGCCGCAACAAGCTTCAAGCCTGTCGTTATTGAGCAAGGCAGCAGGAAAACTCTTCATGTGTATCTTGTATACAGCACGCAAACACAAATCCTAGCCGATACAGCCAGAATGACGCTTGATAACGGCGCGCCCATGGAAATTGCCGCTGTTCTTGATCGTAGCGAAAAGGTTAAAGACAAGTACGCAAGCGGCTATGAAGAAACCCTGACGCTGAGCGGCATGACGCCGGATAAGCTAAAACTTGTCGCAAGCGCCAAGTCTGTTGTATTTCGCGTGTCCGGCCAAGGTAACCATGATATCGCGTTGACCGCGCCAGACCAAGAGGGAATTCGCTGGCTGTTGTCCGTTCTTCAAACCCCGTAGGCGGCTTGCTGGTGCGTTCACGCAAGCTCCGAAATTTCCGGAGGAGTCTTAAGCCCCGCACAGATTCTTTTACAACTTCCGCACTTCCGCGTACCATTGTCCGGCGCGTTCGAGCAGGCTATTGGCGCGCGCGGCCAGAGAGTACGGATCTTTCAGATAACCGTCCATGAGCAGGCAGTTGTCGAACAGGGTCTGCACCATGTCGGCAAGCAGGGGATCCTGCGCGTTGGCCTTGTGGATGCGCAACATCACGCGCGCAAGCGGGTGGTCGCGGTTGATCTCCAGAATTTTCTGCGGAAGGCTTTCATCCTTTTGCATGACGAGCAGCAATTTTTCCATGGAGGAGGTCATGCCGTCGGGCGAGACGAGGCAGGCCGGGCTGTCCGCCAGACGGTGGGAGACACGCACGTCCTTGACCTTGTCGCCGAGAATTTCTTTCATCCCGCCGATCAGCGCGTCAAACGCGGGAATTTCTTCCTCGGAAAGTTCTCGGGTTTTTGGTTTGGTGGCGTCCGTAACGTCGCCAAAGGCATCCAGCGCGTCTTCCTTGGCGTTTTCCACGGCTTTGAAGGTGAAATCCTTATACCTGCCAAGCCCTTCCACAGCAAATTCATCAATGGGTTCATAGAGATACAAAATCTCTATGCCCTTTTTCCG